>Ga0210059_1003264_pt1 | contig 25859 bp, 18 predicted proteins | sample Ectturendosymbi2_FD_188042 | JGI IMG/M metagenome (GOLD analysis project Ga0210059, IMG submission 188042) | Ecteinascidia turbinata endosymbiont from Florida, USA - Sample 2 (SPAdes) (version 2) | ecosystem: Host-associated > Tunicates > Ascidians > Unclassified | place: Key West, Florida... | reverse complement strand
AGGACAAGGGGATGGTTTGGTTCAACTGGTTGAGTGGTGCGGGACAGGGGGAGGGTTTGGTTCAACTGGTTGAGTGGTACGGGACAAGGGGAGGGTTTAGTTCAACTGGTTGAGTGGTGCGGGTCAGGGAGAGGGTTTGGTTCAACTGGTTGAGTGGTGCGGGACAGGGAGAGGATTTGTTTCAACTGGTTGAGTGGTGTGGGACAGAGAGTTTGGTTCAACTGGTTGAGTGGTGCGGGACAAGGAGAGGATTTGTTTCAACTGGTTGAGTGGTGTGGGACAGAGAGTTTGGTTCAACTGGTTCAGTGGTACGGGACAAGGGGAGGGTTTAGTTCAACTGGTTGAGTGGTGCGGGACAAGGAGAGGGTTTGGTTCAACTGGTTGAGCGACACTACCTACTCCCGTCGGTGAAGACAACAGCAGTTGGTCTACAACTGGGTCTCAAACACGTGGTCCGCAAGTGGCCCACGAGGGCATTTTGTGCAACCCGTGAAACTTTTTGGGAATTTTCAAGTAATTGATATATTTAGTTTATTCACCGGTGTTTAAAAGTGCTCAGCTAGCGAGTGAAAAGTTCTTTTTGAATGAACGTAGAGGCAGCTGAAAATGATTTTGCCCGTAACCCATGGTACCTTTCACAGGAAATAAAATGTAGAAATTGTTTCTAATAAGGTTCATGTACTGCGATTGTTGCGTCAGCGTCATAATGCGGCCCTCGGAGCAGTTTGAATTTGAGACCCTGGTCCACAAGCAGTTGACATAAGTTTATGGACTGCAGTGCACTGCGCTAGCCTGTCATGATTGACTTCACAGCATTTCTTTATCTTATCATTGTTTCGTCAGACGGGACGATTCTCGCGACGAAAGCTGAGGTCGGTCTTCTAACTCGCAACATCATCATACGCGGCTCGAAGCACATGGAGTGGTCGCGCACCATACCCGCTTGTGAGGCTGGGTTCAACACTGGGGAGTTCGCCACACAGACCTGCTTCCAGGTAGACATCACCCTTACAATGCGATGCAGCCGCGCGCGTTTGTCTTTACATTGTTGCTCTTCTTTGTTGCGTTCAAGGGCCGGTTTGGAGAGGAGGAAGGGTCGGATGAGTTCGGTGGCACTGTGATGGTCCACCCGCGGAACAAGGACTCCAATGACGCCAGGGCCCGCTTGTCCTACGTTGAGCTGACATTGATGGGCCAAGCATTCAGATTAGGCCGGTATCCTGTCCACTTCCACATCGCTGGGGACGTGCAATCGAAGAGCTATGTTCGTGGATGCGCCATACACCGCTCCTTTAACAGGCAAGCACATGTTCAATGGTTGTTATCCGCACAACGATTCAGTGTAGCCCTTGCTTCAATGACGAAGAGCTTTAAATCAGTGATGGAGTCTCGAGACTTCATCTCGGTCTCGAAGGTCTCGTCTCGGTCTGAAGGATTTCGGTCTCGAGCTCTTCGTCTCGAGACTTTGCATGGGTTATTTTTAATGAAGTTATGCAAGAAGGAGTTCCTTAAAAACACGGTTTTAAAAAATGATTGTTCAAAATTCTGCCGTTCAAAGAGGTCAGTGGCTGCTTTATTTGTTGTTATGTTGTTTGCGAGATGGAGAAAACAATTTTCCCTCTACCCCGTTTAAAATTTATACTGAATTCAATAAAAAATGTGCATGTACCAATGAAACCGCAGCGCGTAATCTCTGCAGCGAGAGGGTGGGAGTACTTTGCTAAGGACTATCTTTGAACTGTTTTTTCCAAGAGTTTTGTTATGAAACCCATAGGCTTATTCAAAAGAGGTGGGAGAGTGCCAATAAGGTTCTTTTTTGAGAATCCAAATAAAACCATGTCTTTTTTTTGAAGTGCTTTTCAAAGCACTCTGTTAAAACACGCTGGTGAATTTATTTTGTTCTGCGTAATGCAGACTTTTTAAAGTTCAAAAATGCCTCGGAAAACTCTTGAGGAAAAGTTTTGCTCATAAGAGTTTGATACAGAGAGCAAATAATGCGTCATGGCTGATCAGTTACTTTGACGTACTGAAATAGGCTTTACGGCCTTTCTGCGATTTCTAACCGACATGCGGTGTTGCGAAAACTCTAAGTGTCAGCGATGTAGTCGAGACCGAGACCTCATCGAAAACCCCGAGACCGAGGCTCGAGATTTCGAAATTTGTGCATTTTGCTGAAATTTTTTATAAAAACGTCGTTGTCACTTCTGAGTTGAATTTTTTTAAATGTCTGGCATTTTTCTCGACGTGTTTTGGTTGTTTCTTGCCTGAAAATACAACAAACAAAAATCGTTCAATTATAGAAATTTTAATTAACCATTTTATGCAATATTCAAAGTCTCCAGACATGAAAGCTTCGAGACCGAGACTCGCAAAAATGGGTCACGAGACGAGTCTCGAGACCGAGACCAAGTCTCTGGACGCCAGCACTGCTAAGTGTGTCAGCAAAAACGGAAATTTTGAAAAGTTGTGTGAATATTAGTTAAACGTAAAAATATGGAAATTATGAAAAACATGACAATAAAAAATAGGAAATCTAGGAATTATACACAGAGCCATAAAATCAGCGGGAAGGCGTTACACCATTTCACTGCTAGTCAACTGCACCGGTAATCCCGAACTTCGTTCTTTCTGCTGCAGCATGCTGCGTCCCAACTAAGCCTGTTGAAAACATCTAATACTTTCTTTTTATCAGAGAAAGAAAAAATAATTTAATAGGAAGGCAATGGTTACCAGCAAAGATCTGCCACAGTGGTAAAAAACTGACAAACTACGAGCACCTTGCTCCAAGTAAGACAAAAAAGCAAACCCAAGTTGCTTCAGGGCTTCATTAGCCCTGTGCACTTTGTTGTTGCCATGGAAAACACATCGAATCCACAGTGCAACTGATTCACAAGTAATGACAAAAAATAAAACTTTCCCGCTGAACCACAGCCTAGCATGTGCCAGCTATACTATTTATTTAGCCATACATACATGCATTGGTAAAGAAGGCAGAAAATACAGGAAAAATTATGACGAGAAGGGTAGCTAACAAGCAGAGAAAGCAAGATCCATAATCGAGAATTAAAAACAAGACCCTTTTCAGTTTCTTGAGTATTTGACTGTGATGTTCAAGATGCTTTATTATTCCTTATTGTTATAATAAGCATGATACATGATTTTCTCTCATTTTATATTGTTGCAAGAAAATGTGAGGAGTGGAAAGAGGAAGCATTGTTATGGTCGGCCCCGGGTGACAGTCAATATCGCTACGGCACTGCAGTAGAGCATGCGGTGGGATATTACCTCGCTGGTTCAAGGTGTAAACCTAATTTGTGCCAAAAAAGTCTATTACTCTAATAGGCCTAAATATGTTTTTCTTTGCGTCAACAGAAGTATCACGAGCACAATCTTTAAAACTGGTTTTGGAGAGATGGAGCAAGTTTGGATGGATAAAAATTAGTTACAATTTTGCGTTTTGAAATTCAAAGTAGTGCTTTCGTTTTTTTAAATCTCTAAATTTATCACCTCTTAATTCGAAATCTTGTGAGAATTCTTAATCAATTACTTGTCGTGTGAGGAGAAAAGTAACTAGGAAAGGTATAGGTAACGTTACAAAAAATGTCAAAGTTTTGTTAGCCAAAATACACGAAATATGTGGCGAAGAAATTTGAGTGTCAGTGCAGATGCCCAGTGTTAAAATACAAAGAATGTAGTGAAACAGGTAAGTGGTAGATAGTAAAAAACTTTAAAAGATTGTTATTTCATTGGCAAATGATATAAACGACGAAACACCTTGGCAAAAAATTGAATGATGGAAAGCAACCTTTCCTGTGGAGTTACCACTTTACTGTGCTGTTTCGACCAGTGCTTCTGGGGCTGTATACACTCACCTACATCGACTGTGCTTCTGTTAAATGAAAAGTAATGATTTGCCCTTCTCCATTTTCTCAAATAACATAGGCCTACTTCAATACTAGGTGGAAGACCAAAACATAGGACCTTCACCAGGGCATCACCTCCTGCCCTTACACAGAATGGTTGGTATTGTTTTGTAACGAACAAAACAATCAAAATTTTTCTGAGTCAAAACAAATTTATTGAAGCATGGCAACGGCAAACACCTCGAATATTCAATCGGTTCACCAACATTTTTCGAGTGAAAAATGCGCAGACCCTCCAAACGCTGCCAACATTTTCAATGCCCATGCATTTCTTTCAATGGCATTTGCAAATAAGGCCACAGGTTTTGAGGTTGTAAATTCCTAAGAGGAAAGTGAAAATGAACGTTTGCAGTATTTGGCCGTTTGCACAAATTTCGGATGATTTTTATTATCTTGATATTTGGCAATGCGCCAGATATATTGTTACTGCATTATTCAAGGAGTTATCTTTAATTACCATCAGAGAAATGTGAGGTCTCGGACTCGGCTTTTATGACAAAGTCTCGATCTCGTCTCGAAATTTGAGCCAGGTCTCTGTCTCGGAGGTTACGGTCTCGACTACATCACTGCTTTAAATACCTGTTGTTTTACACTTTTGCTCGAACGCGCAGCGGGCAGATTTTAATGTTTTCTCGAAAAGTGTTCGATATATTTCGAAATAGTGCTTCGGCCAGTATTCCTGATGTATAACACGTTTGTATTCCAACGATTCCGTCATAAACCTTTGAAGTTCGTTGAAACACGTCACGCAACTGCGCCAGGAAGTGGTCCCTTTTGTCATTTGAAAAGCTGTCACGTGACATTAGAAGAAACAAACAAAGCGATGTTACGTCACAGCCAAAAATAACATCCGGGTTCCGCTGCGAAAACTTTCGGACATGACGCACAATAATTTGAATGGTGACGCATTAGCACGAAACAACGTGTTTATATCTGACGTGGTGTGCTAAGGTCTGGTGCTGATGAGGGATTGGCTTGCACACCATTGCCAGTTACGTCACACATTGCAGCGCATAAGTTTGTGTTTCACTGTGTACACTGTGAGAGACAGGGTTGGACAAATGGTCTGGTTTGGCCAGTGGGTCGCTTTACTGTGGTTAGGATTGCCGTAACTATTTATCTGCACGGCTATCAAGCTGTTTTCTCGACTGTGTGCATTCAAATCGCCCACTCCTTTCCTGTGTTTGTCCAACAGGGCTGTCACTCTGCATCATTCCCATCATGTCCTGGTCGAACACAATGTTGTGTATGACGTCAAAGGAGGGGCGGTGTTCATAGAGGATGGCATTGAGCACGGGAACGTTGTGCAATACAACCTGGTCATCTTCTGCCGGCAAAGCACATCTTTGCAGAATGATGACATCACTCCTGCAGCTTTCTGGGTCACCAACCCAAACAACACCATCCGACACAACGCAGCTGCAGGTACGGGAGGGGGGTAACTCACGTGTCAACTGGACTGCATCATACAAAACAAATCTTGTGTTTCAGGTGGAACTCACTTTGGCTTCTGGTACAGAATGCGGAAACATCCGGATGGGCCGTCCTTCGACGGGACAGTGTGTCAACGGAACCACCACGTACTGGAATTCCACAACAACACAGTTCATTCCCAAGGGTGGTTTGGGTTGTGGGTGTTCCAGGTGAATGTTCAGGCGATAATTAAACGAGCTGCACGTCATTCTACAAACACTCCATGAAACCAAATGTTTTGCAACGTTACTTTCCTTCGCACTTGGTCTCTGGTAGGAACCCATTACCTCAGACGCGACGACGACGAGATAATCGCTATTGTCTTACGCAATAAAGCGTTCACGCGCTGACCAATCACTTGAAGACTAAACTGGCTTCATGGATGTGTCCCTAAAGTTTTGGATACGTCCCATTATTCTAATTTAAGTCCTAGGCATGATGTTAACCTACAACCGGTACTGGTGTGCAATTCGGGAGTATTACAGTTTGTGAGAAACTAGAATTTTCTTTAGCTATCATCATTATCCCCATTCCCACTCTGGCCCAGAATAATGGCACCTGCCAGGGTTCCAGCTATGGACCAAATAGTCTCATTCAAAAAGCGGACTGGGTTCTTCAGCCATGCAAGTTAATCAGTCGAGGTACCGGGAACCGATAAGTACATGGGAAATATTTCTCCAATCGCCATGGCAACTCCTTCAGCTGAACTTGCACCAACGCATTATTTTCTTTGTGACTGTCTGGGGTGCAAATCGGGGTCTACTGATGACTAGGCCACTCAATGACCCTTGCTTGGGTTCGCTTTGGAATCAAGCAATCACCCGCCCCCCTCCCTAGAGGTACGTAGCTTCGTACATGGAGATTGTTTTCAAGCTGAGTTGTTGAAACTTTGTCATCGACAAAACTGAAAACTGGTTTCTCCTAAACTGAACAATTTTGGCAATAACAAATCGCAAATGAGATTATTAAAATTAAATATTCTCTGACATTTTCTTGACACCCGTCACTGAAAATAACCTGGTTGATAGTGAAGCCTAAGTGCGCAGATGCCGCAGAGAGCTGTAAGTGGTAGACCGAATGCTAATCCTATAAATCTGAAGCAACTTCTATTCTGGTCAGAACGTGGGGGTTGCGCCGGTTTATCTTTAGAAGTGAAAAAGACACAGATCCATCAGCAATAATATCCAGTAGAACTGGTAGTTTGTGACTCCTGGGGAACTTCAAAGTTTTGAAAAGTGACACTCTAATGCACTGCCACCGTTGTCCCGCATTTACCCCTATGGATCCAGCCTTGTCCTGCGAATGAGCCCTCAGTGATTGTGAAAAGAAACCCTTCGAAGTAAACGTTTATCAAAGTATGCACTGTGGCGTTTCAGACATACACCCCGAAGAAAGACCAAACGTGTGGATCCAAAGAGCCCCAAGTTGTTTACTTCTCAAAACTGATGACATGGAACTGTGAGAAGGGTGCGGAGATCGTCAATGGTGGTTCAATAAAGGTTTCACTCAGCCGTTTATCTTTTGTTTCAATAACGATTCTGAAACTGATTTTGCTCGTACGGCTGGATCTTTGTGCGTGCAACCCACGGACTGTAATTATGACGTCACAGCCACATGAGTTTAGCGAAATTGTGTGACCCGTTTGGGAAATGGCGGAAGTATTCGTATAATCTTTCACACAAAGATTTCCATCAGTCTTGGACAAAGGCATTTTTCAAAACGCGGAAAGTTTTACGTTGATTTTCTCGCGTGGCCTGTTGAGTACGAGATGCCATGACCGCGTGCTAGCTGATAATATTATTCTAATCTCTACAGTTCATCAACTGTCTGATGATCAACAACGAAGTCTCTGGAATCGAAACCAAGAGGGTGATTGACCCGGAGGTCGGATGGGGTCAGGCAGGGATAGAAGACACCGTCATTGTGGCGTATGGCTGGGTTTCGAAAGCAGGTTCGATCCGGTATCATCTGGCGATGTTGGGTCGTGTGTGTCAGACCTGCACAACTCAAGAAAGTTCGAAGGGCCAAATTGGCTAACATAAATTTACCGCGGGCCGCAAAAGTCTATTTCATTTTGTTGTAGTTTGGAAGAAATTCTGGAAAGGCAATTATCCGAAGTCGGGCTTTTGCAACATTTTCTGAAATTGAGAAGACTCTCACGAGCCGCATGTTGTGCAGGCCTGATGTGGATTGCTATGTTTTTGTAATGAGAAACTTTGTTTTTCAAGTTGGTCGTATGCATGGTACAAAATAATAATAATATCAAGTTACGTAAATACGCGCAATCATTCACTGCGTTTTCACGCATGCTGGAAAATGTGCGCCTGGTGTTGAATTGAAGGATCCCACGCGTCACTCAGGTGTTCGGTGATTGTATTGGATTTTGAAACTTTACTCGGATCGAATCTGCGCTATGTACGTTGCAGTGTCGTTGAGCGTTCTTGATGTCACTGCGACCGAAAACCATCACTTTCATGAGATCTCGTGCGTGCATTTAAAAAAGCCTTTCGTTTGCTGTTGAACGAACACAGCAGTGGACGGTACTATCATGTGTGCAATGTGCACATAAATAGAAAAAACTTGTGTTTTACTTTCCAGGTGAAAAGACAAAGATCGGGGTGACGGTGCCTCTATCCAAGTCATGGGAGTTAATAAACGTGACTTTCATCAACTTCGACCGGGAGGGGTCGGTTGCAATAAAAGGTATTTCCCGATTCTTATTCATGTTGCTTGCATGCTGGCGCCAGCAGGCAATTTTGTAAGCAAGGTGAAAGACATTTGTCCAAATCTCAAACAGAATTTATTATTAATTAGCAATGTCTCAGCATTTTCAGTCGAATATTTACTTTAAATTCAAACTGCCGCAAGATTGTCCAGCCTTTGCCATGGATACGGCATTTTTGTTCTAACTGCGCCGTTGCCATGGTTACGGCATTTTTGTTCTAACTGCGCCTTTGCCATGGTTACGGCATTTTTGTTCTAACTGCGCCGTTGCCATGGTTACGGCATTTTTGTTCATACTGCGCCGTTGCCATGGTCACGGCATTTTTGTTCATACTGCGCGTCCATCTCCAGGCGCAGTCATCCAAGGAACCTGCGTAGTCCTTTGCGGGGGATTCCCGTGCAGGGTCAAAGACCTCCATTTCTACAACAGCCCGAACAGAGTCGATTTCAGGTACACCCCCTCCATGAGGTCACCTGTAAATACCACAAGATCACTAAGATTGCCATGATCAAACATGAACATTAAATTGTACAGGATCCAATTTAATAGTTTAGAAAATGTAAAAGTGAAATGCAAGTTCAATATCCGTCCAACAATGTAAGCAAGTCACAGCTTTTCAACAACAAAACGCCGCAGTTTATTTCCATGAATTTTGTCAAACACGCTTCTGATCCTCGCTATATTCTTTTGAAAAATTTAGCAGTGCAGATCCAATGCGTTTTATACTGGATCCAGTACAATTTAATGTTCTTTTATTTTAGCGATCTTAGTTATCTTGTGGTATTTACAAGTACACTCCCTTCATGAATAGCTTTGTATGTTTCCCAGACTAACTTTCCCGTTGAAGTATAAACTGTTCGTTGTTTGTGTCGTTGACAGGCTTGTGCATCGATCATAATATTCTCCATGTATTGGTTTAACATGAAATGAGGACGGAAGTAGCAATGCTTACAAACGCATGCTGCCTTCAACTTGTGGTGGGGCAGCAGTTTTTGCCGCTTATCCATTTCACGTCACGTAAAATGTTTGCGCTGAAAATATGTTGAAAAACCACAGATACTAGCCGTTTGACTTAACTCCAGTCTGGAATGCCGCCCTTGACTATCTGTTTGAGACGCGGCCCTCCTGTCCAGGTGGGAGCACGACCTCGTGCTTGACGACACTGACGGGTCACTGACCGGGGCTGACTCTCCGAGAGTTGTCGTCGCAGAAGACAAGTCGTTGCCTGACAGCTGCCAACCCGGAGCTATGTTCAGTCGCGGAGCCGTCAAAGGTATTGGAATGCCACAGCATTGTGATGCAAGTCGCAGGGAATGAACCGCGTTTAACTGCGCTTGTCCACAGGGGTCGTTTGCCCTGGAAACGTTAAATTTCACCGTCTGGCCTGGAACAACGCCTCCCCGTCATCTCTATTGGCTAAAAACGTCACTTTGAAGTCGAAGTTTGGTAAAACTGTAATTCAATTCAAGTAAGTAAAGTATATTTCTATGCGTGGGTCGCTGTGGACCTTTTGCTTGACGTGCAAAGCAAGTTGGCCGTCTTCGTATCGTTTATAAATAAACTTTTAGTTTTTTTTTAATGCGAACGAAAAATTTAAAAGTACGAACCCACGTGTCCACAGAGACAAACGTATGACTCACAAGCCAGGATGGATGTCTACACTGGTCGACGGAGGAACTTACTACTGGAGCTTCGACAACGTTGAACAAATCACCAACATTTCCTACACAGCCACGTTTTACGACTTCAAGGTCAGCTGAGATTGAAATGTTCTACACGCGATGAATTGGCAGTCGGTCATAGCACTGTATATTGGAAGAAGTTTGCCAAAGATAAGAATAACTTTTTATCGATGCTGGTTAGGTCGTACACTTCGCCATTTACGTAGGCATACGTCATCAGGTTACTGTTAAATGAAGATTCGATGAAAGAGGTTTAAACAGTGAACTCAAATCTGTTTGCATTGTTAAAGGTAGGGAGGTTTCAGGAATTATCCCCACTGCCTTCTGGTTTGTTGCGCGGGTGTTGGGGATTTTGAAATGCACCACTCTTTACATTGTTTGAATACTAGTCATATTTGAAATTCGCTTGCATTGTGAAGTCACACAAGGGGCAGTTAACGACGTTTCCATGATCAGCCAAGTCCACTGAGCAGCGGTAATGCGTCAATCCACAATGCACGCCTGCAACGTGTGTGTGCAGGGAAGCAAGCCGGAATGGGTCATAACTGTTGTCAGTCCGTTGTGTCTGAGTCAAGCATCCTTCACCAGTAGTGGTGCAGACAGTGCCGACCTACCTTTCGCCGCGGGTGGTTTCCTGTGGCAGAGCGACTGAAATGACACTAAGCATTTCCAAGATCTTTGGCTGCGACTGGTGCTGCTATCGTGATATTGAAATTCCACAGTGACCAACTGCCTTGCTGCAACTCGTTCAACGTCTCAAATCTGATGGGACCGAAATGTGCGGCAGTCACCACGAATGGAAGTCGGGAATGGAGCACACGATACTAAGCGACCAGTAACCATAAGAGTGGGACAGTAGCACTGCGTCATCGTGGGTTGTCACTATTTCCTAAGAAACCAGTCTTGCTAGTATCACTCCCATCTTTGACAGATTTGCTGGATTTGTTCTGAGAAGGACCTGTAGAAATACGCGATGGCAAACAAGCAGCTGTTTGCCGGAGGATGTAAACCAACTATGCACAGCATGCGCAAAGAAAAACGGTGGCTTTGCCCGAAGAGGGCGGTAGTGTGGAATGCATAAATTTTCTTGTAATTGCATGCATCGATCGCATACTTAACACACAACTGCTCCAGCACGTCACCATGACGTCATCCTGCGCTGATACATCATCTGTCCTTTCCAGTTACTCTGTGACGTCAAACCGTCAGAACGTGACGAATAATCAGATTTGAGTTTCCTCGTTCAGAGACGTCGTTGTGTGAATGTAGCAGAGCTTAAGCATTAAAAGTAAGTCTCTAACCAAAACTGAGCGACTCTGCATCGTGAATGGAGGTGCAGGACGTGGTGGTCGGTGGGAGTTGAACAGAGACTTGATGTGATGCTACGGGCTGCAAGTTTGAATGTAACGTGGAAAGGATAATTAAAAACTTTTCATCTTGTGCCCGCTTCATTTCGAAGCGTCAGTTATATAAATAACGCAGTGATTAAGTGGGTCGCTGTCGTGTTTCGGTGATTCAGGTTTAAAAACTTTTGTGTCGTTGATTGAAATACTTTTGAGATCTTTGTAGTTAATGGTTGCTTCATTGCTTGGTCTATGCAGAACGTTTCAAATAACAAAACATGTCCTGTTAAAAATTTGTGATTGATTCCTTGCTTCTTTCACTTGTGGAGTGAAGTTACTCGAATACAGATATGCGCAAGTTTGAAACATCGCAAAAAGATGAAAGCAGAGCCCAGTCGGCTGATGCCTCTAAAGCCTGGAGAGAACCTTCTAGAGCTTTTTATTGTCAACAAAACATGTTGTAGTGATGAACTTTTTTTAGATTCCACTTTTTTTTCAGCAAAATGAGTGCGTGATCATTGTCCACAACTTTACTCAAAAACCAGATTTTGTCCAAATAATTCCTGACGGAGGTCGGAATGTGAGCGATCGGATTGTGACGTGCCACGATCGCTTGAATGGAGATTATTATCTCGATCCAAACACTAACGAGCTGCAGTATGTGGGTAAGTGCTTTTTTTAATTACATTTAACAACAGATGGCAACGGGAGTTATGATATGATTGTCCTTTTAGTCTCAGGAAACCAAGGAACAATACAAACACGTTCCCTCTTATCTGTTGATGGAGAAGGAGCTTCTGTGGACAGACCCGTCCGTTTCCGAACATACAAATGCTTTTTTAAGGTAAGGTCTGAAAAATGAAGATCAAGGTTGCGTTGCTGCCAGTGCGTTTGTGAGGTCACTTTGGAAAAGCGAATAAGTCGTTAATCCTCCGCACCACCGCCTTTGAATCTGACATCGTGTTATCCTGACAGGACTGCCGCCCTCCCCCTGACGCGACCCCGGCACCCTTGCCACAAGCAAGACCTGCTGATGCGGTTTATTGGTCGGCTGCTTCATCGTGGGAGGGCGCTGAAGAAGGATGGGGAGGAGGAGGCGGCTCTCTGCCGCAGGATGGCAGCAAAGTAAAGGTCCCCTCAGGTCAGTGGGAGGTTTTTCATTTGTTGGTATAATTTTCTTCCCTGTTTGATACGTTATTGGTCCAGGTGTTTGGATGGTGGCTGACATTGAATTTCCTAAAATGACTGAACTGTGGGTGGAAGGAGTGTTGGAATTAGATGATTCACCGAAAGATGATGGAAGTTACAAAGAGTTCAACATCGAAGCGACGCACATTATAATCACGGTAGGGTGGTTGTGAAAAAATAATATTTTTCGTTGGATAAATATGAAAGATAGGAAATGTACGAAAACTTTCATGATCTTTGCTTGTGATTGTTACGCAATAATCAGGGCCGGTTCATTGTTGGATGGGAGGGGAAACCTTTCCCAGGTTCTGTGAACATCTATTTGAAAGGAGACATCTACACCAAAGATTATCGTCCTTCGCCCGATCTCAACCTTGGTGCTAAAGCTATCGGTCAGTTCTGGTCGTATATTCGTTGAAAGCAAGCACAGACCTTTCCTGTACACCCATCATTTGTTCGCAGGTGTGTTTGGAGCTCTGGACTTGCACGGTTCGGTCAAGTCTCATGTTTGGTGCAGGTTGGCTGAGACTGCCCGCGCCGGCCAGCAATCGGTTCGGTTGAAGGAACAAGTTGGCTGGAGCGTTGGTGAGTCGAGCTGCATTGATAGTGATGGATTACTTGGCTCCTTGGCAGAAAGCAGCCGCGTTAATGGTTGACTCTTATATGCACGATTTATTGCGTATGTCTAGTACAACCGAAATCGCTTTACGCAACATACACTTACAACACAACGGTTTAATATAACACATGTTAAGGAATGTTTTGCGGGTGCCGGTGATCCCAACTCCTGTAACAAGACTGTTTAAAGCTGTGTTAACCGCACGCGCCTGCACTTGTACTTGTAAAACTAGTTTTATGAATCATATTCATATTCAAATTGTATCCATGCCTGTCGCTGTTTCACACATTTTTACGAATTTTGTGTGAAATGAAAACAAACCTTCAGCGACGCCGTCATGGCAAGTGACGTCACTGCCCGAGTATTTCACGGGTGTCAATGTATCCCTGGAGCAGGGTGCACTTTGACATGTTCTTTAATAATAATCTTTGCCTTGATCCATTCTTCCGAATACGCTGTCAAAATTGTTACTGTAACTGTAATGCAGTAAATTTTTATATTACCAAGCGCGTTGTTCGATTGGCTGTGTACGGATATCCGGCTCTTTCTCTATTTGCCAACCTTCCGAATTGACTTATCTCGGAATTTGTTGAGTTACTTGGACAGACGCCAATTCACAACAGAAACACCATAATCATGACAGCAGTTGCTGAGTCAATATGATGGAACAGACAACTCGCTCATCACATATGTTTTTCTGCAACCACCTGCTGAGTGGACGTTACAAGAACTTCACTTATAATCTCCTCACTCCACAAATCAAACGAACACTTGACAAAAACTTATGTTTATGCAAATGTTAGATACTCATATTTGTCTACTTATTGGCGAACTGACTTTTAAAAATTACAATGCGTTTTAACATATTGCTTGTACGGCCATCCATTTTATTATTATTCAACTGCTGTCACTGCCCTGGTTTGGATCGCGATCTTTTTTGACAGGAGACGAAATTGTGATCTCCACCACGAGCTTCGACCCATGGGACACAGAGATATTCTCCATCACTGCCATTGACTCGACTAACACTGTCCTAACGCTGAACAGCAGCCTTGCTTCTGATCATTTAGGTCAGTGATCATTACTGTGGTGATCGGCGTCAGTAAAGATTTCCCCGACATCCGTCAGTGGTTGTTACATGTTATGTTGTCTGATGTAGCAGAGACTTGTCATATATTTATTTAAACAAGGGCAGGTTTTAACGCCGTTTCATTGAAGGATTGACGTATAATGGTTTGTCAAATGATTTTTCCGTGCCGATAATTGCAGTTTTTAGGCAAAATTTCTGTCGACCTGACAAGTGGGGTCCAACTGAAGTACAAGCAAGTCTTCACTCCTCTGATACTCTTTTCTTTGTTCCGAAACCTTTTATCAATATATCTTCATAGCTTAAATCATGATCAAGCATTAACCATTACTTTATACAGCACATACACTGAACTTCACGTCACACAGTGGATCTACGTCATACTCGCTTCGCGCCGAGGTCGGATTGCTGACACGGAATATCAAAATAATCGGAAAATATTACGACAAGATGCATGAGGAATCCTTCGGAGCCAGACTCTTAGTTGGGAGCTTCTTCAATCTAACAGGAGCGTTTTTCCGGTAGAAAGGTTGACTTTTCGGAGTTGGTGTTTTAACGACGCAGCCAGGCGTGAAAGCGAAGCCTGTGTTCTAGTTTTAAATATCTGTAACATAAACAGCAATTTGTGATTTTTTGTACAGTCAAGTATTAATTCTCACGCGGTTTTTCCACCCATTGTAGAGCTGCATATGGTTTGATAGTCCGCAGGGTTTGAGTCAAGATTTTCTTTATGTGCAGAGGTCAAGCTCGCATTGAGAATGTCGAGTTCCAACATACTGGCCAGGAAGGCTTCATTGATGATCACGACCCGAGGTTCTCCGTGGCTTTCCTTCGAACAGGTTTGGACCTTTCTGCTCCAGGCCGAGGTTTGCGAGGATTCATTCTAAACCCACGTTTGTTACAGGGACCGTGAGCGATGCGAGCCAGTCATACGTGAAGGGTTGTTCGTTCCATGATGGCTTCAACACAGCTGTGGGGGTGTTTGGGGCGAAAGGGATCGAAATAAGCAACAACGTGATCCACCACACTGTTGGGCCCAGCATCAAGGTCGAAGGGGAAGACCACAAGTAAGTTTGGCCTTGCTTTGCTTGCTCGGAAGTAAATTTCGAAAATGAATAGCATTGCAAAGATTGGTCGAACATGAAACTAAACCTTTTAACTATCTTTAATCAATAATTCGTTGCACGTCAACGGATCTTGACCTCACGAACAAGTTTGTTTCAAGACTCAACCAAAACATCGTTTGAAATACCTTGCTAAGCAATGTTTTAATACATTTGGCGAAAGAACACATACAACGTTGATCAAAGGCAGGTGGGGATTTCCCTGAGTTTATCCGATTCACTAGTGTGTGGGTCAGTTTCATTAAAAGTGAGAACGCTGTTTCTTAGTTTGTAGCCAATGATGCTCAATGTCTTTCTGCCGCAACAAGTCTCCCACCCAAATCGCCACGTCATAAGTGAAGAAAGCACCAACAGAAGTTCTGGCAAAAGATGGATGCGCGAGGTTGCTTGGCAGCAACCATCCGTCACGTGCCCCTAAAAGCATGACGTAATACTGATGCAAAGTAGTCAGAAATTTAGAAATACAAGTTTCGCACAGCGCTAGTGTCTTGCTTATGTTTGCTGTGCTTTGTGGCGCCGGTTGTTTATACATCAGCACACTCGGATCCGGCATGAAATGTCTTGGGTGGTAGGAACGTATAGTGAGCTATGGAACATACAGGCACTGCCCTTTGATTGAACTGCAATTCTAGATCGCAGTGAACACCAACAAGATCCACGTTCAGCCATGCCCAGACTAATCCATTTCAGTGAAATGTTAGCTTCATCGTATTGTGGTTGATACAAACATCCCAGGTAAGCCGATAATTCCCCCAAAACTTTGCATGTCACAGCAGACTGCAGAGAAACTAGACCGGGTGATCTTCGTAGACTGAGGTGTGCGGCGTGTCTGTGTGGGATTTGTACTGGGTCTGGTTTGCTCTTCACATATATCAAAGTCGTTAGTATGAAATAATATTTTTGTGCAGACTGATCAATAACCTTTGCTTACTTTGCCGAACCAAGTCTGTGTATCAAGAAAGATTTGAAGAGGACATTCTACTGTGGAAAGCTGGGATAGAGGTTTGCATTGCATCTTAGCGAACGTGCTGGTCTTGGAGACCCATCTCACACAGTGCTGTTGTGTGTTGCAGGCAAACTATGCAGAGTCGGTGATTATGAAAGGCAACGTTGTCGCCGGTTCTGAAAGGGCCGCTTACAGGGTGGATGGGGAACAGTGCGATAGGTTGGTGCTGCGGGATATCGTCATATTTTGTCTTGCGTCATAGTTCAATATATTTTTGTTGCTTAGCAACGCTGGTCCTGTTCGCCGTGAGGAGATGAACGAGGCCCGGGCTTGTTTGGAAGGAGTCTGGCTGAACAAAGGAGACGGTGAAATTATATTATTTTTTTACAAAACGTGACCACAAACACCCGTTTCAACTTCTCATATGCGCTCAGTAATGTGAATAGAAGGCGTCATAATGGTTTCATAATTCCTTTGCAAAACATTTTCTTTTCTATAACATACTGGCTTTGCTCTCTGGTATGACGTTAGTTGAGCTTGAAAAGTTCTATCATTTTTGCTATATGTACTGTTCAGACTAATGTTAGTTATTGAACAAAGTAAACTTAAAGTCCTTGTTTTCTCAAAGTAGGAACTTATCAGCGGGTATCAATATATCTTTTTGAATGTTCTGTTCAAAGTAATGAAAACCAACTACTAAGGGTTTTCATGCACAAGTTTTGGTAGAACTTCATGAAATTAACTTTGTCTCTGATGCATCAAAGCAACGGAACCGCCGACACTTTTCTCCAAAAACACTGCTATATTTGCATTGTAGTGAAACGCGAAGCTGTTTAACGTCACCGCTGCAGAAGAATAGTATTTGTTCCAAAACTGTGGGTTAAGAAAATTCATTTTGGTATACATAGCAAAGCCAGCTGCATTCAACGTTTTGTTGTTGAAGCATTTGGTCGTACTGCTAATCACTTGCCTTCTGAATGTTTTCTGGGCATGCAGCAAGAGTAGCATGGCAATATTTCGATTATCGTTTGCAAGCAGTTGTTTCGTAGGGGAATATTTTTCCTTGTACCTCTTTCTAAAGCAGAGCACCGGTCCTGATAGTTTTTAACTTTTGCTCACGATTCTCCATGCCTTTGTTACGTCACACAGGTCAACCGGGTTGCACCAAGATATCCAATTTCGTTGTACACAAAGCGCTTGATTTCGGTATTTACTACCAAGGCAGGGCCTCTGTGGAAATCGATAATGTTCTTGTGACTGATTCAATACTGGGAGTCATAACAATTATTCCACAGTAAGTTCCTAGCTAGACTTACGTTTGTGGCACAGTGGTTGTTTAATTTCTTCCGATTATTCGTTAAGTTTGTCATGGTAAAAGAAATAATTCTGTAGAAGCCAAACTTGAACTCAGTTGCAACGACAATAAAAAAATCAATTGTTAAAACCATTGGTTGATAGTTATAATAAAAACGATGAGGAAATTTCGATTACAAATCGTTAGCAAAAATAAATGAAAAGATATTTTCATCTAACGATCAAGAACAATCGTGTTTGAAGATTCCAGCCTAGTTTCAGTGAAGTCCTTAACGTAAAGCGTTCAAGGTGATAAACACATAAAACGTTGGATGGACTGGTCAGCTCCGTCGACGCTGTTAGTCTTGTGAAGCTTTTTTATGTTGCTGATGGTCTTAATGGATTTTCAACGTTTTTACGTCACTTAGAGCTTTTTTAAATTTGTGCTTGACAGTGCGCTGATAAACATCCAAAGTGTCTCTCCTGGCCTGAACCTGACCCCGACGTACTGGCCACCACACCTTTCCTTGTGAATATCTGTAGGATGTTCGCTCCAGAGTTTGTCTAAAGCGATCATCTTATCTCATAGAACAGAGCTCTCGGCCGGGCGTAGATTTACTCATTAAGGGGAATTCCGCAAGCAATGTGGTCAAATTCAATGAAGCAGAAAAACAATTTTGCAAATTTGAAAATTTAAAAACTCAGATTTTCCTAAAATTTTGAAATACGAAAGCGTCACACCACGTTTTAATACAAGTGACAACGCAATTAACAAAAGGTAGAACCAGATGTTAGTATTGAAAAAGCATATTAGTTCATTTATTAGCAAGTACAGTAACATAAACAATAATTATAACCAGCTTCTGATGTTCGTTCGGCTTGATAGCCAGTTCCCCGAGATTTGTGGTCCTGACGCATTTGTCATTTGCTCACATATAAATCAGTGAGTGTATATCGCGGTTATTAATTAAAACTACAATATACGAGAGCTCGTATTAGGTTCGACTTTGCAGTAGAAGCCTGTGTTCAAAAACCTCAGCGCGTTTTTGTTCCAACATGCTCGTGAATGTTTCTATGAAACCATCATTGTTGAAAACTCACTTTACTCATGCCGCTTTGCACATGACCACCTCAGTGCTTGTTAAGTTCGGTTGCGTGATGCCAGGACACATCCTACTCCGAGGTTCCTGGCAGGAGGCAATCAGCTCCGGAATCTGGTCTGTCTACGAGTCGCTTTGTGAATAGCGGAGGAAAAGAAACAACATACAATTGGCGCAGAACTTGTCAAGCCTTGCGATGTGGATATGGTTAAACAAATGTATGGAAATGAACTAAAAAAGACAATTCGAAAGATACCCTTATCAAATAGCACAGCACCCCGCTGCCCCATAAGTGATATGTCGCAGGGGGTGTTTAGATCAGGTGGTGGCGAAATTCGAGCTATTCCCGCTAAGACCAGTCAGCAGTTGTGAGCGACTGTTCACAGTTGCTGCTTTATGTGTCCAACGCCCATGCTGGTTAGTTAAGGAAGAGGCATTAATGTGCAAAACTTTGAAAACAACAACAAACGCAGTTGATAACCGGAAAGAAACAGGATTTAGTTGGATGGAATAGTCTTTCATCGAACCACGATCGTTCACTTCGCACAGACGGACTTCCTCCATGAACGGAACAAAGTCAGGTCTTGTCGTGCTGGTGAAAAACGTTCGCTACACATTGTTTCCTCTCACTGTGACCTTCATCCACAAACACTGGCAAATAAGACCTTTCCAGAATACCTAATAATAGTTCTGCTGCAAGTAACTCAGTCTGTAAATTATATCAGATAGTTTGCTCGTGTCATGTCCTTTTCAGATGTTGTGTCATGAAATGGGATCAGACCACACCATACTCATTTTTCACACTGAAGTGAAGATGCCTTTCCAGAAGCTTTGTTTTTTCCAGAGCTTTTGAATTCCACGCACAAATGGAGATTTTTCATCCAGAACGCAAATACCCTCTTATCGAGCAGTTTAGCAGCAAGAAGATCATTGATGCGTGACTCCACCTCACCGACATTTTTTGCATTTTCATCAACTAAAAACACAAATGTAGTGAAAGAGCTGTTGATACATGTGATAAAGTTCAGGATATTCGGGAGAAATTAGTGTTGTGGAGTAGGAGAGTTCTGAAATGATATCATGCAAATTTTCCGACGTTGGTCAATTGGAAAGTTGCTGGAAGTGATAATGACTTTACTCATCCCGAAGATGAGGTATGTCGTCACTTGGTCGTTGTTGACAAACAGCTTCCATGCATATTTTCATGGTGTAGTGTTTAACAAGACTTGGATTTTTCAACCTATCGAAGCCGAGTTAGAAAGCATGATGACCTGTGCAAAGATGAACTGAACAGCCTTCAATCTTCAACAACACTTCTTCTTGCTAAACTGAACAGCTTGAACAATGGTGGCTTTCCACGTTTTGATGTGGATCGATCGAATGGTATGCTTTGCGGTCCTTTTGGGGGCTTAGCCCCCCAAACAAAGCCCCAAACCCCCCAAATTGAAATATGAAACACTATAAATCAGTTGAGTTTTTGTCCATTTTTATAGTGTCAAGCCCCGCCGCAGAAACGCAAAGCCCTTCTATTGAAAACTTTCTAGCGACGGTTCTGATCCTTTGCTGACTCGTCTCGCATTGGAAATTGCCTTTTCCGACTATTTATCAATGTGAGGTGGGACTTTACACGCTGGTGAACACGAAAGCAAAAGTCAAACCTCGATCAATTCACGAACACGACATGTGTGGTGTTCTTTCAAGAATCTCAGAAATCGTGACACAAGCACAAAAGTGTTTAACTACCAGGCTTGAAGATATTGTTTGAAATTTACGTTGTGTATTTTTTAAGCTAACATTTATTTTCGACGTGCATGTCAAAACTAGTTTTTGCCCATTCAACAGTTAATCATATTTGTGTAGAGCAGCGTGGTCCAAACATCGGCATGCGGTCCGCGGACACTTTGTGTGTGCCGGACATTTCACAAAAGCATAAATACAGTATAATAGCCGCACAGTCCTAGTAAGTCACACATCATTGAAGTGCTGGTCAATATGCAACTGTTACGGGGTAACAATACCTTTTCACGATTTATGACGTTACAATAACAAACCTCTAGGCTAAGCTTTCTGCGTCCACAAAGTGTGTGTTTGTGTTTGATCATTGTTGCCAACATAGATTCTGTAATTCAGTTGCAAGTAAGATTACAGTGGAAGATCTGCATTGTGGAAGTAATATTAGTTAAAGTGCAGCATTAACGAAAAATGAGTGTCAAAAGAAAAGTGTCAGAGGTGTGAAAACGTTATCCTGCTAAGCCGATATATCGACTTATAGGCGCGGTTTTTGCGATAACTCGCGAACTACTGTTAGCAAGATTGACAAGACATTGTATTAAAGGTTTTCGAGCGATCCTTGATAAGCCCCAAAAAAGTTAAAATGCAATGTATTTGTTTATTCGCAAGCAATATTTGGCTATTTTCGGTTATTTGAAAAAAAATCGGCTTCGCACTTACCTGTCACCATTTTCGTAGCATTATTTTGGCTTAGACTCCTGGCAAGGATCACAACTAACCACAAACACCAAAAAAGTCACTCATTGTTTTGCACGGAACAACATTTGGGCGAAAAATGCATTTTGTTCAAAATTTGAATTTGAAAAAATATGATTTTTCAGTTTTTACGCCAAAACTTTTGCCAAAAGCATTTTTAGAGTGTACCATTCGAAAAAAGGCGAAAAATCCTTAAAAAGTCAATATTTTTTATAAAAGCTTTGTCAACTTTTTGTGGAATTCTGACAATATTTTATATTGCCATGACTTTTTTCCTCCTTATTTTACATGAAAATTGATAGGATTTTGTAAAACGTGAATGTCAACATGTTCTGCGAGTTTCAGATTTTTTCGTTATATGGAACTGGAGGTATGGGCTTTCGAAGGCCAAAAATGATAAAAACGCCCCATAAAATAGACTTTTGTCCCTGGCCCGCAAAAGTATGTTGAGTTTTTTTGCCCACATTTTTTTGAAAGTTTTAGATATGGTTGAATTTATTATGCAGAACGAATTTTCTGCCGTGTTTTTTTCTCTCCACAGGTGGAATAAAACCACTGTTTTTTTGGTTACAGCAAGATTGTATTTTTTCCTGTCCAACGTCACCAGTACGCCTTTGAGGCAACAAAGGATGTGTCGTCGAAAAACTTTGCTTACAATGTCTTACGTGTTGACGTAGCTTCAGTGACTCGTGAGGTATCACAAAAATTGCGACGAGAGGCCAATATATTCGCTCCAGTGTCAATCAGTTGTGGCACGACTTTTGCAAATTTGCAAACTACACCGACTGTGTTCGGTGAACGTGCATTGCCTCTGCACATCTTAAAATTGCCGGGACTTCCTAGGCCAGGCCCATCAAGTGTCTTAGGCAAAGTTTGTCCCAGCATCCCTCCCCAAAAAACACCCGTTTTCATGGGCGTCGGAAAGGGGTCTGGGGGGGTGCAAGACCCCTCTGGATTTTGAAAATTTCAGCAAAAAAAGGTTTATTTTTAATTTCCAGTGGAAAAACAAATTTCACCACTTTTGGCTCCCCCTGGAAAAATTTTGGAAAAACCCCTAGTGGCCCCCCCTGGAAAAAATCCTTCCGACGCCCATGCCCGTGTCCGTTGTACATATGGCGTAGATCAGGGCGATTTTTGCATCATGCTAATTTGTGGATGAGTTTATTTAAACACCAAGTTCATCAAAACATTATCTACTTTAGTTACAGGCGTTACAGCATTCATATAAACAAAAAAATTAGTATAGGCCCCAAAACTTTGTTACTGGCCCATTGTTACAATCTGGTGTCGTAACAGTCGACGAAGTTCCACATGCGCAACAAACCTCTGGCCTTCGGGAACGCCACCATGTTGGTTATGGTGCTTAACAGTTGGAAGCTGTTTGGTTGAATAAGTTAAGGTGGTACGCCACATAATCGAAACTTCAATACGTTGCTTTTTTGTTTTCTTTTTGTTTCAAAGAGTTTGAATGAAGTTATGTTCTGCAAAGAGCGGTGATGATAAAAACAAATAGTTGTTTTCTAAAGCACATCAATGTTCTTGACGTCTGTGACGTGTGTCATTGACCTCCTGACCTTTGCAGGCCTGCTTCACTCACGCACGAATACGAAAGCAAGTACGCAATAATAAGAAGATCCACTTTCGTCGCCGTCACGAAACCTGGTAATGTTGGCAAAGTTCAGATTATGTCTGCGGAGATATTATTCTAACCCAGCAATGTCTCACTAGACTTATGTAAAAGATACGTTGATTATGAGATATCCACATTAGGCTTGGTAGGGTTTTGTATTGATAACATCGCATTGTTTATTTCATGGATTTTCAATGTATGGTGCCAATTATTTCTTGTAACTATCTTTAAACTGATCCTGTTGCTTGTTAGAAATGTGAAGTTCAGCCGGCAAGTCAAAGTTTTTGCACTTTGTGCAATTACAAATCAATATGGCGTCACAATGTGGTGTGATGTTTGTGGGTGTGGTCGAGGAGATCGCTGTAGCGAAAACACATTAACTTGAGCCATGAAAGTTTTTCTCGTTATTCCAAAAAATCTGGGATTTTACGAGTTCAATGGAAAATCTCCTTCTAATTAATTTCTGAGTAATTTGTACGAGTAACATCAAAACAAATGATGCTCATTGTTTGCTCATTGTTCAACCGCAGGCGACTGCGCCACCCTCCCCCTCAGCACCGACTTCGTGGCAAATAATCTCAAGGCTCGGGCGCCGAGTCTCTCCAGCAGCAGAGTGCCGAACAAAGAAAGCAGAGCTGCGATTGCTTATCCGTCTTTCATATCGGGATGGAACAACGCCCCAAAGAAGCCATTCGCTGGGTCCTTGTCATACCCAGCCTTGGGTGGGAGGATGGTGGTGGAAGGTTGGGTGAAATTAACTGTTGCATGAAGATAAATAGACTAAAAGTGCATGGCACCGTTTTGATGTGCAGTCAATTTCTATTCACCATAAATAAAATTTTGCAGAGGTAACGTTTGTCAACTACGATGACACCACCTGCACTGATGACAGACACACAGCGTTTATGACCAACCCGGAATTTGAAGACTTCCTGCATCCGATCTACACGAGCAGCTTGACGTTTGTTGAGTCATCGGAAAACAACCGTATCTTTTACCACAGACCTTCGATCGGGTCAGTAACATGCTTTACTAGTCAGTGCTGCGCAGCATGTTTGCATCAGTTACCCTCTTTACACTGCACTGTTATCGGATTCGCGTTGGATTGGGAATCCCATAAATCACTCAAGCACGACCGTGAGTGTCACACCGAGCTGCTTGAGCGCGCTTTGTTTCAACCATACCCGATTCAGTGAATCCAACTAGCAGAGGTAGGTTGGGAATCCGATAATAAGGGATTCGAGCGGAAAAGAGGTTGGGTGGTTTGTATTAAGTCTTGTGCAACCTTTTCTGTACTTGTTTGATGCTAAAACCACTACCGTGGCACAGGTTAGCCTATTCAAGCTAATATGTAGCAAAAATGACGGATTAATTTATTTAATAGTTTTGCCTGTAGGCTAACTACATCTAGTCAGGAAACAATCAGCAAAATTAAATCGGTTGAGCAAACTGGAAGACTATTCGGTAGGTCACAAGACATCAGATATTGGGCTGAAGGACTATTACCACAATACTGATTTAATAGGTTTTCATTACACCTTCGTATAGTAGCGTGATTCAACCTCTGTACAAAATATGTAATATTGGAAGTGGATAATTTCAGTATAGGCTACACTTTGAACTTTGTATCTCAGTTATGTGGCCCTGATTTCCTCAGTTCATAATGGAACACATGGAGTAGCATAAAATGTGGCATAAAAGTTTGTGGAATAGGTTACAGTTGCCATTTGGCGAATTCCAGTAGCCTACCTACTGTTCGTAGATTTCTACTTACGAAGTGCTGTGAATCCTCAATTTGACACTCGTTTTTATTGTACTGCAGAGAAGAGACTGGCTAATGATCGTGACTGAAATTAACAAAGTGTTTACAAACTCCCATTTCCTGCCCTGTAGAAGCTGTTCAAATTCTATTAAGGTCACTTGAAGACTGCAATTACGATGCGACGTGGTTTTCATGACCTCATCGCCCAGCAGTTCTCCACGATTTTCTCTGCTGGCTGTTATTTTTCGGACAACACTAAATAAAATCACATCTCGGCGTTTCCAACAACACCTACAAAAAGCACCTTTGTGTAGTGGAATCAGGCTTCACCTTTTCATTTTCACCTATTCCCCAGCTTTCACAATACCATAGGCCAAACCCACGAAGCAAATCTTTGAGTCCTTGCAGTGTAAAAACGCCCCAGTATCGAGTTCGCAAGTGCGTTCACGAAGGTAAGCCAAGGACGACGAATCGCTCACGCGTCAATCCGATAACAAGTGCAGTGTAAAGTGGGTGAGTCTCGACTTCCTATGCAGCAAAATCAACCCTTCTGACTGCGTTGACATGGAGTGCGATGGACTGAAGAAAGCTCTACTCGTAGACAAGGACGGGACGTTGCTTGGCAGGCCAGGATCGGTCATCCCACAGGTGAGTAGCTTCATGTGGATTTCATCTTTACACCTCATCGTTCCCTAAATTTGCTTATTTCGACAGAGGTTTACCCCGTTGCTGTTTTGTAAGAGATTTTTTTCTTCCGTTGCTGTGCTTGCCTTATTTGAATAAAGCATTTTGTTTTATATTTTAAGCAACGCATTCCATATAACTCTTCAGATACAGTAATGTTCCAAAGTAAGAAGTATGTTGGATGTGACGTCTAAATATTTTAAAGAACTTATTACATCCCGCGTGCTCCAATAAGCTCTGAGGAAAACTTGTGTTAAAGGCTGAGTTCGAATGGGACGGCGACCCGCGCAGGGGTCTCGGGGACTACAGGATCCCCAAAACACTGCTCACCCGTTTAGATTCTTCAAGAATTCCTGTCGATGAGATTGCCCCTTTCAAAGGAATACTGAGGTGGGTCAATCTTATAATCACTGCGATGAACGTAGAAAAAGATGCTACCAGAATTGATTTGCTTCAGTGGATGTAACTGTGACTTTGGGAAATGCAGTTGAGTCGCTGTAAGAAGCAAGGTTTCCTGTGGAGTGTCTTTGAGCCTCTTCCTGACTGCTACCTTCTTGTGGGGAGGGGTTTGCGTACCTCTGTGACCCCTAGCGCTATGCTGGCGGGAGCTCAAGCACCCAGCAGGGCCATCCATGCCAGACAGGTCAAAGGATGAGGTCTGACTAAAGTAGTCGCAGGTAGGCAGGTTCGCAAACCTGTCTAGGAGATAGGAATTCCACCAGATTCCCATGTCAGCTCTGCAGCAGGGGCTCGCAGTGCCAGTCAGGGCGGTCGCCAATCTATCCCGTGGCTT
>Ga0210059_1003263_pt1 | contig 25859 bp, 16 predicted proteins | sample Ectturendosymbi2_FD_188042 | JGI IMG/M metagenome (GOLD analysis project Ga0210059, IMG submission 188042) | Ecteinascidia turbinata endosymbiont from Florida, USA - Sample 2 (SPAdes) (version 2) | ecosystem: Host-associated > Tunicates > Ascidians > Unclassified | place: Key West, Florida... | reverse complement strand
TCTCTGAACTTCGTAACCCAACTAACAATCGTTGATTTTGGTGGAAAGTTGCGACAATGGAAACGTTTTCGAAACTGAATCTGTACACTCTGGTATGATTTTGTTGCAAAATAGGTCTCCAGGGAGAGTATCTTCTGCTGATTTGTCCAAGACATTTTTGGGGCAACTATAGCTGCAAACGATCATCCATAGATTCACCTATCACGTCCTGCAACAGAAAAGACATTCGTTAAAAAATGGGTTTTTTATCGAACAAAATATGGGTACGCACCTTTTTGGGTCACCCTGTATATTGATAAGTACATTAATAACTACAGTAGAGTCTAGAGTCAAACATGAGAACAACATAACGTTGAAATGCTATATGTAGAATAGTTTGAGCATTCACCAAACCAAGGATTGTAAGAACACGTTTCTTGCCTTAACACGCCTATCCTACACGACATTCAATCGTCAAGCACTGGGCAAAACAACTTTTTTACGTCAGATATTGCAACCAACCCATGATTATTACAGATTTGCAACCAAACTTGCAAAAGCATATCAATATCTGCTGTTGTAGTTTCAATAAAATATTGATAAAGAAAAAAACTGTGTTGCAAAAAAGTTTGACCCAACCATAAATTTTGACCTAATGATAAATTTTGACCTAATGATAAATTTTGACTTGTTTTGACCTAATAACTTGGGATTCCCTCAATGGTATGAGCGTGAAATGTGGTTTGTGGACGTTTCATAAGCTTCAGAAAAGGCAGAAAAATTTTGACTTTATTGAATTTTGGTTGCCCTAAAGTGATTAGTTTCCACAATGGTTACTCACTTGAATCAACCAGAAATTGTCAGGAAATCGATTTGACAATATTTCGCATACTCCGTCCCGATATCTGCAAACAACGCTTGGAGGTGAAAAGTTGGAAGGCTGAAACTTGAGCAGAGAACACAAACAATTTCAAGACAAAATGAATAAATCAGGACACAAGCGCAGCAGGCAAAAGCTGGAAAACAGTTGCTTTCACTTTAGCGGATCAACTGTCTGTCGCCATTTAAAGGGCAGAAAAACCGCAGTTGCGGAACCACAGCTGGGCGTAATATGACACAAAACGGGCAGAGGATGCGTGGTGGGGTCTTGAGGTCGTGAGGTTGACAGACGTACTCTCCGGAGGACAGAACAGGGTAAATGTTTGAAAGGGAGGCACAAAAATAAATCTCTGGTAGGAAAAGGGAGCAAACAATTGGGTGAAACTGAATGGCAAATTTATAAATAACCACAACATATAGATAAAAAAAGAGAGATGAGAATTATTTCACACGAGGGAGGGTTGTGCTTTGAACATTAATTTGCGTGTTAAGTTTGTTAAACCACTTATCTGGTATCCAGAGAGTCGAAACGGCGTTGTTTACAAAAGTAGCAATGTACTGTAAGAGTCATGAATATGTGGTTTATTTGGGATGCCATGGAAAACTGTACAGTGCCGCGGTAAGACAATTTATCGCTGTTACCTTATTATCTGGTTTGTTCTAAATACCTCGGTGCACTGAACAGCTCTTTGAAAATTTTATTTTTCGGTAAACACACTGTTGATTGCATATCACACAATTCATTGCATAATGCCATAGTCTGCACAAGTCAGATTTTAGTTCAGCGGGAAAGTTTTATTTTTTGCCTGGACGTTTGAAACTGTTGGGATCATGGATTTCTTCTGTTTTCCACGGAAACCGCGTACTGCACCGTGCTTGCCTTCGGTTTGTTTTTGTCTTATATGAAGCAAGTTGTATATGATTGGCCGGCATTTGTTCAACTGTTCATGTCCCCCAGATGCTGCCTGTCCCCCAAATGCTGCCTAAGCCAAAGGCCAGGAGATGCCAGCTAGACAGAAAAGCTGACTCCCGTTTGCAGACAAACGCTTAGTATAAACAGCTATTCCATTTACTCGGACTTAGACTCAGTGCAGCCAAAAGAGGAAACGAAAGCCCACGGGACAAAATATGAAACCAATTGATGCACATTTCCGTCTCGTATTTCCTCTAATCTTAGAAAAAGTGAGGAAAAGCTGCATTCTGTCTGTCTGGCAGTATAGAGAAGCAAACAGCTCGTTGGCCGCGGAGGTCAGCAACCGCCGTTCCCAGAAACATGCGCACAACCAGCGGTTGCGTTGCATGCGAGATGGAAAGGAAGGATTTAAAGCGTTTTTCTGCTTCGCAAACGGTCAGGAAATGGAATAGTTGACCGCGACGGCCTGCCCCGTAGTGCCATTTAAATATGTAGTCGTCAAAATAAAGGATGAGCGAGAACAGTTAAACTGGCAACCAGAACAGAAAAGCGCTTGTTGGAAGTTCGACTGAAGTAGTCTCCTAAAACTATCCTGAGATTTGATGTCCAACGCCCCCCCCCAGAATGAAAATACAAGTTCAAAAATTATTACTGTGACCTACAGGCGTCTAAGTGAAAAGATTTAAAGATTTTATAAACTTAGAAAACTCTAAAGGTAGCTTTACCTCACGATTTGCAAATAGTTGGGCTGAGAGCTCTGTGCTGTTTAACAAATGCAGTCGCACGCTGTAAATTATGCAAAGAAAAAGAGTCAAGTTGTCTTTCGCCAGGCAAGCTAACATCACTTAGGTTTGTATAAGTTGAGGTGTCTGACAGATTCAAACGATGGATTTCAAGGATGTGACAGAAGAAGATATTAAACGTCTTTATGAAAGTAAGTTTTACCAAAAGCAACGCTTCCAGTATTTTTCCTCAAAGTGACCCGGGAACATAAATTTGGTTTTCGTTCTTTTTTCTGAAACTTTGCTGAAAAACTCCACGGGCTTGCAAAACGTTTTTCACAAACAACTTTTCTGAGTGACTCCCGAAATTATAAACTTTTTGCCACGTCTAAAGAATAATGTGCATATTACTTCCAGCCAGCTTTATATACAATCTTGTTGTCATCATTTTATTATCACATTTGCCGGAGTGGGTCACCTGGACCTCAACCCTTATTATAGGCTTGGGCGAAGTTGCATGAAGGTGATTGCAAAGCACACAGACATTTTCAATATCAACAGGTCGCCAATGGTGCCCAGGTTATTATTTCCACTTGACCCATTATCTTGCGCTTTGCACTGAATAAACTGAAAACGAACCAACGGTAGAACATCGAAGGAAAGCTGATCACAGTTTGCAATATTGCTTGGATCGTAAATACCCAGCCTTTGTGTTAAAATGGATGCGTAGGTTGTCAATCAAATAACAACTAAAACTAAAATTTAAAAGCAGCAAACATGTTTCACTAGAATAAATCGATGGACAACATTACAGTAGAAAGAAAGGAGCTGGCTCATTACCATGGTGCTCGTTACTATGGCAAACGTGGTAAGCTGCTGACGAAAAAGTTGCGTGATTCGTCTTGTGACGTAACACGTAAACCTTGACCCTGAAGCGAGTGACTGATCACCGGTGGTTCAATTGCTAGTCAGCAAAATGTCTTGGCAAGGTATCCACGTTTTAATGGAAAAGTGGGAAAACGTAACTTCCGACTATTTTAATTGTTACCTAATGCAACTTTCGTATTAAGATTGCACTAAACAATCGCTATCGTTGATATTTTACATAAACAGACTCGCACGCGAGAGAATATGGCGACTGACGTACAGGCACCAGTTTAACTCAGGCCAACTGCAATGTGGCAGCGAGCTTGAAATTTTCTGTTAAAATCACCATAACTGGTAAAAATAAGTTCTCTTCGTCAAAGGTTTTGACCTGTATGCTTGGATCCGTGAACAGTTATTAACAAACCATGACTTGAATAAAGAGCGGATCGCGAATAATCTGATACAAACAAAGATTTCACAAGGGATGTGGTGCTTTGTGAGCTAAATTGTCTTAGAATACAGCTTTTTGATCAAACTCACGGCCTGCGATTTTCGGTTACAAAGAAGGAATAAGATGATTTGTAAATTTTATAGTTTGTTTTAAGCCTTTGATCGTTACAAATCATGCACTGATAAAAACGATCACCCCAGACAATTATTCACTGCCTTTAATTCCAATTCCTCCTCGTATTTACAGACACCCGCTCATGCATGACTGCGACGCCACATCTCATTTTCTTTCTGTTTGAGTTGGTCTGTTTTTATTTAGCATCATTTTGATTGGCAGTAACAATAGCCCCGAAAATATTGCAAAATAACTGATACAGCTCCAGACCTTGTGCATGAAATGGTCATGAAAGCTTTACTAGCAGCATTATTGCATTTAGACAATGATCAGTGCATTGACAAAGCTGCCTCACAGATGGTGACGTCTCTGCACCGCAACAAGAATTACATTGCATTGCAAGGGTGTCGCGTTTCAAGGGATACACTCAATGCATGGCCAGTGATAACCGCGTTGTATTCAAAAGAAGAGTAGGTTGGCTCTGCGGTTAGCCTGAACTCTGCGCCTGAAATACCTTGAGCGTGAAATACCTGGTTTGTTACCGGTGGCATGGTGTGTTGCTAGGTCGAGAGCATATAGGTGTGTATAAGACTATGAAGCAAAACTAGCGCAAGGCCTGAACCAAATCCTTGGCTTGGCGTTGCGCTTCCTCGCAAGTCTTATGCTTTGGCTTTTTAAAACGCACATGCTTCGTGAAAAATGCGGTGCGACTGCGAATATAATATGGCGTAACTTTTATTAAAACCCTGGAATACTAATCTTCAGTTTTTGTCACACTAACCATAACGTCGGGTATGCATGACCCGGTTTAAAAAAAACAAAAAAAACTTTCCTTCAACTAAAGTTTACCACAAAAACTACACTGAAAATATAACTCTCATTGAGCAGTTTGAGCACTAACAAAGTTACTTCGTACTCTAATATCATACGATTTTTGATGAAAAGGGGGGTGTGTGTGTAAATTTCATATATTCTGAACTGAATTACTCAGAACGAAACAATTTTGGGCCTGAAGAACTTCTTATGTTGCATACTGCTAACACGACCGTAGAAGCATGCGCTGAGTCAGTTTCAGCTCTTTACAGCCACCTGGCGCTCAACCCCGCTCTAACCATAACGTGGGTTAAGCGTACTTTTGCCACATCACGCAAACCATAACGTCGGGTCAGCGTGACGCGAACTCGTGGCGAACTCGCTCCATTGCAAAACAGAAAAGAGCGAGGATGACCGCAATCGCACCTATTTACAAGTCACACAAAAAAATGAAGCTACTGAAGAGTTGAAAGCGCGTCGACGCGTGCTTACGTAGTTTCACGTGGATGACCTCATACTGTCACCGTGACCCACGTTAGTATTCCAGGGCTCCAACCGAAAAAGAAACTTAGTAAACAACCTGTGATTATGTAAAACTTCCGACTGCTGCAGCGAAACTCGGGTGGTTTTGTTGCGTGACAATGCTGACTGTTGCGTGATACTGCCGACTGTTTGTTGCTGTGCAGCGCCGCACATCTTGTTCTTTCCTTTTTTTCAGTGAACTACTCGCAAAAAGAAATTTTAAGGATGGTTCAGTGCAGTGGCGTTCCAACGCCAACGTACTGGGCGGCGGTGGTCGAAATTGTGATCTCGATTCTTGGTCTTATCTTCAATTTTGTGGCAATCTTCGTCATCGTCGTTCTGAAAGATTTCAAGAAAAGTATCTCCCACTGGTCAGTTGGTGAAACCTGATGCCACTTTTAATTCTGCTAAATTTTTTATTTCATGATCATATTTAGACCATGTTTACACAATTCCATTGTTGTTATTGATGCAAGTACCTATGTATTGCGATTTGTATGAAAACATAAGGTGAAGTTGGTGGCAAGTCAAGTAATATTCCTATTGAATTGGCGCCTGCTTTCTTTTTAGTTCAAGATCAGCCGGAAGGGTAATGCGAAAATACAGCGACCTGACCTCCCTGAGGGATAATTACAATGAAATCAGTTCGAGCATGTTTGATGAACACAAACCAAACATACGTAAAAGTTGTGCGAGACAAAACCAAAAAAGCACAAACAGCTTGAAAATGATTTGACAACCATCTAGCACCTCACATAAGATATCACGTCGTTTTGCACCCTTCCTTCACCGTCCAATGACGTCGTCTTCGAAGACTTGTTCTGAGGATCATTGAAAAAACTGAAATGATATTCGCAATTTCCGGATATTTCAGTGCAACCCGACTGGATTGCTCAGATATATTCAGATAAAAAATCCAAAAACTGTACGTAGTGGGTTTCCTGCAGCACGCATAAAAATAACATCATTTTTGTCCAATTTAATAAATGCATTTAATCAGAGGTTGGTTGTTCACGAAACGACCAAGGCTGTGTTTTTGCTTAAAAAGTTTTCTTAACTCATCCTTCAGCGAATCAATTTCTCATTTATTGCCATTTTATTCACTTTTTTATAGGATAATAACATATTTTAAACTTTGCGTTTTCCTGAAGAAGAGCAACTAGTTTTGATTATATCTTCCACACAAAGCTTTCATTGGGTTTTGACATAATTTAAAAACAATATGTTGAACGCGGCACAACTCACGCAATTTCCGCGAACGAATTGAAAAACATGTGAAATCCCCGCCTTGCGTAACCTACTCATTCACGTAGGTCTACTTCCTGCAATTCTTTGACTCATAAATAAGACAGTTGAATCACCGACGAGTAGTTCATGTGTTGAAGCACAAACAAGTGAACGCGACGAACTAACAGACTAGTTCTTCCATGACTGCTGCAACTGCAGACCCATCTTCTTGCTTGTGCAGTGTTTTCTGGATTTAAAATGCATTATGTGGAACAACAGTAACCATGGAGACGCATGGAGCCGGATTTTCGTTGCGCATTTTTGAAAAATACCTGTTATGTGGTTGCAGCAGCTTCGCCTCTCACTGAGTCCCCATTACGAAATTTCAAATAAATTTTACATATCGAAAAATACAAATGCAGAAAAACCGGCCGTTTGCGAACTCACCAAAAAAATATCCCGTTTCGCAATCTTTCTTTTATTTTAAACCATTTGGCATTTCTTGCCGACGACCAGGTACCTCCTGAAGTGAAATCCAAGGTGGACTCCTCTCCAGCTTCACGGAAAATGAGTGGGAATTCTTAGTTGGAACGAGCGAGTAATCAACTTGTACGAATATGACAAGCTGTTGACAATCAAATCGCAGCTGTAAATGGAACTAATAACTTTAATATGCTTTGTGTCTGAATTGTCAATGCCGCTTTCCTGCATCGAATTCAGCCATGTTTTCGTGCGTAGCGGCTGCTTGGGCCTGACCAGATCGGTTGAGAATCTTCTGTCTGTTTCATGTTTCACTCATCTACGTGAGCCGATACTTATTGGGTTTGTTTTCCACGGGGTTGGAAACCCCGCTGGATTGACACCAAGTTTTATACGAATAAAGTGTGTTTTTGAAATACAGTAGAATTACCCTATGACGTCACTTCAAGGGACCGACGAAAAGCGTCGCTATGGTCGAAGTGACGAAGTCGTTGTAGCCGAATGCAAAACAAGAAAAAGATAGGGATTCTTCCGGGACCGAAGAAAAAGCGTCGTTATAGGCGAAATCGTTACAGGCGAATTCTACTGTTCTTCGACGTTTAGATTACAAAAGATGTTTGTTTGCCCTTAAGCTAAACCTGAACCCTAAAGTTAAACACAAAATTTTTTGAAGTACACAAAAAGCGCTCCCATCAAAAGTACCATGTCTTACAACCGATCTATCGCCGAAACGTCCATCGCCGAAGTGGCGTCGCCGAATTGTCCCATTCCGAGGTTAGATGGCGCCCGGGGCTGAACCTGTGCCAGGGGCACATCCAACATAAATATTACTTTACAGGTATTTTGAATTATTGACAATTTCAAGGTTTTGATGGATGCATGTCAGTAATTGACAACCTTTGTGGTGCTTGTGGTGTCTGCAGAACACTAGGGGTCTCTCTTTCATTTTCTCTGGGTCACCAAGGCCGCAAGAACCAAAGCAGCAGTTATGGACAGAAAACGTCCACTGTGCCGGATCCGTCCCTGCTCCAACCACGTGCCGCAACATCGTAAAATGTTGCTTTTATTTCCTGGCTCTGGAGATACAATCAATAGCACAACAAATAATTTAGTAACCAGAGCAAAAAACAGACAAATTTGAGTATAAACGCAAACCATCGCCTTTTTTAGTGAATATTCCAACAATTCTTGCTGCAGGAAATGTAATTAGCCCAGAAAAAAGCTTTGTGTTGTCGTACAAATGTTTAATTTAGCCGAAGGTTTGGCTACTCTATAATAATTGCAAAATAAATTCCTACCAAGCAATGGTACCAAATAAACGCGCAAAATTCCTAAAAGCACGTGCAGTTGACGAAATTTCATGAGTAAAAGACCAAAATGTTTTTCATTGCTTCTTAACTGCACAAGGAAGAAACAACGCGTGGAGAAAACCACTTTCACTATTAGAGATTACATGATATCAACGCTTTCCTAACTGTTCTTCCGCAGGTATGTGCTCCAGCTGGCAATTGCGGACTCTCTTTTCTTAGCAATGCTGCCTCTTCGGGCAATCCAAGACTTCACTGGATCCTGGGAGCTCCCGAAAGCTCTGTGCAGTCTTTACCAAGGCATCTTCATGATGAACTACTATTCAGGGATATTTTTTCTTACTGTACGTTTACCCTCTTGAAAAAAATTTTCATCACGGAAGCCATTAGAGAAACGCAATCTATCACTTTTCCCAAGAAGTTTGCTGTGACGTTTGAGACGCCATAAGCAAGCCGCCAATACTTGTTTGGTTTCATTGCTTTTAGGAAAAACCCAGAAGACGATATCAACATTTTCCTGATTGCGGATACTTTAAGCCAAACATGTCACGCTGGATTGATAGCAAAAATTGAGCTATCGCACATAAATTAAAAGCGTTTTCCTGTGAATTGAAATGTTTCTCTTTTCTAAATGTTTTCTTCGTATCAAGCTTTCCACCTGTTGAATAAAGTAACCAAACACACTTGGGATATTGTAAGTCTATTAATTTTCTTTATTAACGATTGTAGGATAGGAAAAAGCTGAAACCGCCAGAAGTACTTTTAACGCTTTAGACCTTAGCTAAACTTAGCCAATCAATTTAAGGCCTGGCACTGAAGCGACAGCTGTCAACCCCTTTGAGTTTGGGACAAGAAACACCATCTCATTCACGCCCTTCAAAAATTGAAAACCTTAAAGGAGGGAACTAAATCGCCTTTGGTAATGATTTTGATAACATAATTACAAATTGGTTTGCATTGCACCTTGTTTAGAAAAAAATCCCTGGTCTTGTTGTAACTTCGGTGTTTTTGCAGCTGATGAGTTTTGACCGCTATGTGGCGATCGTGCACCCCGTGTCTGCGACTTGGCGAAAGCTGAGGACTCACGGAAACGCAGTCCTGATCACACTTGGAGTGAGGATGTGTTTGTTTGACATCGATTTTTGCTTCATCCACGTCTTTCTCATCCAATGTTCTGCTCTTGATCTTTTAACCACACGCTTTATTTGAAAATAGACTCAAAGCAGACTTTGTAACGCTACAGATATTTATGTTTTAATGCAAAGCACTTACGGATAAATTTTTTAAACTGAACCGTTTGCAAAAAAAGACTTTCAACGGAACTAAGCAAAAGGAACCTACTAAACTTCGTTTTTTTACCAGGTGTGGGTTTTGTCGATCTCGGTCTCCCTCCCACTTTGGATCTGGGCCGACGTGAAGTGCGTTTGTGAATATCATTTTCCACAGCAGATAGAAGAAATGGCAGTTAAGCACGGATTGAATTACACAGAAGCTGCGGAAGTGGGTGGGTGATGGATCTGTTTGGTGATTTATCCAGATAATGTCACCTGGTGACATCATCACTTACTGAGAATTTACTTTCTTAATTTGATAAACCAAGTAAAAAAAACTCGCTTGAAAACAAGTGCTGCGGACAATTTCCAAAAGCAATCATTAGCTTGCTCGATCGCTAAGCTAATCATGTTTAATTCCAACTACGCCGAAAGCAAATGACTGAACAGGCAACACAATGGATCAACGAAAGGATGGCGTTAGACATCAGCTTACAAAATTACTTACGGCTTAGTCAACAATCGTTTTAACTTCAATACCCTGACAGTGGAGTCCATAATTCTGATGAAAATAGTCAGCGTAAAACTTGATTGCAAAACAAACACAAGCTTCAAAATGCATGAAATTTCAGCGTCATCGCTACACTATGCCCCCAGCAAGTTCTGGAAATAAGATCGAAATTGCTGGGAATAAAAAACCAGACCAGATAAGCAGAACTGCAACAGCAGTGTGTTTAAGCAGTGGTTCTCAAAGTGGTCGATATCGACCCGAGGGGTCAATTGGACCATTCAAGGGGTCGATAAATAGTCACTGGGTCGAATGGGGATCACTGAATGGCCAGGGGGCCAATGAATAACTGCTGGGGTCTACTGGAGCAATGAAGTCTCCAATTCAAAATTATTGTTAATCGGGCAAGGAATGCAAACGATGTTTTTCAACAAATCAACCAAATTAAGAGGGCTGATCACGTCTCAGCTACAGCAGTTTAAAAATACATTCGATTCGAATAGAAAATATATTTTTATTAAATCGTCCATTGTGATGACATTGTGACAACTGTTCTGTTTGTTACGTCACAAATATCAGTGTATCAGTGTGCTTGTTGAATCCCATCAGTCACATCATTCACATTGAAGTTGAAAGTGGAGAAAATGGTGTGCAGCACTGGCAGTTATGTTTCATGTTATGCTTACATCTATAGTTCTAAGCATATTTTCTGATTGTGCATTACTTTATCATGCATTTCAAGTAAAAAGTACTCAAATTTATTTTGACACATACTTTCCTTGTATCAGTAACGGTTGGGCTTGGCCACGGGGTCTACAGAAAATTTGCATACTTTAATTGGGGGTCAACGTGCAGAAAAGTATGAGAACCACAGGTTTAAACTGCCTCTAAATGTTCGTAATGTCACAGTGCAGCAGCACTTTGAAAATGCGTTTGCCATTTACTGACAGATAGTCCGAATTCTACAACATTTGCTGATAAAAACGCAAATGTTGCATTTATTTTTGACAGCTAGCTGGTCAGAAGAAAAAATGTACGAAGAAATGGATTTCATTTCAGAACAAGTAAGTAATGACAACTTCCGGAAGCTTTTGTGTTGTAGATTTAACAAACTTCTGCTCGTGACTCGTCGAATAAGAACGTGACTGTTTCACGCCTTTGTTCCGTTAAAAAACTTTGCGGAGCTTGATGCTTATCTCTGCATTTTTACTTAACCTGAACCAGGAAACAAGTACTTTTATGAATGTCTCAGTTGCCACGAGACCTGTCTTCTGCTGCAGTCCAATACACTGCACGAGTTCTGCAAGTGTGTTAAGTATGAACATTAAGACAATTAAAACAAGTAATAATTAAAAACAAGTAATAGCATTAAAACAAGTAATAATTGTTCAAATAACCCCAGAAACCTTTATCACTTCTACAGAAGAAAATAAACGATACCTCATGCGCAACAGTTGAAACAATGTTCCTGGACGTTACAGCTTTCATCGAAATTGTTTAATATAAAGCCACACATGTCATCCACATTTAACACCGTATGTTTTTTTCAGTATGGGGAAGAACAGTTGGCAGGTGAGTCAGATATAGGGACACCGGAGTAGCGGTGAAGAAGGGGGGGCAGTAATAGAGTTCAGGGCAATGAAAACGTGCAAAGAAACAAAAATCATTACCAACTATGCTTGTTTCTGCTTAGCAACAATCAGTGGCGTATCCATGGGGGGTAGTTTGAAAACGTCTGCGGCGCCTCGTTGAAACAGCGCCCTCTTGATACAAATGTGCCCCTTTTTGGTGCTTAACTAAGTAGAAAAAGAACTTAAAAATATTCTAAACAAACAATGTTTTACTTCGCTGAACTTTAAGATTCACGTGCCCGACTTGGACCCAGCCTCTTGTCGATTGGAATCTACAATGCTATTCTTCCGTAATAATAATACTGTTCTCTAGTTTCTTTACCGCGTGAGAACTGCTCAGCAATTACAAACGCGGTCGCTTTCGTCAACACAATTCTGGACTTGTCGCTGAGCTGTGCAAATATACTTTTGTTACAAGTTCATTTATAATGCTTGATGGTAGCATTGAAAGGAAAAGCAGCAATGAAAACAAGAACGCAATGGAAAACTTATAACTGACGCACGATTTAGGAAGCTTGCAAAGCCAAAAACTTTTTTCAGGTATGCTGCCAGTGCAGCAGGGGCGTAACGAGGTTAGGTGCCCCCGTGGCAAGAAGCAACTTTGGGGGCCCCATGTTCGAACCTGAGATCTTTCGGAAGCAAATGTACTGCACTGAAGAAAGCACTTGTGATACTGTTGAGAATTTCGGTGACCCCCGCAGCGATTCGGTGTGCCCCGATAGTGATTCGTCCCCCGGGGAATTGTGTCCCCATTTCCCCCCTGGTTACGCCCCTGCAGTGCAGTCCGTGATTCAGGAGTAGATCGGCATGATACCAGGAGCGTAACGAGATTAGACGGCGCCCTGGGCAAGGAGCATTTGGCGTCCCCGTATTTGAATCTGAGGTCTTATGGAAGCAAATGTACTGTATTGAAAGAAGTATTTGTGACGTTGTTGGGAATTTTCGGTGACCCCCACACTCATTCGGCGCTCGGGGAATGATTCCCCCCTTGAACCCGCTCGTTACGCCCCTGCATGGTATAGTAGTTTTGTAACATAAAGGTAAGTGGATGAGTTTATTGTCGGAAACAATGCCACTGCTTTACCATAATGAAGCCTGTAAAAAACTATGGCAACATATGATAGCAACTTACCGCTATCTGACAAAAATGTATTGAGCGTGTTTCATGACCGAACATTGTGACCTAACAATTGCAATTGTGCAACACCTCAGGCTCAGACCAACGGAGAAAACGCAGCGTAGCATTGAATCAATACGTGGTAGCACGACGCTCCTCAACAAAACATAGTACACAGCAGTCTGCTCTAACGCTAAAATATTGGCAAAATACCAGCTATCCGCTTGGTGGAATGAATAGGTTTTTCGCGGCCATGACAATTTCAGCTAATTGATTCAATATTTGCAGTCACATGTGAGAGGGAGTACGGTGCCTTTCTCCCCCGGTTACGTGCCTAGCAACAGTGACTGCCGCCGTATGGCAGGGGTGGGGGACCTGCGACCCGGGGAACAAATGCAGACCGTGTAAACCTTTATTATGGCCCAAATCATAATTTTTGTCGCCAAGTATAAAACCCATATGGCATCAAAACGAAAATCCTTAATAAACAGATACTTAGTAGTTCAAGAAACGTATCTCTCGTTCATTTTCCTAGTTTTCTCTCCATATTTTCCTTAGGAAGGCAAGCAAAAAAGTTTAAGATAAAATTAATCATTTTTGCGACCCGCCAGCAACATTTCGCAATATATGTGGCCCGTGATAGTGAATAGGTTCCCTGCCATATGGTTGTGATCCTTTCGTTGCAATTTCAAACCCACAGACATCTCACGCCGGCCACGAAAAAACAAATTTGGCATGATTAGCGAAATCTTTAACCGACAGCAAAATACGTTGCTTATCGGTTAAATCATTCCGGTGTAATTCAGACAAATTTGAGCAGAAAAACAGTCTTCTGGTGCAAATTCTAGTTTTTTTAGTGGTAAATGCGGCGTTGGATGATATTCGCGGTTTTAAATTGGTTCTAAGCTGATTCTCACCTGTGTTTGTTGGCCTGGATACAAGCAGGCCCATCGCCCGATCAGCAGCATTGGGAATGGCTTTGAGTTTTGTTTGGGGGGTTCATAGTAGCATACAATAAATTGGAAAATGACTTTATCGTGGTGACTAGAGCTTGATTTTTCAGGTATATCCTGTGAATTTAGGGTCTCATCCCGTCTGCCCCTACCTATTTTGAACAGTTTCACATCTTTTTTATAATCTGGACTAATAGGATTGATATTTTTCTTGACATCAGCAGTCCAATGTTCAAATATAAGAAACCAGGGAGGATGGAAGCAGCGGTAGGGCGGGGGGGGGGGGGGGGGGGGGGGGGCAATAAAAGAGTTGAGCGCAGTGGAAACTTATAAAAAACAAACAAATCATTGACAGTTATGCTTGTTTCTGTTAAGCAACAATGTTGACCTAAAAATAATAAAAAAAATTACAGAAAACCATTCCGAATTTTCTGGATGGGTGCATAATTTCAATAAATCTGTTTCAATTCGATCTCGATAGACGATAAAATCGCCTACGATACCACTATAAAATGGCACATCCGTCCCCATTGCTCTCCTTTCGAAAGGGCAAGTATCTGGGGATGTGATTTGTCGAATTTTCCCATTGAAGCGCTGTTGGGTGCACGGAGCGAGAGCATTGGAGCATAAAGTGAGAGTGCTGGAGGTGGAGAAAAGCTGCAGACTGTACTTTAGCAGTCGTATATGATGGTTCATACTGGTAACTTTATTTCGGCTGTTGAAAAATAACAACCATCATAGAGTACCCCCGGGCCGTGGTAAAACTGTCATGCATAGAGCGGTCCCCGATTACAAAAAGGTTGGGGACCACTGCCTTAGGGTATATCTTTCAAACATTTATTTTTAGATAAAACATTTTGGGACACCAACAATGTTCTCAGTTATGTGCATCTTGTGAAAAACAGGGCCCATCTTCTTGGACCCGCTTCAAACTTTTTGTGAATTATGATATAAAGCGAACTATTGTGATTTCATGAAAGGTTGCATCATTCGACGAACAAAAATTGCCACCTTTTTAGCCTACAAAAGATAACCACGTTTATGTGATACCCAACGATTTTCACAGCGAACGAGGGGTATTTAACAAGTGAAGACATTTTGGCGCCCCCCTGTTTGACTGCCCCCCCTCAAACGCCTGGTCTGGACCCGCCGCTGGCAACAATGTTGACCTCAAAAACAATAACAGAAATTACAGAAAACCCTTCTGAACTTCCTCGGTGCACGAATAGCTGCAACAAGTTTGTTTCAAGTCGGTATTGATAAACAATTGAATTACATATGATATTGCAATGAAAACGTCTGCCCTCGTCGCCCCCTATTGAAAGGGTAAGGGAATAACGCCCCCGCCATTTCCCCGCTCTCCGGCGTTCCTGATCAGCTGTACAGCATTTACGTGCTTTGAATATGTTGCAACGTATTTGTTTAGTTAGGCTTTCATGCGTTTTTGCAAAGCGCAGTGACTTTGAGTAATGAAGAACAACGTGTCATTCAGTGAGGCAGGTTGTCTTATTAGTTGCTTCTGTTAAAATTACAAACTGTTTTGGTGAAGTTGCGTAACTCTTTTTATCCTGTCCAGATGTATCATTTGTTGCAATTCGTTCCTAACGCAAATTACGTTGTAATCTCAATGCAACGTTTTTGACAGATGCCATGTGAAACAAACATTTGTTATTCTGATTCTTCAGCATGCAAACTCAACGGCAAAATGTATTCATTGACAAAAAGCTTATTTATACTTTCAAGTAGAAAGAAACTTTCAAGGAGTTTGACTAATGTGCGTGGGTGGGAGGCTGATTCGAAATAAAGTTTTTCCTGTTCAAATTTCTCTCCTGGTTTAAAAACTGTTAAGCACGCAGAATAGCCAACTACGACAAAGAAAACTTAAAATTGTTTGTATTTTGCAGATTACATCATGAACAAGGTGAGCATTGCGACATATTCAGACAGAACAAAGGCAATCGTGAAACAAGAGTAAAAGCTCTGTTTGCTTTTTTCCCAGACATCCGGGGCATTTCATAAATCATGTCAGCATGACGACATTCGTTCCTTCAAGACCTGGGCTTTCCTCAACTTCGTAGTCGCTTTCGTGTGCCCGGTGATAGTGATGAGTGTTTGCTACAGCCTTATTCTCTGGCGAGTCCTTCATCCCCAGATCAGGTCTGTTCTGAAAGAAATGACGTTGTATGGCAGGGATGGGGAGCTTATTTACTATCACGGGTCGCATGAATTGTGGAATATCGCTGGCGGGCCGCAAAAATTAAATAATTTTATTTTAAAATTCTACCTTCATCTTTCACAGTAAAACAAGGAGAGAAAACTATGTCAAGGAGCGAGAAAGACTGCTCTTGACTTATTGTCTACGTGTCTGCTCATCATGGAGTTTCGTTTTGTCGCGGTGTTGTGTTCTAACTTGGGTAACAAAAATTCTGATGTGGGTCATGTTAAATGTTCTCGCGGGACGCATTTAGCCCGCGGGCCGCAGGTTCCCCACCCCTGTTGTATGGAAACACCTACTGGATGACGTCATTTGCTGATGACGTTCAGGTCCGCCGACCGCAACGCTGGGAGAAAAAGAAGCATTGACGTTCCACCTCGCCCAGGAAAGAACTCAATTTTTCGGTCGCTGAGGTTATCGTCGACGTCATCGACTGGATCAGGCGATAAACCGAGATCGGGAAAGATGTCACAAACACAGCGCGTCACTTGCATCGTGGTGAGTTCTCTCGCGTTTTGCTGCTGTATATGTTTGTGAAAATGGTTGCAGACAGCACCGTTATTAGAAAATATGAAAAGTTGCAGAATAAATAAAAGTTTGAGTAAGGGTAAAAGCAAGCTGATTGTGAAACAACAAAGATGATTAAAGTGATAAGATAATCACTCAAATACGTTGATGGCAAGACAGTTACGGTTTACAGTTGAATCATCTCCAACCCCTTTGAAGTGTGGAGTTGCATCTCCTTTTATTGCGACGAGCAAATCACACAATCCAAGATGCTTCCTGTCATTTAAACCGATCTTGAAAGTTTTACTTGGGGACTGCCAATACTTTTGTTTAATTTTCCAAAGTAAACATCACCAGACTTGAGCTCCGCTCACATGAAGGCGATATCCATGCGTGCTGGCAAGAGGGTCAGGGGGTGAATCAGCTCCCCACATGGTTTTTAATTTCGATTTCTTCTTGGACGTTATTCGAAACTATTTCAAATTTTTTTCTTTGGTTTTCGTACTGTTGCCTCAGTATAAATGTTCTTATACCATGCAGCAACATTGGAGGGGTGTTGCCATGCAGCAACATTGGAGGGGTGTTACGACATCAAAGGCCAAACAAACTTTGCGCACAAACTGCCGGCAAATGAAAAGTAGGGGACAATGTTTCTACAGACATTTTTAAAGCTGGCAACGTGATCAAAAGGATAACTTCGCATTAGTGGAAGTGGAGCTACGGCCTACTTTAAGATATCTTAAGTTGGCCGTTGTGGCGCCTTTGTAGAAATTCGTTTTTTTGCATTATGTGTATCATTTTGTTTCATAGCATCCCTGGAAGGCAGTTGCTGTTTCTCTCACCTTTCATTTTCTACCTCTTTGTATTTCTATTACGGAGCAGCCTTATGTTGAATCAATGGAGTAGCCTAAGGTTGGTAGCGTACGAACCGCAAAACCAGGTGCAAAATACTGGATTTTCGCATACAAACACCTCGTTCTATCTTAGCCTACTTGGTAGTTTTGTAAAATCATGAAAAAGTTCCACGGCGCGGAGACAACACTAGGTTTCTTTTTGTTTGCAAATCTTCAACTCAGTTTAATGTAAACTTCTGGTGAGCGGCGACGACAGCATTTTGAAGCGATTGGCAAGTTTTGGGGAAGCAAACAAATCCTATGGTTTGTTTAACAAAAACGAAGGCCACCTGAACAGCAGTCCGTTGAGGGTCGCAGAATGGTGATCTGCTGCACCTATTGCGTATGCAACTCATCCACACAAGGCAACTCGCTTATACGTTTAATCTCGCATTGCAATCTGTAACACAGTACGCTACATCCATTTGCATTGTTCACCATTTTTCCTGACGTTATTCTGTAACGGGGTCTTTCCCGTAACAAAATACATTAATTTCATTGCGTTAGTTTAGACAGAAGAACATGGGCATTTGTGCCAAAACCTAAGTTTTTATTTCGTGTTTTCTTGCTCTGATATTTCGATAAAATACTGATCTTGTCCCGTTTCTGATGGAGTTCAAAAAGCGCATTTGCAGTGCAGCAAAATATCTTTTTTTCTTTATTTACCAACAGCAATAATGCGACCGAAAAAAACAATGTATCATCGCATGAACATGCCACATAGTTCTTGCGACGGCTAAGCGGGATACATTGTGTAGTCGCAGATAGCAAGCTCTCGCAAAATTCCTGGTATGCTTTCTCGATGGTTGTTGTATCGGTAGGTGGCAATCTCCCAACAGATTCACCTGTGAGAAGGCAAAAACGCTTCCAATCTGCCTTGCGAAAGTTCCAACGCTTTTCCGGATCGCTGTGAGCAGGAACTTTGAGCCTCGGTGGTGTTACGAGGGAGGGTCGGTGTCGTGATCGCGGGAACGTTCCTAGAACACGTCTGTCAGGCAGTCGGCTGTCCTGGCCGAATTTCGCAAAGGCCTGGTCGGGGTTGGTACCGACGTTCCATCAGTGAGAGGAGAAACTGGCTGCTTGCTTTGGGTCATACAGCAGCCCGAGGTCATTGGATGTTGCCCAGGAGTCCAGACTCTTACCGTCAGGAGATGTTTTGCTATAACCCTAGTTGACCAGCTGGCAGATGAAGTCACCAACATTCAGACTGGGGTGTGGGAACGTCGGGATGACCATAGGTGTGAGTTGCAAGCGTGGAGGTTTGCAGACTTTAATGATCTGACATCCTTCGAGGTCTACACACAACCACTCAGTCTCTGATTGCTCTGAAGACTGATCGACCAGTGACCATTCCAACCGCTCATGAACAAACGTGACCGTGACACAGCCAATGAGAAGTTGTGCATCACTAGCTTGCGCGCAGTGGGTCTCCTGTAGGACGATGATGAATGCCTTGTTCTTACAGGCTAGCTGCTCGATGACAGTGATCGTATTTGTGGTGAGCCCTCGGTGTTCAGCTGCTGTATGCTGGATCGTGGGGTGGAAGGCGAAGTTGTTGGGAACCTTACAAGACTCCGTACTTTCATCCCCGACACCGGCACCCACCCTCCTGGAATGACCCTTCCGAGAACAGCGTGGTTCAGTTTAAGCGCCTCCGCACCGGTGTCGGACGTTACTTGTACAAATGTGGTATGTCCCTCTCTGCGGCCTGTGAGTATGGCGCAGAAGAACAAACCGTCGACCATGTTGGCCTCCAATGTCCAATCCAATGACCTCCTCATGCACTGCACGGCCTGACGGTTCTGGACGATGAGACAATCGAATGGCTGCTCAACACCTGCCCCGAGATGTAGTGCGGCCTAGAAGCGGACAGTAACAACTCTCTCAAACGGCGAAGAAGAAAATTAAGTTCGTAGCAAGAACCAAGTGAAAAAATAGTTTTTGTAAGAATGCAACCGCACTCGACAGATTAAAACAAGTTTTTTGTTGATGAGCGAGATGCTAGTTGACGACTTCATTTATTCAGGTTTCACTCGTGATTTCCTTCATCGTGTGCTGGTTGCCGTTTCACGCTGTGTTGCTTTGGAAGTTTGCCGGGCTGCCATACAACGATCCGACGTCGTGTACCAACCTGAGTCACGTGGCTTCGTTGATGGCTTTCTCCAACAGTATGCTGAATCCAATCTTCTACACGTTCCTTGGTAAGCAATTAAGATTGTAGTGACAATAACTAAGAAAAAATAGCGTTGCTTTTTGTTATTATGCAGTCATTATGTGACCTGTTCTTAAATATGTAACAAGAAATCAATTCAAATAATCACCGAATTACCTAAGAGATAGCCTTTTTCATCAGACTATATTTTAACCAAGTTATCCTCCATCGCATGCGTTTAACCCAGCTATGTCCAACCCAACTTTCTTACTGAGCCAAAAATTATGTGACTATCGTCGCCAGGACCGTACATTGAATGACATTTGAATGGGGACGGCACATTAAGTGATTTACTTTGATCTTAGCAAACAAAATTTCGTTTAACCGAAAGAATTGAAAGTGTTCGAATCCTAATTGCAATGGTAACGACTGTATGGAACCTTCAGCCACTCCGAATGTTTGATTTCTTAAGTAGGTTTAGTGCCAATGGATCAAGGGTAGACATCAGAAAACTAATAAAACGTTTTGCACCAAGGTGTCTGTGGACACATGGAATTCTCCCAGCATGCGGTACAGACGTGATAAAGCGGCAATGAGGACTACCTGCATCAACAATGTCAAATTTAAAGTTATCAAAATAAGGACAGGTTGTCAGTAGACGTAGGCTACTTACATTACGTCAAAAACCTAAACAGGGCCGCAGAAAACCTTCGACTGGGCTTCGGGTGGGACATAGCTGGTTTAACCAAAGTACGTAAGAACGCGGGGTTATGCTACGTCATTGGCGTAAAAAAAATTCCTAAATGCGTATGACGCCACACACTTTTTTGTTCCGCAGAAACTAAACGAAAAACGGTCAAAGAAAAAATAACCCGTGGTAGCATTTCGTTTGCTGGACAAACTTTACTTAAACTGCAAAGCCTTTTACCTAACTGTTCTTGACTCACTGCAGTCAAAGTGCAAACGAAAGTTTTTTCCAACGTTATGATGAATTATTTCCGAATCTCTCTTCCGAAAAAAATGAACTTTTGTCAACGTGAAGGTCATCGGCGTGAAGGTCATCGCTCAAGCTCCAGTGTTTAAAATTTTCCGGCGTCACGGTTCAGAGACGTTGCGAATTGACTATGACGTTTATCAATTTTTTATCAAAAGCTTTATGTCGCTACAGATTAAGTTCCATGAACTTGTTCCATCGACAGGTTCCAGGTTTTGTCAACGTCTGAACACTGCCACGTGGTCAGTGAGAAAAAACACACCATCTTCACGCTTGGCTGGTTTTGCCTACGTGAAAAATTCACGCACACGAGCGCCATCAAGCAGCAGATTCACTGGCGCTGCAACTGGAAGGGTAAATATAAAATCATAAAATATTCTATGAGTGTGGGATAACTTTAAATCTTCTGCTATACTTGTAGTTTTATTTGTTTTTGGCAAGAAAACCTTAAATTGAGGAAAACAGCATTATTTATCACATGAGCGTTGTATTTTTGTAGCCATTTTCAGTCTCGAGCTTTGTAATTTGTTGTTGGTTGAACGGTACGTGCTCGTTGCTGTTCTAAGATGCATATAAGAGAGTTAACGCTTAAAAACACTAGAAAGTCTTGGAGCCCTTTCTATTATTATTTATAAGGTATTTATGCATCGATTGAATGTATCTTTTAGTTTCGAGATGAGAATCTTAAAGTTGCCTGCAACGTTCTCGAATTGTTAATGCGTTTTCATTTTCGCGCATATTCCTCTTCTTAAACTCTGCTGGGAACTCTTGCGTCACCTCATAATGAACCTCCTGCTTGCCCCTAGTCGGGCATTTGAACAATTCAGAAATTTCCTGGCATTTCTGAAAGTTTGCAAAGCGTTGTTTAATTATGTAAAAAAGAAAATTGTTTTGAAACTGATCAGCAAACCGATGTATGTTATGATGATCAACGACGCATTAGATGAACACGTAATTCGAAAGAGCAAAATCTGAATGCAGACATCATGAATAACTCACGTGTGGTCACTTATCTGTGTAACTGTAAAAGGTGTATGATTTTAGCAGTTATACGTTTATGTAAATACACCCAGTAATAGGTTGACGGTTCTTTACAAACTACCACCAAATTTTTTGATGTTTTTTGCTGAAACAAAAAATTTTGAAAAAGACTTGCCAAGAACAATTGGTGGCGAATTCGTCCATTAAACTGCTTGTTCAAGACAAAAGCTTGTTTTTTAGTAATAAGTTAAAAGCGTTGCAGCAGCGTTATGGTCGCGGCGGAAACTCATGTCTGTGAGTATTTTCAACAGACACGACTTATCAATTCATGATCTCCTTCAATCTGACGTTTTCGCGTAATCCTGCTTGTGATGAATAAATCTCTAAGACTAGTTTTGCTTTGTCCAGGCGACTGAATCGACGATTGCTCACGCAATGACAGTGCACTCCACTTTGACATCTGTCAAGGTTTCTCAGCCAGCCGAAAATATAAATCACGACAAACATCACCAGCGCCTTATATCAGGCAGCGACAATGAAACTGCTGAACATCAGATGTCGCCCGAACGCAGTATTGAAATGAAGCCTATCTACAGGAGCATGTGAAAAGTAAATATATACACGCTGTACAGAAATGCAGTCATTTTTCGGCCTAAAATGTTGAGAGCCACGTCTATCAACAAAAAGAGCGCAGAATTTTAGGTTAGGCATTGAAAGCGAACACCTTAAAAAAGTTGTTTTGATCAGTGCGCCTCAGACCGTATTTGTCAACCCGCCACAAACGATCGGGAGGTACTCAACAAAATTCGTCGCAATTTAGATCTGTGCTGTTCAACATCTTGCACTGCCGCGTTAAGTCCAACTCTTTTCAATTCTAATGCATGATGTCTCTACAGTTACACATAGCAAACCTGTCGACAGTTTCATTTTCAAATATTTTATTCAAGAAATTGCAAACTTTTGTTTAATGCCCATAAAAAACAGAAGCAACGTTGAAAAAAACGGTTTTTGTTCTTGTAAACGATTGAAGAAGAAGATACTGCCTTGTAAGTTCTTCGTGTTATGTTATTCACAACTTATTTTTTTCTGTCTCTCACACACGCTCTGATGACCGGAACGAAAGAGCAGTCGATCTTTTTGCATCAGTCTCGCTTTTCATGATTTTACAGTTACTTTTTACCAAGGAAAAGTAAAAATCCGTCTTGACTCACGCCATATGCTTTCTTGTTTGTAGTGCAAAAGGTGTTGTTTCTATTGTTTAAGCATCCTACAATGGTTGTTAGCAAGCAGCGAGCGTTACCCAGAAAGATTTTTGCAAAAGATTATACCGGCGGATTTGGGGCAATCGGTTTTGTAATATTTCTTGACTGATGTGCAATGTTTCTGATTCGTGTCGCAACCTGAAAAAACTGTTTGGCAGTGGTGAAAGTTGAACAACAATCGCATTCTTTTCTTGCTTCAAAGAAGGAAGTCGTGCGCTGAGCGGAGAAGAGAACGCGTTGATGCATAAAAACGATCATCCAGATAGAAAACCGTTGACATTTAGTTTTTGGCGACCTGCTGCTTAACTTCTTTACCTTAATTAATATTGACGCATTCATTTCAACAATTCCCCTCCTCCCAACAGGAAATGCATTGATGACACGCTGTGCCGTCGGGAGGGAGATTTGTGTACGTCATTTGGAAAATTGGAAAGAACATCAGTTTTGGTTTTGTTAATTTTTCGAAAAGTTCTAGGTTGTTTTTTGCTGCCATCTGCCAGTTTCAGATTATTACAAAACTGACCATGACCCGAAGACCACAAATATTTTAAAACTGATCATATTTAATGTTTCGCATGTTGCAAGCTGCATTATTACAGAAGCTGCGCTTATGTTTGATTTTAATGGCAATCAAAGAATAGCTAAAGAACAAAATAACCTCCAATTTGCAAACTTTTATTTTCTTTGCAGCTAAACCGAACTGTGAGTGTTTGAAATTCCGCTGAATTTAACTCAAGCTGCAAATTCAATCAAATTTCTTTCAAATTCAATCAAAGATGAACTCACCGGCCGCGAAATAAACTACTGCGCATGCGCTTGCGGAGAGGAAACAACAACAACAATATTGATAAAATAATTGTTGCCTCGCGGTAGTGTCAATTCTTATAATTTTGCCATAAAATCGGAGCGTTTTTGGATTAAGCTTTTGTAATTAACTCTCCCTTTATGACATCTTTGAAATATGTCGTCAGACACACAACACGTAAAGCTTAGAACGTAACTTATCTAAAGTCGCTAAATTGGTGTCATCGGTTCGAAATTACTGTCTGCTGTAGACTCGCCTGTGGTATTGTCCAGTTCGGCAAAACGCGGTTATCGCCAAAAATAGTTTCCACCATTGCGCGACGCACCCCTGAAGTGTTTGTTTCATAAAAATATTGCAGATACCAAGCAGTAAAACAGCAACTGGTCTACCCAAGCGAACTAGTATTATTGAGATTTATATCTCATTCAAACTCGTCAACACCAGGTTTTGATTCTCTCAATCAGAACCCTAAGTCGCACAATTTCCACGGAAATATTCATGGTTATAATAAGTGCAATGCGGTTTTCAAATTTGAAAAGCTTTCATTCTACACATGAACACCGATTCAGCTCTTCACAACTCGACAGTACTACGAAAAATCTGGCCTGGCAGTATGTCCAACCATTGTTGTAATTGTCATTTTTCAAGTTGCAAATAACACTTTGTTGCGTCATTTCAATTAAACTCCAGCTTCCTGTGGCGTTGCGATTCAAAATAGAGCAGCGATAGAACAAGCGCTGCATTGTACTTGAGCATTGACGGTAAACAAATTATTTCAAAATGAAACAAATTTGAAAGGAGTCATCAACAAACTACATCGCCCAATTACACCAACCCGGTGCCCTCACAGCTAATTTTTAACTCTAATATTCAACCTTTTGCAAACTGTGTGCCCACGCAAGGTTTCAACTGATTTAGCGCCCCAACAACCATATGCATTTTTATACAAGTCAAGGTCAACATACATTGTGTATAAATCATAACAAAACTGATGTGTAAACCTTGGAGCTTCTGTTTGCCATTGGAAATTGCTTGGTGTGCCAAGTGTGGCACGCGTGCTGTACTTTGCTGCCCCCTGAGTTGTTTTAAACAATGCTTGGTGAACTACTCCAACCTCACGCCAGCAGAAGACATTGTTGATGTTTACACTGCCTTCGTTTGTGTGATTAAGCGACATTTTTTTGAGACAAACTGCTTTTTCCTGTGGGATGGAAAGATATTTTGAATGATTGACGTCTTACAGTCAGCTACTCTGCGGCTTGCTATACGACTGGAGGCTGCAGCTTCGAAAGTGCACGTCATCATCTAATCTGTGAGGCAATGAAGATGACAGTGCATTTGGTTTCGAGACCGCTTGGTTTTTCACGCCCTAACATTTTGTTTTCAATGCTGTGGTTATCTTCCAATATACGGACGCAATGCCACTTTACTAAGCTGCCGTTACCCTTGGAAACGCAGATTTCCACCCCATGGTGTGGTGAAGTCATTAAAAAGTTGAAATGCGTCATTGAAATGAAGAATACTTTTCATTTTGTCGATTGCATGAACATTTTTTCTGTCCACGAATATCGCTAAAGTCTTAGGGAAGCTCTTTCCCTTTTTGCCCCAAACCAAACAAATTCGTAATTATTTTTAACTGGGTTTTAGTGAGTTTTCTTATTTTTCTCGAAACATGCTAACTATGTGTTTTGTGCTATTTTGGCAGCCGCAAATACATTCGTATATTCGGGAAACAGAGTGGAACTATTCATGCTTCGTGTTGCTTTCCCGTGAGCCTGAACCCGTGAGTACAGCAGATTTCAAACGACGGTTTATTTATCTGTGATTTCAGTGTCATTCCAAATGCAGGAACCTCAGTAACTAAGAACCTCGACAAAAAGTAGAGGCAGGAAGTAAAGTTTTCGCACCTGAGTGGAGTTTTTTATGAATCAAATCAAAGTATAAAAAATCATAAGAAGAGCTGTTCGGCTGCCAGAGCTGAACAAATATAGTATCTGTTTCGTTACTTGATACAAATTAAGTTACTGTATGTGAGAGCTACGTTTGTGAAGGGCATCATAATGTTGCCAGAAAAATAATAATATTGCGCGCCGTGAAATCTAATGGCGCTGCTGCGCACGCAACAAAACCAGTTTTCCAGGATTTTTTTGTTAAAAAAGGTTAAACTAATGAAGACGTCAATCACAAACACAACTGACATCAGTGTTGTGCGGATATTGAAATTTGATAATCCGATCCGCTCCGAAAAATTTCAATGGTATCCGAATCCGATCCTGATCCGAAAATTTTGCTCAAA
>Ga0210059_1003262_pt1 | contig 25870 bp, 17 predicted proteins | sample Ectturendosymbi2_FD_188042 | JGI IMG/M metagenome (GOLD analysis project Ga0210059, IMG submission 188042) | Ecteinascidia turbinata endosymbiont from Florida, USA - Sample 2 (SPAdes) (version 2) | ecosystem: Host-associated > Tunicates > Ascidians > Unclassified | place: Key West, Florida... | reverse complement strand
TTCAGATGGATTGACTATGAAAATGATTAGAATCATACAATAATTGCACCTTTTCAACATGAAAGAACATATTTTATTCAATTTGTTATTTTGGATCCCTAATTCGTTTTGCACATTTCATGATTATACTAGGGGAGGAACTCCCTTCCTTGCCTGCCCTGACGGCCCGTCACTGATCTTTCATCATTCAGATTTTTGAACAACTTTATTGCTCTGTAAAACAGCGTTGCCATGAAATTTTTCACTGTGTTGAAATATTTTTTATCTTTCAGGACTTTTGAGCAACTTGTGGCTTGCCCTGAAAAACAGTGTGCCCTAAATCCATTGTATTGAATATATATATATTTTTAAACATTCAGAATTTTGAACAACTTGCCCATGCCCTGAAAAATAAAGTTTGCTCTAAAATTCTTCACTGCTTTGAAATATTTTTATCTTTCAGGATTTTTGAGGAACTTGCGCTTGCCCTGAAAGCAAAGGTTGTCATGAAGTGTTTTTCTGTATTTAATATACTTTTTACATTCAGGATGTTTGAGCAACTTTTGCTTGCCCTGAAAAACAGAGTATGCCCTGAATTCACTGTATTGAATGTATTTTTTATCCTTCAGAATTTTGAACAACTTGCACTTGCACTGAACAACAAAGTTTGCCCTGAAAATATTCACTCCATTGAACATAGTTTTTACATTCAGGATATTTGAGCAACTTGTGCTTGCCCTGAAAAAAACAGAGTTGCCCAGAAAATTTTCACTGTATTGAAATATATTTTTACATTCCGGATTTTTGAGCAACTTGCGCTTGCCCTGAAAAACAGAGTTGCCCTGGAATTTTTCACTGCATTGAATATACTTTTTACATTCAGGATTTTTGAGTAACTTGCGCTTGCCCTGAAAAACAGAGGGTGCCCTGATTTTACTGTACTGAATATGTATTTTTTATTATTCAGGATTTTTACGCAACTTGTGTTTGCCCTGAAAATCAGAGTTGCCCTGAAATTTTCACTGTATTTAAATATTTTTTATCATTCAGGATTTTTGAGCAACTAGCGCTTGCCCTGAAAACAGAGTTAGCCCTGAAATTTTTCAAGCCTGGGGGGGCGGCCGCCCCCCCGACCCCCCGCCTCGTACGCCTATGGCCATAGGCCACCCAGGCCCACCCTTGGAATCGCCACTGCTTGTCTGATGAAGGTGAAAGTCACAGCAGTAGCGACTGAGCAAACAGTGGTATCTGCAAGCGTGACGATTCACATACAAGACAGGTTGCCTTTGGCAAGCAATCAGCGTTACTTTATTTCATAACGTACTGTAACAAAGCAGAAGAAATTCAAGGGGCTGTCTCGTAGAACACCGGGATAAAACGAACGATGCCACTTGTTGGCTGACTCCCTTGATGATGAGTACTGGAAAGAAAAAACTAAGTATCACCTTAGCATGCGATGAATCGAACCACGTTTGGACGATCGAGTAGAAACGAAAGAAATTTAAGAAAAATACAAGCATTGAATTGAAATCAACTTATTCGTTGATCTGTAATACTCTAAGGACACACGCTAATAGCAATTTGTGCCAAAGATTATCAGAAACGCAACACCCTGTAAATCAGTGGTCCCCAACCTTTTTGTAAACGCGGACCAGTCCACGCTAGACAGTTTTACCGGGGTACTCTGCAGTAGACGTTAATTTTTAACAGCTGAAATGAAGTTGCCAGTTTGAACTATCAGATAATGCTTCAACACTCTCACTCCATGCACGCAACAGTGCTTCCATGGGAAGAATTGGCCAATCGCATGTCCAGAAAGCGAGTGTTGTCACCACTGGTGTACATTTTGTAATTTCTCGGCACGGTACCAATTCATCCGCGGCCCGGAGGTCGGGGACCGCTGCTGTAAATCATACCTTGAAACATATCCGACAGCGGGTCGACTTCATGCCAGCTAAGGATGGTCTCACATTCGAGTACTGCGGAAGTTAGAGAGCAGGCAGCGGTTTGAACTCATGTTGAAGGTACCGCAGGTGCACGGTGGAGAACACAGGTCATTCAAATCAGATTGGCGTAAAAATTCTTTTTACACGACGTTGGTGAACTAAATGCTATTTTCGTTTGACGTTAACTCATACAGAACAATTCAGTCGTGTCAACACTTCACAAGTAAATTGCGTTGGTGAAGTAAATTTACGGGATACACAACGCACGTCCACTTATATTTCCTCGTCGCATGAATTCTTTACCCATCTAGCGCTGCTAGGCGTACTTTGTTGTTCTTGCCTTATGTTTAGAAACAATTTTGAACATAGCGGTTAATTTTAGGTGAGTGGTAAAGTCAGACGACAACATAGTAATATTTTCATATGCACAGATTATAATAACAAAAAAGTGTAGCGAAAGTCGCGTTAAGCACAGTATGTATGAAATTTTTTGGGTATTATAAGTAGGCTTTTTTACATGACACTGCAACACGCTTATCAACTCATTTGATGTCAAATTTTACTGATTCACTACATCAGGGGAGGAAAACCTATTCACTATCACAGACCGCATGAATTGTACATTATCGCTGGCGGGCCGCAAAATCATTTTATTTTATCCTAAAATTTTACCTTTATCTAACTATGAGGAAGAGTGACTTCTCTTGACTTACTATCTGAGTACCTGCTCAACATGGATCTTCCCTTTGACACACTGTTGTACTCTAACTTAGATAAGGAAAATTATCTTGCGGGTCATATAAAATGATCACGCGGGCCGAACCCACCCCTGCACTACACGGTTGTGTGTTTGATCGTAGTCCTTATATAACGTCATAGAATTCGGAAGGAGTATGGCGGATGACTGTGGGCAAGCATGTGGCTGTGGTGAGCTGTGAGCTTTTGTAAGTGCTCTTAATTTTTTACCTACGAGTAAAAGCGTTTGTTGAGTCTAAAAACCATTTCTGTTTAAGTCTACTGTAATAAATGAGTAGTTGGATTTGTGCTCGTCAAAATGGATTTCCGTGTGTGTGGAGAAATATAATCTAGCTCAGTATTCTTCATCAGGGGTTCCGTGGCACCCTAGTGTTCCGCAAAACATTTACGTGAGTTTTAAGGGTTCCGCAAGGGTTCCTCGTTTTGTTTAGAGGAAATGATTTCTTGCTTGAGGATACTGATGCGTCATTATGAAAATTTTCAGATCGCCGTGCTGCATTCAGATTCCAAGTAGGCCAGTTAGTTGTGCAAGAGGTTGAGTGCAGTTAATAGCCGAAAAAGAAATACTGATAATTGTTGCGTCGCTTGTTCATAGTTGTGCAGTTGAGAAGAACGTTATTGTTGCATCACAGTCATGCTGTTGCGATCGGAAATCCCGAGCGGCATATGCGCAAAGCCTCGCACCGTGGCAGCAAGCAACAATAGAGATCATGTCTCGCAATCTCTCTTTGCGTACGCTAGTCGTTACGTTCATTCATTCACACGTTAATATCAGCAAAGCTACCACGTCGCATGCTCTCTAACTCTTGCTTGTTCGCGCAACATATATAATGGTGTTGTTCTTCACGCACATCCCGTTCATGGTGAATCACACAACCAACGCAGCGCCACCGGAGAGGTTGCAACAACATCCCCTCCTTTTTGCAACGAACCCCACCGATCGCACGTTCTTTGTGTGAAGGCTGAACTCGGCACGACCTCCACATCCTGGTCACAGCACCATTTTGTTGCAATCGGAAATCCCGAGCGGCATATGTGCAAAGCCTCGCACGGTGGCAGCAAGCAACAATAGAGATCATGCCTTGGAATCTCTCTTTGCGTACGCCTGTCGTTACGTTCAATCGTTCACACGTTAATATCAGCAGAGCTACCACGTCGCAATCTCTCTTACTATTGCTTGCTCGCGCTACATATATAATGGTGTTGTTCTTCAGGCACATCCCGTTCATGGTGAATCACACAACCAACGCAACGCCACCGGAGAGGTTGCCACAATACCATGTTGCCGATGTGCAGTTCACAATAGAGAAAGAAACTTTTGCAGTTTATTCAAAAGTATAACCGTGGGAATTCTGTTTCAAATATAGCAATAATGCTGCGGATTTTCCTCACAATTGCTTTCAGTGCTGCTGCCTGTGAGAGGAGTTTTTCGAAACTAAAACTGATCAAGAATTACTTAAGGTCTAGTTGAGCAACTTGCGGTTGAGAAATCTTGCCACACTGTCTATAGAGCAATAATTGACAGATGAAATAAATTTCGACATTGCTATTGAAGGACTTGCCAACAAAAAGGCAGAAAAGTTACTGTGTAGAAAAATGTAGTTTTCATTTCAGGAACAAAGATGATCCTAATTTTTATACTTTTTTTTGCTACTTTTCCCTATACAGTATGTCATTTTTGATTTAACTGTTACTTACAATGTTTGATTTTTTTGGTACTAAAGCATATTATAGTTGTGCATGTGACAGCACTGTAATATTTAGGGCAACCAAAAGTCAATACAGTCAAAGTTTTTCTGCCTTTTTTAAAGCTTATGAAATGTACACAAACCAAATTTCACGCTCATATCATGAGGGAATCCCAAGTTATTAGGTCAAAAAAAGTCAAAATTTATCATTAGGTCAAAATTCATTGTTGGGTCAAATTTTTCTTGCAGCACAGTTTTTTCTCTCTATTGATATTTCATTGAAACTACAATAACAGACATTGTCATACTTTTGTAAGTTTAGTTGCAATTCTGTAATATTAATAGGTTTGTTGCGATTTCTGACGAAACATTGTTGTTTTGCCCACTACTGGACGATTTAATATTATCTAGGAGAGGCGTGGCAAGGCAAGAAAGGTGGTCTTACAGTACTTGGTTTGGTAAATGCCCAATCCATTATGCACATTTTCAACTTTATGATGTTCTCAGGTTTAACTCTACTGTATTTATTAATGTACTTATCAACACATCATCTCCAAAGTTGAACAACCAAATTTCTTAAAATTTTGAAGCATAGAGTGCATGATTATGCTTCTGGGTTAACATCAACGCCTAAGGCTGAATTAATTTGCAAACGCAGAAACTTTATATGTCAAGACAAAGACAAAATTTTTAAACTATAAAGTCAAAATTTTAAGTTTTTAGGTCAAAAAATTGGTTGCCCTAGTAATATTATAATGGTGCACAAAGTAGTTAATATATATCAAAAGCTTTCAGAGCCAGTCACTGTGCAATACGTACTTTTATGGGCTTCGGGGGCGCCAAACTACTCTAGCTATGCCACTGTCTGAATTCGTCTACGTTTTTTGCCGGGCTCGCAAACACCTGTTGACCGTTAGCACTTCAACGAATCACAATCCTCTTCATAACGGCGCTGGTTCAATCAGCTTTTCTGGTGATGTACCGTAAATTTTCGCGAGTTTATTTCATAATCATGAAACTGATCTTGTCTGCTTAGTTTGGAGCGGCCACAGGTGGTTTGTGCAATAATGGAAAGTCCCAAGTTAGAAGGGAATGCGAAGCGTACCTCTGAAAACAATTGCCTTCTGTCTTGAAAAACACACGTTGTTGGCCTGTTGCTTTCCAACAACAATCAGACTTGCTTGGTTGCTTTCGCATTCGAACAAACAAAAAATGTTTTTGTGTAAACTTATTCCATTTAGGTTATTATCGCATTTCACTTCTGGTTCTGCGTTGTTACAAAACGTCTGTGAGTTTGTGGAAGTACAGTATAAGTCAGTGGTTCTCAAGCTTTTCTGCACGTTGACCCCCAATTAAAGTATACAACTTTCTGTAGACCCCGTGACCTAACCCAACGGTTACTAATACAAGGTTAGTATGTGTCAAAACAAATTTTGAGTACTATTTACTTGAAATGCATGATAAAATATTACACAATCGAAAAATTTGCTTCGAACTATAGATGTAAGCATAACATAAAACAATTGTTCTTCGTCCTACTACATAGCCTACTGCTGTACTGCCAGTCTAACAACCAGCGTTGTCAGATCTCCTTTTTCCCAAGGGGCCAAATCTAGTCCTGAAAGAGCCGAATTCTAAGACATGGAGTCAAAAAAAGAACCAACCATTTTTTCCAAATTTATCAGCAATTACAAAGTAGTATGAACCCATACTTGGCAATTTATTAAATGGCAATGTTCCTCAATCACGACTGTAGCGCAACGGCAAAACACGTACGTGATGAAAGATCGTAAGAGAACAACTTCATTTCCATGTGTAGCCATAAACTAAGATAAATTTATCATCCTTCGATAAGTGCTAATGCAACAACAATCTGAATAAAACCAACAAACACGTGCACCACCTGCAAAACAGTAGGCCACAAGTTAGGCAACGCAACAGTTCTCACTGCTACCGCCACAACTGCAGCAAGTAACAGGTATTCTGTTAAATTCACTTTCACTTAACTCTGAAACTCTAAGGATCCTAACAAAATTTTGTAACCAAAAACCTTCAAAATATAGGAATTTGGTGAAAATCAGCAATAAATTAGCTAAAAAAGTGAAAAAACATGGTTTCTCAGACAGGACCCAGGGTGGTCAGAGCTATATCTTATATATATAGATTGTTGTCGTATCCTGGAAAAGCGCCAAACGAAAATTTTGGGGCCAACAAAAGTTATTTGGGACCAAATTTCTAAAATTTGGCCCCAAAAGGCCCAACCTGGCAACCCTGCTAACAACTGCCGAACTGCGCCACATGCACTACAATATTGTTTGTGACGTAACAAACAGAACAGTTTTCATAGTGTCATCACAATTGATGATTCAATAAAAACTATTCGAATCGAATGTGCCAGGGGCGGCCAAACCGCGGCTCTTTGAGCTTTCCGAAAAATTGTATTTTTATTTATACATATTGCAAAGTGTAGAAATATTGTTTAGTGGTACTGTGGTCAGTGACGGATTTACGTATTGGCCATGGCCTAGGGTCCCGCGCAACTCCTTCCTATGACGACTCATTATTAACTGAAAATTTACGAAACTGTGAAGAGTCATAACTTCACAATTTACTTTGATACGAGCGAAAATGCAAACGTCTAGTCTAGACTGTCAGTACACTAACAACACGATAATATTGTTGGCTACGCAATACAAGAATTAGAATATTGCAATGTCTGGCGGTCTTGCGAGCTTTTTGTCAGTGGAAGATTGAACATCAAGTAAGGAAGTGCTCTGTCAAAGGTTTAATACTGAGGAACATGGCTGGGCGCGAGAGAGATACCGGTTGTCTGTATGAAAGAGGTTGCAAGCAGTAGCGTTGCCAGCCCCAAAATTTTTTGGGAGGACCACATACTATGACTTAAAACGAGCAACGATATTTTATTTGGACATTGCCTATCAAAGCACAAAATGACAAGATATGTTAGAAATTTAGGGGGAATGGTTCCATTGTCTCCATGGCTACGCCTATGGTTACAAGAAAAGAATGAAAAAGAAAGAACAGTACTTACTTGATGTTCAATCTTCCAGACAAAAAGCTCGCAACAACGCAAGACAGCCAGACACTGCACAACTCCGACGAAAAGCAATATTGTCAGTATTGGATGCTACGTTTGGTTGTTATCAACTAGATTGTCCGCAAACAGAGATTGCTTGTTGAAACTCTATGCGCATATGTTAGGTAAATCAGCTAGAACAGTTTCTCGTAAGTTTTATTTGGAAAAACGTGCCTACATTGGGCTTACTTCATATGGTTAGCTGAGGGTGTTGCGACAATACTTTGCTGTGCAAAGCTTGTTTTCATGCTGTTTACCATCAGTCTAAGAGGATTAAAACGCTGTACTTCGTATTGCTTGATAAATGACAACTTGAAAAGGCATAACTAAACCCTGTGTCCACTGAATAGATTGTGCTTGTTTGTTCCATAAAATATGTGGTTACTACTGTTGCAACCTCTCCGGTGGTGTTGCGTTGATTGTGTGATTTACCACGATCACACAATCGTTGCTTGCTGCCACGGTGCGCAGCTCTGCGCACATGCCGCTCGGGATTTCCGATCGCAACACTACAACAAAGGAATTTACGTACAGCTCATCAGATCGACAACTAGAGGATATTTCTGAAGGCACCAACACGGTCCTGTATGAAAATGTATATATCTGAAAATAAACCTACAAAAACGCTAGAAATTTCGGAAATTTAACAAAGAGAACTTCTGAATTACACGAAAGAGCCATAAATTCCAAGAACAGATCGCATTGCCATTTGTGTCAGAGAAGAATGTAGGAAAGGCTTCAATTTCTGTTGAAGATCTAAGGCAGTCGTAGAACCAAAGTCGGCACCATAAAAGATAGATCTTTGAGGGGGCCCTACACACAAGAGGGGCATAGTGTTCACGCTTTTCAGACAAATGGCCAAATAGGTCACACCTGCGTGGGACCCCCCAAAAACTAAGATGGCCTAGGGCCCCGCGCTCCCTAAATCCGTCCCTGACTGTGGTGACTAGCGTGCCGTACGGTATTATTTTTGCAAGTCGTTACAAAAAATTATGATATCACGGAAGCGTAGATTGCAAAAACAATCGTGTTTTTAGATTTTTATGTTGCGGCTCTTTGTAACTTGGGTTTTACGATTTGCGGCTCATACATAGAGCAGGTTTGCCCACCCCTGGAATCTCCTTTTAAACTACTGTAGCTGATATTTGATCAGCCCTCTTAATTCTGTTTGATTTGTTGAAAAACGCCGTTTGCATTCCTTGCCCGATTAACAATAATTTTGAATTGGAAGCTTCATACCTCCAGTAGACCCCAGCAGTTTTTCATTGACTCCCTGGCCATTCAGTGACCCCCATTCGACCCCATTGGATGGTCCAATTGATCCCTGGGGGTCGATATCGACCACTTTGAGAACCACTGGCATAAGCAGACGATGTCAAAAATGAAAATAACAAGCTGATGCGCATCGAGTCTTGTGGTGCGCAACAGCTCTACATATGAAGCGTTCCCGACTATAAAATTGTCTTTCCCATTTCATGGGACAAATCACAGCTACTGGCGGCTGATGGGTTAAACACATCTAAAATGCACAAAGTAAAGTGCAGTGCAGCCCATGAACAGATAAACACGAGTATTAAGCGGTATTAGGTAAGAAAATGGATCATCGGACACAAGGAAAAAAAAAGCGACATGCATTCCTTCACGTTACATGTGATCAAATTCAAAACAAAAATTAGGTGGTGGGAAAAGATATCCAAGATGAACAGAAACTAAAATTCAGATCTTTTGGTAGCAGTAGACAAGTGAAAGCATAGGAGCTCTTGTTCGACTTTCGCTACTGGCAAGATCCAAGCCATATTGCTGTGTGGAGAAGCACTCAACTTTTTTCCAAACCCGATTATTCTCCATGGAAGTGATGATCTCGTTCACCTCAGAAATGTATCTCTGGTTCGTGAGATTGTTGCGAACCGTGAATACGATCAAAGAGCCCGGCTTCGTGATCCGCGCAAATTCCTGCCAGTCAACATATGGTCTGTAAACGTCGCGTCGAAGCACTCGAAAACACTATCACAGCTACAGTAGTCACGAGTATCGGAAAGGGATTCGACCGGTTTGGGCAATGGATAGCCTGTGAGTTTATTCAATAACAGGTTTTCTTTTTAAAGTAATGTCAAAACACCACTGCCCAGAAAAACTTGATTCAAACACCCCGATTAATTCCGTGATTCCAAGTTTGTACATCTAATGTTTAGCGAACTAGAAAGCTATAAAAACAGCCTTGCGGTAACAGTCGCAAGGCTCCAGGACCCCGGTAATAGAAAAAAGTTTTTTTAACAAGTGCAGTTGGCAGCCCAGTCCCGTGATACAATCGCTGGCTGTACTTCTAATGTAGATTATTTTATCAATTATGCCAGAGTACGAAAATGTGCATACGGAGAGTTTAACGAATGGTCATGTGTAGCGGCTCGCGTGGAACAAGCGTCATGCTTGTGTTGATAATAATTTTTTCGGAACGCACGTGTTTGTCACAGGTTAAACAGTTGAATCATGTACACATCACATGTTATCCACGCAATAAATTGTCCCTTGTTTGCCATCGCAGAAAAAACAACTTGGAAAAGGGGTTATGGGAAAGTTAACCGAAGCATTTTCACAAATCATTTCACGTTTTTCCGATGAATTGGGCGCGATCAGTATACTTCACAGCAGATCAACTTTCACTCGCCTTGACCTTTATTCAAGCAAACAAAATTAAAGTAAAATTCCCAACAGACGCTTTTCAAGTGGCCGGGTTTTTTCTGGAAAACCAAAATTTGCTAGTGTATTTACGGAACAAAGCAACATCCGACAATTTGAGGAAAGCAATTGCGAGTTTGCAACACTACGAAGTACTCAGTGGCGTAGCGATGCTAAGTGTCGCCCTTTCCGCCCCTCAAATTTACTTACAAAAATTTAAAATGGGAGATCATGTTTCGTGCTTATGATACAAGGATTAATAAACATCTTGAAAATGACAATCGACACTCACAAACTGAAATGGGTCTTGTTTTGCATTGTTCATTATGGGTCTTGCTTTTTTTTGCTTGTTGCCATCTTTATCATCGTCAATTTTTCTATTTTTGCTTTCTTTACATATGCATATACGAACCCGACATGTTTCGTCAAATTTTCTTCCCTGTTGCTATTGGTTTTTAATCTCCGGTAAGTCCACCGCATGGCGTTTCAATAGTTTACTCATTCCAGGGGATTAAACGAAAAAATTAAGGGATGTGCTAGCGACATGCCTACTTTACAGATGTAAACATTTATGTATGTTAATATTTCGTGTAGTATCCCCTCCGACTTTAACCAAAAATATATATGCTGCATATAGCAGATTGTAATAATCAATCCGATAAGATGATCTCAGTAATGTAAAGAACGTTTCATTGTTCTTTTCACGTTTCAGTAGTGGTTTAATCCTCTTAGAATATATAAAAGGCTTCAAACCTTAACTATGTCGGCACTTGCGCGGAGCCCTCTACAGGTGCGCGGACCCGTTTTGAAAAAATATCTTAAACAGGTTTAAAACCGGCTGTGGTTGAGAAGCGCTGCCTTGCAGTCTTCACCGCGACCTGCGCACTTGGTCTAGCTCTCGCTGTTGGGTTGGACCTCTTCCAATTACACGTGCATGGTGTTATTCCTTGCCTTTGTTCGTTACCAACAGAACCATCGCCAGAAGGTCTTCAATTGGAGGACTTTATGTTTGTGCAGACCTGGGTTGTTGTAAAAAAAAACGACCCAAAAAAACCACCCGGTTATTTTTTAAAAGGTCCAGTTAAAAAAACAACAAAACCCACCAAAAATCCCACTTTTTATTTTTTTTTGAAAAAATCTACTGAGAAGTAAAAAATAAAAGAGGCTGGACACTTGTACAGTTAACGGTAACTTTTTCTAATCAAACAAAATGAACAGCAATGAAATTTGAAGGGTTTGAAAAAAAATTGAACAGTTTGTAATGGTTATCTTTCTCATCTCTACGAAATCAGTATATTTTAAACAATAATTCTGCCTTATGTGCATCTATCAACTTTTTCTGATTTTGGACCATATCAAATCATATGTTGAAAAAAACACTCTAAAAATCAGGGGTAACCAATGTGGTGCCCACGAGCACCAGGTCGCTCGCAAGGGCCAAGCAGTTGTCCGCGGGCATAGACGTAGGCGTGGCCACCAAATTTCTAGCATTTCTTGTCGTCTTGTGCTTTGAGAGGTGTTGTCCCAAACATAATACTGTTGTTCGCTGAAAGTCAAAATATTTGGCTCAAAAAAAATTTTCAGGCTGGCTACGCTACTGTCTGCGGGCCTGCTCTAAAAATAACATTAGCATGATCGGTGTCTTCACATTGCGGAATATCTTATTGTTAATACTAAAACAATCAAAGGTAAATTGAGCAACATTTTTATATTAGAAGCGTGCATTAAACTGGTAGCTCTTTGCATTAATCGGCACGTAAGAAGCAGCTCTCAGCTTCAAGAAGGTTGGTGATCCCTGCTATAGATGCTGAACTAGCAGGGCATGCAGATATACTTGACATGAAACTGCTGAGGTTGTGTGGAAGTGTTTCTTTTTTTGTTTGCTGCGCGCATTCTTGCCAAGCCTTACCACTTTGGAGTGAATTGACCAAAAATTTGCAAAAACAAAGATGGGGTACATTTCTTTACCCTGAAATTTGAATGGCATAATACAGGCGTGGCCAAACTACGGCTCGATAGCCGCATGCCGCTCTTCGAACCTTTGCATGCGGCTGTTTCAGCTTTCTGAAAAATTATATGTTAGTTGTTCATTTTTTATTTCTATTGCAAAGTGTAGAAATATTGTAAAATGACGCTGTGGTAGCTAGCGTGCTGCACTGTTATTACTTCTGCACGTTGTTCAAAATGAATTATGTCACAGAAGCGTGGATTGCAAATATTTTCGTGTATTTAAATTTTTTTGTTGCGGTTCTTTATAACTTGGGTTTTATGATGTGCGGCTCATACATACAGCAGGTTTGGCCACACCTGGCATAATAGGTATAACAAGTTATTATTGTGTAATTCTGAAAATAATAATGTTGCATGATGCAATAAAAACAATTAAAAATAAGGTTTTTCCATTTTCCTTAAAAAAAGAACAAAGTCTTGTTTTTTTTAACAAAAAACAATAAAAAACGTTTTTTTCAAAAAAAAAACGAAAAAAACCAGGTGGCTGTTTTTTTTAAAAAAACGGATTTTTCTCAACCCTGGTGCAGGCGGGATTGATATTCTAAAATTTGACATAAAATCCACTGATTTATAGTGTTTCAAATTGGCAGGGCTTGGAGCTTTGTTTGGGGGGGCTAAGTTGACCAAATTCCCCGTGGCGACGGGCCTACATGGTTACCAGCAGACGTCTATTTCGGAAATTGTTTTACCAAACCATGCTAGGTGGGACATACGCCTTTCGGATGCTCGGCAGCGATTACAACGTCTTACGTTCGATGGCAATTGCGTTGAACAACTTTATTCAGTACAGCCATTGCCAAGTTGTACAACCATTTCGATTACCGCACTTTTTAATAAAAGCCTTAAATACAATCATTCTAAATATATCGTTTACCCTCGCGTAGGGTTATCAGACTAAGGTTCTTGCTTGTCTGAAATTCATCAAAATGAGAGCAACACATTTTCTAAGCTTTTCTTGTTGAAATGAATTTTTCTATGACTGGAAATGATATCGTTGAACAAAGAAGACTTTTACGAAACTCACGCTGCTTATCGTCTGGTTGTGATTTGCTCTACTTGCAGTTCAAACCGACAATCTGAGCTCAACGTTACCCACGCAAACACACCAACTGCACTAACCCGTTTCAAGAACTTCAAAGAACTTCATTTTGCATACCATTACGTCATGCAGAAAACAGCAGTTGTATTGAAACTGTGCAACGTTATCTTTGCAGAGTTTCTTACGTGCTGCATATAACAATGCCTATCGAATTACCGCCAAAAATTAATGTTGATAAGCCCACCTAATGACTAGGCTACAATGTATGGCATTTATTGAAAATATCTCACTGCACATTAAAAAATAGCTTGAGATGTGCCAAGATATTTTGTATAATGGTGGCGACGGCAATTAGCGGCACGACAACACCTGAAATATGCTTCTTACCGGGGCAGTTGAGGCGAACGGTCTTGCCCAAGGAGCGCTACGGTGATTCACTCAGTGTCAGTGAATCGGCCACGGCCACACAACCTTCCAATTGAGAAGCGGACACTCAACCACTGAATTATCGCTGCCCCAGCGAAATCTTCTTCGCCAATGCCTAGGTGTCAGGTGATGTTATGACGTGCAGTTGGGGCGTTGCTGAGTAACCAGCGATACGAGAAAAAGGTCTTAGCTAGCCTTGACTATTTACCGTCATTTCATGCAAAGCATTTTTATAAGATATTGAGGGGCAATATCAACCGCGAACAACCGGAACCCTAACGTTTGCTAGTCTGCTGTCGAGTGTAATTTATTTCTTTTGTCCAGAGGGTTTTTGAGTGGGATGGAGGAAATGGTTTTGTCTGGTGAGGAAGGTGTAGGGAATGGGGAAAAATGCCCCCAAGTAAGTGTGTCAAAAAAGCCCTGATTGCAAGACAAACACTGGGGCACTTCAGCACATTGGATTTGTTCCAGACTTTGAATAAGTATTTCATCAACTTGCGCACTCCAAAGCCACATGTCGTGTTTTTTTAGGCTAGTCTACCAGTGTAGGGCTTCTAAACACAAAAATTTAAGAGTTAAAACTTTTTAAATTGATTTATAAATAATAACGAAAAGCTAGAACTTTCAAACTCCTTTCAAAATTAATTTTTTTAGTCAGCAAAGTTCCGCCCCCCAAAAGGTGCCGCACGGGGCCCGGGGCCCCAGTCCCCCCCTTGTTACGCCACTGAAAGTACTTGATCGCAAGTTGACATGAGACGACACAGAAATTGTTCTGAACAAGTGATTTTGAATCACTTGCCTCCAATCAACAGCAGCGCACACGTAGCCATGAGCCACGTCAAAGCCAAGACAAACAAAACTTTTTCCATTACAGTATAACAATAATTGAAGATTTCACAGGATTTTACACCATCACGCTCATCATCGTGAGGTGCGCATGAGCTCGCACTAAATAAGAATATATTTGTAATTCCGTCAAGCACGAACACAGCCAGCTACGAATTGAATGTCCAATGTCTTTACACCCACACACAACGAAGTGCAAACTGGAGTCAAGGAATGCAGTTGAAAGAAATTAGCTAGACGCAATGAAATGTGCGACTAAATACAAGGGATTACGTGGCAGGTCATTTTGGTTGCAGCACATCACGAAGAGGTCATCTAACCGGCAAATAAACCACAGGAGTTGTCTCCAAAGTGAGCCACAGGGTATTTATATAGCTCACACGAAATGAACTGAAATTAGAGCCTTGCTCCACACTTAATTTACTACTGTACGCCCCAAGGCTATGCTCACCTCGCTACAAGGACTGACGACGCTATAGTACCACACAATCGCATTCTTGTCGTGTGGCGAATCGTACATTTTCGAAAATAAGTAGTTTTTCGATATTTTGACATAATTAACATGCTTTAAACTTACAGCAAGCAGTTCTGGCCGGACATGTCCTTGCGACAGAGCTGCGATGCAAGTAAGACCGTCATAGTAATTGTCGTCGATCGGTATCGGAACGTCAGGTAAGAGAACGAGCTTCGTCAAACTCCTGAATTCGGAAACAGTGTTTGATTTATCCGAAGCGGGACGGTAGTAGAAAAGACACTTCTACCTCCGAAGAGTTCAACCACGGCCTACTTAAGATTTCTTACGTAGGCCGTGGTTCAATGCTGGTGTGTAAGCCTTTACATATACGAGACAAAGAGGTTTTTGACGATCGTTCAATGTTCCTATCGCGCTTCACACTGCATTCTCATTCGAGACTTTCAATTATACTGTATTACTTTTACCACGCTTAGGCTTTGACTAACCCATGACAGTCACATTACGCCAATGAGCATGATTCACAGAAATAGAAAAATTTTTATGCATGCTTTTGTGCAAAGCAAGCTCACACATATTTTAACATGCATCGCGGCCATCTTCCTGCCAGAAAGCTGGATTTGCTGGCATACGTGAATTTTGTGTCAACCACTGATTACAAAATAGCGCGTTAGAAAAATTTCGCGAAATCGGAGTGGATGCTTCGTGCATCCGTCACTTTTCCGCTCCTGCATTTTTTCATTTCGTCGGTTGTGTTTGAGAGTGAATCAAAGCTGAGCGAACAGGTTGGTGGTGAAATCCCAGCAGTTGGTTGAACAATCTACACGTGTTCATTTTATTATTATCACAATCAGTGTTGTGGTCATCGTGTGTGCAACGAACACTAAAGTTTCTTCAGAATGATAAACACGGTGGCCAAGCAGTGCAACTTTCATACCCGTATACTCGACAGGCAATTTGATCTGTCATCAGCGGCTAGTGAATGGTGCAGATTCGACGGGGTCGCAACCAGTTGCTTGCAATCTCACTTGCGATCACATTACCTGTAAATTCCTTTCGCTCTAGCCTTGTTCATCATTTCCTGGCTTCCGTCGACGCCATCAATGAAGCCCTTGAACCCAGCCCGGCGCAGACTTTCGCCAATCAATCCAGTGCCTGCAAGAAGCGTTTAAACGTCAGCACTGACCATCCAGAAATGAACGTAAAGTGCAACGAGGTGCTTGCAAGTAAGGCTGTAAGACAGTGGTCCCCAAAGTATGGGTCGCGACCCAAACAAGGGTCGTGAAGGGTCAAAAAATGGGCCGGGCAGAGGCGATTCAAACCTGGGCTGTATATTTTCAACTTTACCATCGCTTGCTGTGTTTGTGTGTAGCGTATATACTTGAGATAAAGTAGATTGCTGACAAGAAAACGAACTTAGCAACTTAAAAATCATCCATAGGCCTACCATCAATACATTTGTCATGTTAAGATACGCTGTTTCAGGTTTGGGTCGCGAGATGTTCACTAAACTCAGACTTGGGTCGCGCTCAGAAAGGTTTGGGAACGGCTGCTGTAAGACATCTTTCTAAAAACATATAACTGGTTCCACAAAACAAAATCGCTGAGGTATTCTACACCAGAGCAATGGGTGCAGCGAAAGTGCTTCAGCTTATTGCAGAGAGTCGTTTCAACAAGCTTGATTAAAAAAATAACGTTTTCATTAGCTTGTCCGATGGACTCCCTGCCAGTTTTGTAGGAAATCGATTTCACGTAACACCAGCATCCTCAGTCCTGTGACCTTAATTAAATATTAAAAATTTACTGATAGATTCCTTGTTTATCTTCCTTGTGGAGGGTAGTTAAACTTGAATACAGATATGTACAAGTTTGAATCATCGCAAGAAGATGAAAGCAGAGCCCAATCGGCTGATGCCTCGAGAGCTTACAGCAAACTTAGAGCTTTTAATAGTTGTGGTCTCTGCGAGAAATATTATGACAGACCTTTTCATATTATTTGGTTGACAGCCACAGCTAACTTTGTAAATACAATCCAAGCGGTTGTAGAGGGACAATACAATTAAGAGGACGAAAAGGCAAACAATATATGCCCAACGTATCCCCGAATTCCTGATAAATTTTCAGTTAAATAATTTTAGGATTATCACTAGTTCCAATCAATAGAAGTTCAGAAACGTCCCTAATAAATCACAAATGAATTTCTTTACATTGAGTCAAAAACTACGAGCGCCTATAACAACCTCATTGGTGACAACCGTAACTGCAAAAGCACATGAATGAATGTACCGACCTCTTGACTGAAAGTCGGAAACAACATGACAGTGCTGTCGCAACCGTTAATCAAAATTTATTGGGCTAATTGCAAAATATTTTGCCCTTCTTTCATGTTGCATTATCTTTCATGTTCCATCATTTTTTTTGACCAAGTGAAATATCTTGGTGTGTGGATAAATGCATCTTTGAAGGATGACGATGATATTCAGAGACAAGTGAAATCACCATACTGTGCAGCAAACAAACTCAGAGGCACTTTTGATCAGTGCTCTCCTGCAGTAAAATCACTTTGTTTCGTGCCTATTTCAAGCCAATGTATGCTTGCCAATTATGGAGCAAATACACGTAGACCAGTATGAAGCGCTTACGTGCTGCATATAACAATGCCTATCGAATTATGCATTACATACCCAGAAATGTTAGTGTCCGGCCACATTGTATTGCTTTTGTGCAGTAAAAATATGTGCACACTGTGTATACACCAAGCATAAAAAGAAAAGTAAGAAGTGCTGGGAAAGTGTTTTGCTCCTCTCAAGGTTGGACACGTACTAACACCGGTTGTGTGATGCGCTACTGTATGGTTATCCATTTTCTGTGCTCTTGCGAATGACGATACAGCTGTGGTGAGGATAAAGTGCTTTGCCCCTCCCAATGTTGGTCGTGTGCAAACACGGTTTCTGTAATGTGCGATGATGTATAGCAAGCCACCTTTTATGCTCTTGTGTCTGTGATATGGACCATGAGTCCGCAATAAAATATTATTATTATTATTATTTACAAAAAAACTGCGTTCGGTTGATGATCTTTCTGCACGAACTCAAACACGTTTTGGTATTTGTCAAACAGTTTACTTCAGCTTCATCAATAGAAACGTTTCTATCAAGCAGATACTACTCACAGGGTTCATCATTTTACCATTCAGTTGTTTGCAAACGGAGGAATCTAGTCAAAACATTTTCAGCAAATAAAGTGGTCAATTTAGCCAGACGTGCAACACAAGACTTGTACAATACAGATACATCTGACATGAATAAATTACAGTCGTGACCCTTGCCTTCTCTTGAGTTTTCTTAGTGCTGATTTAACTTTGCTTGATATGTATATCTGATTGCCTCACTTGAATTCACTTGAATCCTTGCCTTCACAGTGGCGAAACACGATACAAACACAACAAATGATGCTTTGGATTTCTCAATATTCCGAACTTGCTCATTAAAAGCAACCACAAATGGTTGCAAGTGTCATAATGTGTCCAACAGAGTTCGCTCAGAGAATTTCCAAAAAAACGCTTCAGAACAACAGTTGGCCAGTCGATGGACATGAAGTATGAATGTGAAGCCGGGTACATTTGAAGCATCCTTGGCAAGCTAGGATAAAGTGACAGCCACCTGGTTACACTGTGAGAAATACGTTTTTGGTACTCGATATCCACAAAGTCACAATAGTCTTTTCACTTTCTTGCGAACTGTATAAATGCAACCACACATAATTCACTCAGCTTCAAAATCATTTAGTCCTTTTCTGAAAAAGGGATAGGTCTGACGTATTTCTTCATTTTTTAGCATTACTGATTAGCTATAATTACTAGAAACTACTAAACTAAGCTATGTGCATTACACTGATCACCGTATCACGGTTCATCAGCAAAGCCAGTACAGTATAGTGGAGTCAGCAGTCCGCACTCTAATGTCAAAGTCATTGAAACACTGAAAAAAGATTTACCACTGTTATGTAACGATTAATGTGAAAGCATTCCCATCTTTTCTGCCGAGAATTAACTCAACCAAAACATAGCTTAATTAGACAACTTGCAGGCTCTCCCACAAACGAAGATAAGTTTTCCACCCAGGCTCAAACCTCTAGTTACGGTAGGCCTGCTGATGATAGCTATGTAAAATAAGAAATACAAAACAGACGACATGTTGACATGTTTGAATGTGCTCGGAGAATATTTTATTTCTCATGACAAACGTGGACATATGCTTCAAAAAGAGGACGTATGGTAGCCGTTCTTAACAATGCTACTCACATGCGGCTGTGCAGACCCAAAATCTACCAGAAACGAGTAGATACGTAAGCTAATGCGTTCTGCAAAGCTTGGCCTTGCATTTACTAGATTCAGATACCTGACAAACTTTCAAGAAACCAGTAAGCGTAACAGTTGTTTCGTTACAATATCAAATAATATTCAAGTGAAATACTACTGGTAGTGTCTACAAAAAATTTTCCTCGGTAAAAATGTCTAACTGGCACGCACATGAACGTGGTGGGGGCCCTGGGCCAGGGCCCCTTGAGCCCCCCCTAAATCCGGCGCTGGCAAGTGCAGCGACCAGGTTACATGCAGCAGATTTATTGTGTTCATCATGATGCTGGTGAGAGGTAGAGTAACTAATTACATTGTAAACACAAGCTTTACAAAGCATCGTGATATGACATTGTATTAAACTGGTAGTGAATCTTACTTGCGGTGATTGCTTTGGGTATGTATATTTATTCTAGACCAGTGTGGTCCAACTACAGACCCGCGGGCCGCATGTGGCCCGACACAGCATTTTCAGTCGCCCGCGTAAGCATTCAAAAAAAAATCCTCAAATCTGAAATTTTTTGAAAAGTGGGTGAGGTTAAATTTGTCTCACTGTATTACTTGCGCTGGATAAAGTGAATTTGCACAAGCACAACACCTTGTCTGTGTACCATGTTGTTTATTTATTTATATTACGATTAAATTAAAAAGTGCGGCCCGTCGCTAACCCTCCGCTGTGGCACCTGTCTGGATGACCTCTGTTTTTCGGTGTCCCGCCGTTCGTCGTCTTGAAGAGAACATCTGGCGAAATGATCTCAGTACCGCCAAATAAATCTGTCTCATCTATCCACTAAACGCGGCCTTCACAAAGTGGCCCTCGAGCCGCATTATTTGCCCATCCCTGCAATAGGTAATTTTAATTGGAACAAGCATGGCATCTTTCAATAAAAATGTACAATGCTAACGGTGTTAGAGACTGTAGAGAGCTTCGGGAAATTAGTCAGCAAAGAAAGATTTCTCAAACTGCAAGGTTTCGCACTAAAAATGCACTCGATGTTTGCAAATAAATACGTGTGTGAGAGTACATTTTCTACGATGAAGCAAGTCCAATCTAAAAACAGAAATTGAATGGCACGCGAAACACTGGATAATAGTCTCGGACATGCTGCTACTAACACTTCTGACACTATACTAGTTCCTTTATCAATACCACTAACACTGGTTTTGATAAAGGAACGATTATAGTGTCAGAGACGCCTCGACCACAGGCATCCCACTTTTAGAGATTTGTAGTAAATTGCTATTGTGCAATAGTTTCATTGATATTCTCATTTATCTTCCCATTTTTAATTTTAAATATTGTGAATCAGTTGTTTTATACATCATATTGCTGGAAGCGGCCGGCGAGCTGTCACGTTATTGTGAAATGGCCCGGAGGTGAGAAGTAGTTGGCCCACGCTGTTCTTGACAGTGGAAATTTAGTGAGAAACAATGAGTGAAACAGTCACGGGGTCGTTCCTGTTTGCGCAAGATTTTTTTCTGTTGTGAGTAGATTCACTTTGTACCTCTTTGGTAGGTGGTGATATTTACTGCATGTACAGGCGTTTAACACTACAAGAGGTTGAAAATTCTCTGAGGTGATGTTGCATGTGGAGTTGGTCTTCATTTGCAATACAAGGTGATTTTGGGTTTGATTGGCTGTTATCCTGAACGTGCTTTGAGCACACGCTTGACTTGTCGTTTTCTCAGCCTCAAATTCGGAACACCGTATAGAATATAATTTTGGATTAGCCCTGGTGTTATGAATTGCGTCAGAATGAAAACCGGTTTGAAAGTCGGGCTCACATTCGTGCTTGAGTTAAAATCTCAAGTCGGCTTCTGGCAAATACTATTATATATTACCAAAATTAAGCCTGACTTCATTACTGCCCAACAATTTAGTTTTAAAGCACTACCAGACAGTGTTTCAGTAAACCTTTAACTATGGCTACTCGCACTTAAAATCTTTGGAAATTAGTTCACGCAAATGGTAGTCGATCGCAGCATCGTTCTATTAATGAATGGCGTCAAATCACTGTGTTATGTACTTCCAGGAATAACAATTGCCTTGTCCGTATAAACTCCAAACTGATCAGGCACTCCTTTCCTTAGTACGGATGTGTGATATGATATCTATGGTACTTTCTGTTCTCGATATATTGAGTCAATGCGACTGCGACAATTGCAGTTGGTAAATTGTGACGTTATTTTAAGACAACCGGCGTGATCCGAAACAAATGTCCCTTTTCACTGAATGACTGTGAAGGGAATGTTATGCGTGTGAGACAAGAGCAGATTGCAGTGGATGAGCAAAAAGCGAGCTGGATGATGTTACTCGCGTCGTGTTTTATGTGCATTTAACTTTAAAGATACTAATGCCTCACCAGTCATTCACCCCATAGCATGCAGCATAGCAATATACAGAAGTCTCGCAATTGGTTTGTAAAAGAGAGATGTCCTACCGCGCTGCCGAGGGAAACGTGATGCTGTTTAGTCTTTATAAAATCCTTGGTAGGACTTGCAGCATCCCCATGAATCACAGTCACGAGCCGCCGCTGACTGATTTGATGAATTATGATCCCGTTTCCGCGCTGTATTCGCAAAACTGAATGGGAAGCTGACGTGTCAGCTTCAAGCATCAATGTGGGCTTTTTGCAAACTTTTAATGCGTTGAACTGAGCAAATCCCAACAAGTTCTGATGATCACATCGCCATGGACCTAGATGTTTGATTTTGTTGAAAGACAGCAAAGCCCACAACGCACGGGATGCTGTCAGCAATAATGCCAAGTAGTAAAATTGTTATGAAGTAAAGTTGTTATGAAGTAACAGTTCAACATTACGATACATTCTGATACGGATTTCGTAAATACAAAGTTGTGTCGCAATTTAAAAATCAGAAGAAAATGAGGTTATCTTTAAAATAGCCCTTGAATCTACTTCATTAAAAGAAACCAAACTTGCTTTTCACAGCTTTGCGTTTGACACAATCTGCTTCCTCAGTACATTGACGGGCGCTTAACGTTTATTCCTTTCACGTGACTTGCGTCAGAATCAAAGCTTTCTGAGCACACCGCTTCACATTACAATTACGAGGTCTCACAACTTTTTATTTCAAATTCTTCAAGCAAAACATCAGATCGTAGTTTCAGGTCATAAGCTTAACCCTATTGTTGCACAAATGAGAGTGGTATGCGTTCAGAATAATTTTTTGCAGTTAGCAACGTCTACAACAAGCTTGCAGCGGTCATGAGCATTACGGTTTGCCTATACTCAGATGCCGCATAAAGACGAATTGGTAACTCGAAGTCCCCGAAACCAAAGTGCTGAAGGTTGTGTTTGAAAAATGAGAATCGGATGCAGTTGCAATAACCCTGGACGCCTTAAAGCGAAGGAACCAGTTATTCCTAAAGCAACCTGAATCTTTGCAACCCAGCTGCAGCCTACACAACAATACTTACACTTCAGATAACTATTTCAATAAAGGTGCTGGCTTTCTTTTCTTTAACCAGTGGCGAAGACTAAAATCGTTTGTGTATACACAGTGATATATTAAAGGTGCCAGCAGAATATGTTTTCTTAAGTGAAAGCTAAAAAGCTACAGCATATTGGTATTACTCAACACTGTGCATGGATCATGTGATCAAGCAGTAGAGACGACTCCCGTGAAAAACATTACGCAACGCTGAACGTTGTCTTTTCAGGCCCACTGTTTCTGCCGCCACGTAATGATAGCAAAAACTTCTTTTCTACTGCAGGATTAAAACGATTTTTGTGCTACGTTGGGCTAGGAAAGCTGTGCTCTGATTTAATATTTTAACCATTGGCGGCTGGGTTTGCAGTAGTGACGATCTTTAATATTAAATTACCAAATCACTGAGTTTTGTCAGTTTTCAGCTATTTAGAAATTTTACCAAGTACATCATGTGCTCTGATAACTTGCTTACCAAACTTGTTACGTCAGCGGTTCCCAAACCTTTTTGTGCGCCACCCAAATCTGAGTTTGGTGAACATCTCGTAACCCAAGCCTCAAACAGCGTTTTTCAAAAACATGAAACAAATAATGATTGCATGGATGATTATGGGCAGTGAGTTGCTAATTTCGTTTGCAACGTTAGCAATCTACTCGTTTGATGCAATAATGCAGTCTACTCTGAAAAACATTAAACAAATTTGAAGAGGAAAAAAAGGAGCGTTGAAATTATACAACCAGGCGCGAACCAGTTTTTTGATTCATCGCAACGCTTGTTTGGGCCGCGACCCACTTTGGAACTACTGTATCAAGTGATTAATGAAATCAAATAAACATTACACTTCGAACGCAGCTGCTTTGAATCAAGGTTGTTGTGAGGTTAAAACAGTGGTCTCCAAACTACGGCCCGCGAACCAAGTCCGGCCCACAAAGCCCTTTCATTCGGCCAGCGAAGCCATTTTACTGGGCGCAAAGACATTTTGTAAATAATGAAAAAATGCTATATTCACGAAAGTTTGGTTGATTTGGTAGTACTTATCCCGAAACAATCACATCACGTAAGATGTACGGCCCTCGAAATGGTTTGTGGGCCTCAGACAAAAAGCTTAGAGAACTCTGGTTAAAACATGGGTGTCGTTGTGTGATTAAAAAAAACTACACGAAAAACGTTCGATCCAGCATACAGAAATCTAGATTTTGAATTACTGCACTTACACAGGCACACCCACCTGCTGCCACGTCTAGAATGGCGACTGTTTCGCTGCCAAACAGGCTTTCTGGCATATGGTCCATCAGTAACTGCGTAACAACGTTCGGCAGACTAAACCGGAGTGTTGCGCAATCCTTCTCGTAGCTCTGTGCATAACTGTCGTAATTGGTGACCACGGCGCACACATCGTCTCGTTCAATGTGTTCGTTGTACATCCGATTCCAACTGGTCGTGTAGTCTTGACAGGCGATTTCGTCCATCTCTAAACAGCTTTCCTGTCTGCCTACGTTTTATTCTATAATGTAAATGAGCAGGGCACATCATTGGCAAAACTACAAAGGCACACTTTGCACGGACTGTACTTGTGCACTTTAAACCAAAGCTTATAACTTTGAAACGTGATACGAATAACACAACAGAAGTCTTGCAGCAGGTCAAAACCTGCTGAATGGCACAACCATCCGTTTACCCCGCCTACGCGACTTTCAACAAAGTCCAAGATGCGGGTTGGATAAAACGCTTGGAATGAGTGAGTGTTGAAGACGCAGCTAAGCATTTTCAAAGAGAACTTGCTTTTTGCGAAAAGTGGCGCTCGCGGACGACTGTGCTTTATTTCCAATGACTATACCCAGTGGCGTACGCAGAAAATTTCCGATGGGAGGCCAAGTTTCGTCACAATCGTGTGACGTCACAAATCAACTTTAGGGGAAGTGCCGAGGACACGACCATTCTAGGGGGTCCGGGGGCATGCCCCGGGAAAATTTTGCAAAATTACACCTAAAAATACGCATTTTTGTGCATTCTGGAAGCAAGTTTTAGACAATACTGTTTTTACATTTTTTTATTTTTAGGGTCTGAGGGGGTGGCCATGGCACAGTGGCCTCCCCCCTCCGTACGCTAGTGACTGTACCTCATATTCTGAAGCTGCCATTTGACTATAAATCACAACAGGACGAAATTCATCAGAATTTTTGACCACTCACGGGCAGCAACTGCGTCGTGTTTCCGTATGTTTTAAAAAATTTCAAAAAAAGCAAAAGTTCATCTGACGCTTGACCTAATTGGAGCGCTTTACCAACTCCAAGATATCTTTGTTGCAAGGCTTCAAAGATGCCGTAGTCGCTAAGTTAACTATGGGAATTCTGCGACCCGCAGTGAAATTTCGTTTTCTCCGGCTAGCTGCTGCAGCAAACGACTGCCCTGCATACGGTATTTCCAAAGACCTGTCCAGAACACAACCAAGATTTGAATTTCACTCATTTGCTCATTACTTCTATTTCTTGCTTACATCTTTTACGATCAAAGATTGAAATGATGTTATCAACACTAAAACACGCTACGCTCTAGCGAGAAAAGCGCGTCGACGTTTTTCAGCACACATTGCATTCTTTTTTCTTACGTCAGAAGGATCGCATGACGAAATGTGGAATCACACCTGACTGAAGCCAAGCAGATTAGCAAAACGCAAGGTGAAGGCGCAGTACACAGGGCTCCCACTGCTGTTTTTCACCAGTCAGATTTGAGTTTTTTCGACTCTACCTGGGTATCTAGGGTTAATTATGAAAAATCCCGTTAAGTCTGTTTTTTTGCAAGTATGAATTCAGCAACAACTACAATAAATCTAAGAATATAAATACATCTTCGGGTTATCACAGTGTTCGCATGCGCTAATCGGGTGAACAAAGTGCGTATATCGGATGAAACAAAACATGTTCAGTCAGCTTCACACGCGTATCAATATCAAACAGATTGCTTGCGATCCGTTTTAGTCAGCCATGCAGTTGCGTGCGATTAGCCTAGGCTGCGCGCAGTGGCGTACGAAGAAAACTTCTGAGGGGGGGGCAAGTTTCGTCACAATCGTGTGACGTCACAAATCAACTTTAGGGGAAGTGCCGAAGACACGACCATTCTAGGGGGG
>Ga0210059_1003261_pt1 | contig 25872 bp, 13 predicted proteins | sample Ectturendosymbi2_FD_188042 | JGI IMG/M metagenome (GOLD analysis project Ga0210059, IMG submission 188042) | Ecteinascidia turbinata endosymbiont from Florida, USA - Sample 2 (SPAdes) (version 2) | ecosystem: Host-associated > Tunicates > Ascidians > Unclassified | place: Key West, Florida... | reverse complement strand
CGGAGTGACGTCATCGCTAAAAAAATTGCTAGCGGACTGTTTCAAAACCGTAGCGGACGGCCCGAAGACTGGACTGTTAGCGGCCCGTGCCATCTCTACTTCTACCACATATGACTAAAAGTTGTGCGCTAACTTCTTTTTGTGCTATGCGCAGTTATCTGTGGCGCTACAAAGTCTATTGCGCCACTGTTTTTGATTAAAGCTGAAATGACCAGTGCGCTTTTTCCAGCATACTATACTCTGATAATATTGGAATCTGCTGAATGACTCTGCAGATACAAGTATGTACACTAATCTGTTCTGAGAATAAATGCAATGTCAAGCGCGTTGAAAAGATAGCGCTTGTTTGTTGTAGAGATGTTGTGGATAGAAATGTTGGTCCGCTGCCTAAACCGCCCCAGCAGTTTCTGTCCACTGTACGAAACGCAACCGCATTTGTTGAGCGTAGCTCTGACCGCAACGGCACTGCGACAGAAACTAGAGTTGAATTGTTGCATATGAATCGGCAACGTGTTTTTATTTTGTCACCACATGCATTCTCTTTAACCAAGTTTGTGGATAAATCCATACCCATCTTGCTAATTGCTACTATATAAAAAGCTACTCAACGTTGTAACATTTGCTTCAGCTGCACATAGCTGTAATGCACTATAAATAACTCTTTTAACTAAAAAACACTTTGCAGTTGATTCGTGCCAAAGGTTCAGTACTTTTGACATATAAAATATTAAATAAGTGTTTCCATACCTCTTCAAAATGACCAATGGCAACATGATGCACAATAAGGATTTAGCTGCTGCACTTAGAGTACCACAAATTCTTACATGCATTGCAAAGTGTGTGATGTAATTACAGCACTTATTGATATTTAAATATACTAAACGTACTGTTTCCATGTTCATACATCACCACAAAACCAAAGAAACATGTTGCTGAAAACAAAGTCAGTCACAAACGACACGAGACCTTTTTCAATATTGTTTAGCAAACGTATAAGAGTCTAGAGTACTGCCAATTTATGCAGGAGTTTAAATACATTTATCCAGGTTTTATCCTTGGTGTCAACTGTCACATACCATCCGTTAGGTTTCAGCGCTACCGAAACTGCAAGGCTTGTTATATTAAGTTCTTATTGCCTACAACATACGGCGAGGAATGTTAGCACAGTCAAGCCACAACAGAGGAGGAAGTACATCAACAGATCTTACTTGTGTGCATTGGACCACTGGAATTTCCTAAACGCTGGAATACAGAAAGCGTTACAAGTAGAAAGTAAGACCTTAAGACACTGTACTTGCAAGCACAAGTCTTGGTATCAACTTATGGCTTGTAATTTGCGAAGATTCGATATAAGACCCAACATCTCCACGCGGTTCCCTGCAATTACGTGCTGACAATTTTGAACACATGCCACGCGGTCTGCACCAGAGGTGGCCACGGATCCGGAGTAACGGAATCGACTCCGGCAGGATTCTGCGTTTTTCTTCGGACCCGGAGCCGGAGTCAAAAGAAAGAAGCTGCGCGGCGCAGCTCACACCTCTAGCTGTTTGCTTTAGTCCAGTGCTTCTCAATTGTTTAATATTCCAATAGCGGTTGGATAAATATGGTATGGCCCACTTTCTTGGTAAGATTTAGCTTACGTTGGTGTTATCACACAACTATGTGTAGCGTCAACAAGCTAGTTGTTTGTTAGATATGGGCGTGCTGGAGAGAAAATTGAAGATACGGCTGTTGATGGGTCATCAGATTTTAGGTGTGTGTTATTTTGTTTTCAAAACGCGGTTGTTTAGCAAATTTTAGCTGGGTAAAAGTACTTTCACAGCTAGTTCGGTTGCTTGAAAACCTCGCTTTCACCCACTGTTTGGGAAAACTATAGGTTAGTCGTTGATATTGAAGCCAACTTAATTTGGCTGAAGTACGATGAAGGAAAAAAAAGCTGAAAATAATATCAGTAATCAATACGAATCACTGCAACTGCATCACAGAACTGAACTGATGATTGACATACCAGGCAACTGCTACAGGAAGTCGCAGACTTCGCGTCAGTATACCCAGCTTCTGTTGGCATGAGTCTTAAATGAACAAGTGAGTTATCCAGGCTATTGTTTACACTTCACATTGTTAAAGCGTTTATCAAAGTACGAAATGTAGGCCCTATTTTTCTGTGCGCCATATTAGAAAAGTAAACGAAAAAACAACTAGTAGATTTTGTAGAAGGCAGTTCTGCCCTCCGCCAAAAGATCGGTCCGTTGTGACAATTTCGAGGTAAACTCACACCAGCATCAGTACCCCAGCTTACCAATAACGTTTGAAATCTTGAAAACAGAAGCAATGGTAAAGTTTCAAAACGAAGAGCAGTACTTGCTAAATGGTAAGCTTTCGAAATTTGCACGTTTCAACAGAAAAGTTTATTAGTTGACTTTACTACAAGGTCAAGACAGGATAAGATTATGCTGCATACTTTGTGCGTCAAAGCAACAAAGCTATTGGGTGAATTTCATCAAATATGAAGTTGTTCAACCACAATCAAATGATGGTACAGTACAGCCCCAGAGCCCGCTAATTCCTGTGCTTCACTGGTAAAGCTACTACAAGACAGAAAGAGTACCCATAGAGATTCCGTAATCTATTGTAACTTCTTCGCTTTTGTAATCTGTAACGTTTTGTGATACACTTCGCCTGTTCTTTAAGTTTTAACTGTGAGCGAAAGGTCTGAAAAGACAAATTTTGTTCTTATTCAGGCTAAAAACGATTTTATGTAACACATTTCGTTGTCTTATCAACTGGGAAACATTTGTTACATTCAAGCCGACATGAACCACGGTAATAACCCTGTAACTCAACCGTTTCCTAAATCCAATCCTTTGCATTTGTTAAAACACTACAGTCTTTTAAAAAATTCATCATTTTGCGAGCTTACATGTTTTGCTTTTTATGTAGGCTACAGTTAAAACTCCTGCAAACGTAGCGTGGAATACATGACAAAAACTTGTCAAAAATATTTCTTGTGGGCCGGTGTTCACAAGAGCACCATCATGTGACAGGATTACTGAAAGAGAATAGAGGTATTTAGTCCAAGTTTTAAAAGGCGCGTGTTCACAGAAGTCCAACAACAATAATCACTGATGAACAACTGCCAATAACAGTTTTGGCATAACTAGAGTTGCTACAATGAACGAAGACTACTGTATATATTCTGTCGGCATAATAGGTTTCGGAGCAACTGTTGTCATCAAAATTTATCAGCCAGCAATATCCTCGAAATTCGTGAAAGGATTTTTTTTGTCTGTGGTGAGCAAATAGCTATTAATTCTATCAAACTGAAGGATGGTGCACTAACTAATAACGTTTAAACCTGTGATGCAGTGTTTTTCGTTTGGGGCATTCTGCACGAACAGCTTCGATTGAACGAATTTAGTTTTTGAGGTTTATCCATCAGAAAAAAAACAAATTCAAATATTTCCAAACAAAACTTCAGCCGCAGCTTTCTTGATCATGATCTCAACAGTAGAAAGGAATTTTGAACACAAAAGTTTAATAATATTTGCTATATTTGCAAACAGCCAAGCAAATCGCTCGCGAGAGTGAAAACACAACGCAAAGGCAATGAATGTGTTGGCTCTAAAATGAACTCATTTTCCACGTTGCCCATACAGAACTCAAAATCTTTCAAAACGAATTTTACCGCAACAACCCTTCATTTATTTCCAAGTCCTCTCGATACTATAAAACGGAGGTTAAAATGAGTCTAAAAGGTCATGTCCTTGTTGTCGATCCTTATTTTCTTCCAAAGAATATTTATTGTTATACAGAGCCGCAACCAGTTGAAATTTATGGAGGAGAACAAGGATTGTAACTTGTTGTTTCACCGAACAACTAAAACTTATCGGTGCTTTCGCAATGTTTTAGAAAATTTTGGGGAGAAATTACCCGGTTACCCTCCCTGGTTGCGGGCCTGTTGTTGTAGGTTGTAGTTTTACAAGTAAAATTGCAATGACTGCCGAATCCCACTATTCCAAATAAAATGCTGTACCATGGCCTGACCAACCCGCGACTCGAGAGCCGCATGCGGCTTTTCATCCGGATACATGGGGCTTTTACCTAAATTCAGTGTTTATTCGAGTATAAGTCGCAAAATTTTGTACCATTTGTTCACCTTGAAAGTCGTCCCACTAAGTAACATGTGTAAAAATGAATGGCTTGTAAATTTCTGTCATTATCATGCTCGTGTGTGATAGTTACAATAAATCTAGCTGAGCAAAGGTATGTGTGTGAATGAGGAAGAGATGGGGCGATGTTCATGTGTGCTCATCCAATGTATATGATGTGGCTCTTTGTGGAAACACAGCAAGAAATTTGGCTCTTGGTATCTGACTGGTTGGCCACCCCTGCTATAGCTATTTACGAGACTCAGAGATAGAGAAAACAAACTTTTGTAGTGAAAACTTTCTTTTTGGACTAAAAGTACCTTTTCAATGAATTGCAGAAAATTTTAATACTTACTGCAGTTGTTCGACTGATTAGGTTCATGGAAGCAAAATTATGTTTAACAGCAATTTTTCCTAAAGCGTGCGCTCAGCGATAAAACTACCTACAAATCTTAAGCATGACGGCAAGGTATTTTTCTTTAAGCAATGTATTCCAAAGCTTTCTAAAATATTTTTCACTCATTCTACGGTCCTTGCGTTAGAACAAATTCAATCAAGCCATTGAGGCTTCTGTAGCAGATGCTTGCATACGCTGTGCGTTGTTTTCTCAAAGAAGGCGAAGCTTGTAAAAAGCAGAATAAAGGAGAAAATTGTGGAATGTAAATGTGCTTCAATTACAATTTTCATTCAAGTTGTTTTTACTGAAAACAACACATCCCGTAAAGAGCGCTGAAAGCTGCTTTGATAACAGAACAAGACGACAGATTGTTATTTGGGAGAATTTGTCAACTTGATCGATTAACGTTATCCCACGGGAAAACCGTCACAGTTCAAACTTCAGTTTCGAATAAGCAAAAACGACATTCGAGACCTTTGTTGTGTCGTAGGAATGTGCCATCAGTGACATAAAAGTCATGCAACTTATAAAAGCAGTAGAACATTTTGTGATGCTCAGACGCGTTCCAATGTAATAGATCTGGAGTGACAAACTGAGCACTTGCGTCTGTGGAAATTGAAACTTGACGACACAGTCCCGATGGAAAATTTTCAGAACGATGAATGGCTGTGTTCTAATTTAATTTATCGCAGTCTATCAAGGGAATATGACCGGCATTTGTTGTATGAGCTTTCCAGGGCGCTTTTAAACGCATACTCTTCAGTCAACCGTTTAAACCAGTGGCTTTCAACCTTTTTCATGCAACGAACCATTTTGCAAACCAATTCAACCTAACGACCCCCTTCCAAAAATTTCCAGTCAGGCATATATAATACAGTTGTGTTTGCACAATAGAAGATCGCAATAGTGAGTGTTGAACAAAGACTCATTTAATAAATTCATGCACATGGCAGCATTAGTGAGAGAGACCCGTGCCGTATGCAAATCATTCCACAGCAAAACTCATTGTAAACTAGAATAACTCCCAAGTTAGCTACCGCATTCAGATATCTAATTTACAAACTCAGAACATTCTTACGTCACAAAGTTATTCGTGCGTTGCTAAACGCAGCAGTACTTTGTACTGCAGTGTTTTTCAACATTGGGTTCCGAAGCAGACCGAAATTGCCTGGGACGAAATTCACAACCACAGTTCTATGCGGTTGTAGCAATGAAGACACTTGGATCATTGCATAGGGTGGCAAGAGCAACGCAAACATTTGCGCAAGGTTCCACTGCCACAAAAAGGTTGAAAACCACTGTTGTACTGTAATGGTCATGATCACACTCAAAACTTTGCGATGGTCATAATCGCATTTAAAACAATTTTGATTGAAAAAACGGTCTATCATTTTTGCCAGGTGATCCTATTATTATGGCTACGACAAAATTGGTTCCACATACGAAATATAAAGTAGAGAAGCAATCATGAATATTTCAATCAGAAGCTCTGGCGATCCTAGAAAAAAGGCAAACGACCCCAGGTTGAAAACCACTGTTTTAAACCAATGTGCTCTTTGCTTTATGTTAATTCGAAGCAGTTTTCTTTATTTACGCAGTTAAAACTGTAGAATTTCAAAAAGAATTGCCCATGAACAATTTTTTTTCTATCATTTACCGCTTCTCCTAGTACAGTTGGAGACGATGACACCAGCCTATAGGGAATGTTTTGAACAACATCAAAATTTTATGACTTGCTCGGCAATCACAACATTGGGAATTATTTGTTGGCATATACTGTATAGAAAGATATAGTGGTTAACAAACAATTCGGGTTTAAACTTTTAATAATTGTAATGATGAAGAAGTTAGAATAATGCAGCATAATACATGTGAGGCTGGACAAACTTGTTCGTACTTGATACACACAGCATGGTGCGTAATTTTTGCTGAACGTGAGATAAAGCAAAAATCGCCATTAGCTAAACATACAGTATAGTTGCTGTGCTCTATCAGCGCGATTAACTGTATAACGTCTGCAACTCTTCTAAAATCTTCTTTACTTGTAGCAGAATTACAAATGTGCGTCTAGAATTTTTGCCAGTTGACTAAAACTCGACACGTCCACAAGGCTCACAACTTATAAATCTGGTGATGCAGTCCTTCTGTGACCGAGTTTAAAGAAAACTTGCTCTTGCCCCAGTGATGTAATGATTTCATCATATATAGAATTTGCTCCAAGCAAGAGTCAGCTGAGCAATAAGCAAAAATGAAAGTGCCAGAAGTTTATCAGAAAGACAGCAATAAAGGAAAACAGCAAAGGCTTTATTTTCACCTTTTGTGAACCTTGGAATGCAAATTCTTGAAAAATCGACAAAAGTGTGTCAATTACCGACAGATAAAAATATCTGTAATATTTTGCTTATATTTTAATAAATTTCCCTCCTCACAGGGCAGAGTGAAATATCACAGAGGCCTCCTGAATATCACAGAGCCAATACCGTTTTTCAGAAGTTGTCGGCAGCATAGATTACAAATCCACAGGAACGTGTTCAAAACAACTTTGATTTGGCTACAACAAACTTACTCATTTTTTGAAGTGGCGTAGCTGGAAAACCCTCACCTATTATGCGATTAACCAGTGCACTGCCTAACATTGGCACCCGCCCTGAATATAGTTTGACCTCATGACAATCCTTGCAATGCGAATTCAGCACAAACCAGTTTCAAAGTGAAAAAATTGCACATTTTAATAATTTGGCAATGATTTCACTGCTTAAAATTGATCAGAATCTACCGAAAGAAATCCTTTTTCGCAGCATTGAGTCAGACATTATGATATTCACCCACTGTAACTGCTGATTAGGCATCATCGGTTCTTATTCAAATATAATTTTCAAATTTCAAATAATTTTTAAATCTCAAAGTTGATCAGATTGAAATATTTCTTTAATTGTTTGCTTTACTGCTGTGTAACCGTATTCCGGGCATCATGCAAGAGACCAGCAATATATATACGAAAATTTAAGAGGTTATGACACGTAGACGATAATTTTGCATCTATCATATCTGGAGGTTAAATACCGTGTAAACTGCTGAATTTTCAAAAATTGGATATAAAAATTAACAAAGTTTTCTAACATTTTCAATAATACAAAATGAAATCAAATGAGTGTTTGAAGAGTTGGCAGTTGCACTGCTGAATGTATTTGTTACACGCTTCGTAGATTTGGTGAAATTGCAAAGTTATTTCTAAGTGTGCGAGACAACACATGTTTATAAAACATTTTGTTTCGTTTTGAATTATTTTCCTGTGTTTTGCTTGCCCTATTCTCTATATCTCGAAACTGTTTGTCGTTTGTTTACGAATGTGATTTTCTACTAGACTTGCGTGGGATTGGGTCGTCTTGAACTATAGTCGACAGTCGACACTAAGTTAAATCATAAAATATCTCCCTCCAGGTTTTAGGTTAGCAAGGGGATATTACTGTACATCACCACCCAACTGCTGTTGTGGTAAGAAAATCTTACCTTCGAAACTAAATGTAAATCAGCTTTCCATGGGAGTAGATTTGCCTCTGTTAGGTTTGGAATGTAGCACTATGGGATATCTTGCTCTAAGTCAGGGGTGGGGAACATGCGGCCTACGGGCCATATGCGGCCGGCGTGAACATTTGATATGGCCCGCAACAGAATTGTCGTTCCCCAAGGTAGAGTACAACATCGTGTCAAAACGAAGGTACTAAGGTAGCAAGTCCAGAGAAGTCACTCTGTCTCGTAGTTAGACAAAGGTACAATTTTACGATAAAATATATTGCTTTTGCAGCCCGCCAGCGATAATGAACAATTCATGCGGCACGTGTTAATAAACAGGTTCCCTACCCCTGCTCTAAGCAATGTCATTGTTGGGCCACTCCCAGGTGGATAACTTAGTTCAAAAATCTTATGAGCACCTTTTGTGCTTCTATACGCACATTTCGTGTAGAACTGACATTTTTCTTGTTTTTCCTGCAGTTTATACTCCAGTCAAGTCAACAGTGTCTAGAATTTATCAACCGCATACCAACCGTCATGGTTGCGGTTTTCGCATAGGTGCGAGATCGTAGCCTGGGAGAGCACCGACAGCACGTGCTGCCCCTTTACTTTCTTCATTTGGAAGTGTAAGCAATTCTGTCCATATTAATTTTCGCACTTAGCAACTTTTATCCACAGTTGTAAAAGGTATTTAATTTCCTTGCAAAGTCTGCCTAAACCATAGCAGATGAGATGAAACATGTGTCCACGAGGTGCCGACAACATAGTTTGTCTTTTGCAGTGCTCATATAAATGACTCTTACCTCATGCACCAAGTTCTTTAGGTTAGCGAGACTCTTGTAGATGGAACCATCACCTTGTATAGCGGTCAGGCAATTAGTTCGTATTCGGTAACTGACGGTATGTTGTTGTGCAGGGGTTCCCAACCTTTCTCTGACCATGTACCCCTTCAGCATTCCGACAGATGAGCATGTACCCCTTCAGCATTTCGAAAGATAAGCATGTACCCTTAAATTTTTTATGACAAAATATTTTATCATGATCAATCATAGATTTATTTAACAACAAACATATAACGGCTTTTGAAAATAATATTCACTGATATATCTATAAATATTTGGAAATAAAAGATATGTAAATATATGTTTCTCTTCTATTGCTAACCTTAAATGTACCCCTAGGAGTACATGTGACCCAGGTTGGGAACCTCTGTTATTGTGTTTTAAGGTTTCTACGAGCATACCTTCTCCTGAGTGATCCGAACCTCCTGAATATCACAGAGGCCATCGTCTTTTTTCTTTAGTAGTGTAGGAAAGACTAAAAAACGTCCTCAATTTCTATCATTAACGAAAAGTTTTCATATATGTGTTGGACGCTCAATTCTTTGGTGATCCAGCAGTATTCGGGGTGCAGTGTCTGCGGATCTACAGAAATGTAAGTGCGAGGCGTCCATCTTGCCTTATATTTCAGTAACAGGTAAATTTCGTCTTAACAAAAAAACAGTACAGGAGAATTTATTTTCGGAGAAGAAGAAATGTAATTGTTGTCTTTAGTTATTTCCGCCAGTTATCCTGTAGACTAAATACAATTTTGGCGATCACCAATACGAGTAGAGTGTGTTTATCTCTGGTCATTCATCTATACTCTACGTCAGTGGTGCTCAAACGTTTTAGCTCGTGGGCCACATTTGTTTTTCAGAAATCCTTCGCGGGCCACAAGAATTATTAATCTCAATAAAAATTCTCTAAAAAATTCTCTTAAATGATTAAAGTTTTAACCCTATGTGGACATTTGCTGGAAATTTGCAACGTTTCAAGTTTCTTTATTTATTCACTCTCTGCGGAGTTTCTAGTCGCGGTTGTCGATGTCAGCCGATTTGCAACGTTTGAATATCCGTTTCTAATTCGGAAATACTTTTGTCACGCCTTTTAGTTTTTGATGCCAAAGTATGTTAGGGATCAAATGTTTGGTTGAGGAAACTTCGTCTGTAACTTGTATTGCTGCGATTAAATCCAGCGGTTGTATGTGTCCTGGAGAGTTCGTTTTTTATTATGGTTTGAGCAAGGCTTGCTTGAGTAGACTCTGCCGTTGATATGACGCAACTATTATTTTGTGAGATTGCACGTCTATTCCAGCAAACGTTGCAAATTAGCTGACTTTGTCAATGGAGTCATATTTTTTGGTATTTTATGCAGTACATTTCTTATTACTTACAGCAGAAAATCTTGCTGTAAGAATGGATTCTGGCACATTTTATCGAAGAAAGAGTTGGGAAGTTAGGGTATTGGGTGGAGATGATGGAGAGAGCAGCGATTATTATCTCACGGGCGGTTCTGACACTGGGTACATGGGGTCAAAAGCGGGGGGGTTGTCAAGGCTCTTCCCTGGACTTTGAAATTTGACATTTTTGCATTAAATTTTTAGCAAGAAAAGATTGTCTTATTAGTTTCAAGTGGTAAAAATGAAATTTTGGTACTTTGGCGCCTCAGCAAAAATATTATTGGCTACCCCTGGAAAATCCAAAAATCCACTCTCTGGGGAAAAATCCTTCCTACGCCCATGACTGAGTATGTTCCAGAAGAAGCAGCTAGGCGTGCCGGAGTTGATTGTGGTCCGGAAAGAGAAGACTTTAGTGACTCAGGCATGGGCGTCGAAAGAATGTTTTCCCGGGGGGTCACTAGGCGATTTTTCTAAAATTTTTCTTTGCTGAAATTTTTAAATCCAGGGGGCCAAGCCTTCCCCTGCTCCCCCCTTCCGACGTCCACGGATCCAGGTAAGAATGCCAAGCTTGGCGGACAAACATTGTTTTCAATGTGCTTCCAAAATGTATGCTATAAATCACACGTAAACCATCTTTCTGTTTTAGATGAGTGCGATAGAGACGATACAACTCATGTTCAGAGTTCTTCAAACAAAATCACGAATCCCAGGTGGAGATGTGTTCAAAAATGTGATTCTCCACGAGCTGCTCCAATCAGACCTGATTTGCATCCCAAGAGCGAAAGCATATCTGAACCCTCGGAACATTTTTAGAAAGTTTTTTGGTGAAGCTATGATGGAATGCATTGCGGAGCAAAGTAATTTGTATGCAGTGCAAACAAACCTATCGATATCACTCATGCTCACATGTAAAGAGCTGGAAATTTTTTTGCTGTTTTATTGAGAATGTCCATGTGTCCTGTGCCTCGTTCGCCACTGTATTGGTCAAAGAACTTGGGCCTCCAATATGTGAGTACTTTGATGACCAGAGTCCTTTTTGAACACATAACAAAATACTTACACTTCAATGATGTCAGCAAAATGATTGCACTCGGTGAAGAAACTTTTGACAAGCTGTTCAAAATAAGACCTCCTATCACACATTAACAATCAAAATTTCGTGACATTCTAACATTCCCATGGAAAGAGGTATATTTTGCCTTGAACAGTTCGAACAAACCGTTCACTTGGCTGCAGGATGCTAGCAGACACACATGTGAAAACCAAAGAACGTGGTGCCTATGATTAGAGAGTGTATCGTTAGCAGCATAACCCTTCCCTTCGTGTTGTAAAATGTTTTGGCTCAAAGCAGTCACCTTTTTGACCTCTTTTGAAGATGCACAGCTTACCAGCTCTGTCAAGGCGTTGGGACAAAAAACGTACACTTGATATATCATGCCCTTCAACAAGTTCATGGAAGCAGTTGAACTCTTGGATGTGGTAATGCGCTTGGCCTATAGGATTGTACAGAATTAAGCTCAGATCCAAGAAGTATTATCACCGGATCTTCTTCCATTTCGTGGACACAGTTGTTGGCAATACCCGGCTGCTCTACCTACACGACTGCAGTGACGTAGGTTTGCAAGAAAGTAAGCAGCTACGTCTGCTGAGTTCAAACATTTTATTTCTCCTGCTTTAGCTAAGGAGGGGCAAGTTGTGTACATAAAAAGATTCAGGATATCAATTTCGGTTGAAGACATTTTCACTGTAAGAAACTGAAAGGACACAACACAATTGATTTCGAAGGAAACTTTGAGAAACAACAATGCAGGTGACTTTCCCATCTACCAGGAGAAACGAGGGTGATGCAAGATGCCTCAATGCAAAAGCACCCCACACATCTTTTGCCAAAAGTTTGAAGCAAATCTTTGCCTTGACAAGAACAAGAACTCCTTTTTGAAATTTCATAAAGAGAAGCCTGTTAATCTAAATGTCTCCTGATCAAGTGTTCAACACACATAAGGACAAGGAAGAAGCAGACCAATTTACTGGGGAAACCAGAAGGCAAAAAGACAAGTTTTGTTCGTTAGTTCTTCTTCTTGTGTTTCTTTTGTTTTGTTGAAGCACTTTTTGTGAATAAAACATAATTCTGTCAACGTCGTCTCTTTACCTCCGAAGTGCTCAAGCGTCAATTGTTGCAAATATGCTACGTTTCAAAAAAGGAGGGAAATTGGCACGAAAAATTTTCCATGATAAAATCGGTCCAAATAACCCTCAGGGCCTATCTGATGGAAAAAATATTTTTTTGCGTGCAAAAATTTAAATATGTCCATATAGGGTTAAGTTTTCTTTACAATGAAAATTGCTTAGCGGACCACTCCAGAGGGCCTTCCGGGCCACGGTTTGAGCACCACTGCTCTACGTAGAAGATTTGGAACTATGACTTGTCAGGTTTTCAGACATGATGCTATGAAAGAATGGTTACTCTACTTCTTTTTAATTTGGTGAAAAATTTGAAAGTGAAGACATATTTGGTTTGCATGACCTTTATGCTAAACGGAGTTGAGTAAGGCAGCGCAGAGCATACGTGAAATAAGTCTCTAATAGTTATTAATATAAGTACGAGACAGAGAAATCATACAAGGTGAAGAAGTACAAAACATCAAACAGTTGAAAATAGCGTTTGGTGCAAGTTTTCATTTAGCGCTTTCAACCCCCATTTTTGCAGCCATGTTCGAAATTTCATTGTTTTTATATTTCCGTTTTGATATCATTTTCTGCCCGCTTCCAATTACCATAGTGTTTTCACCGGCTTAATTTATTTCTTGTAGCAGTTCCCGACAAGGAACCCAATATAAGGTTGCACAACAACAACAATTTTATTTTTTGCACAGGTAACGCCAGTAAAGGCGTTTATGGATACAGTCAAACCAGGGGGTATAGCGAAAAGCTGTATACAATGCCTCATCGTAATCTTCTAACTCCAACTTGTCAAGCAAACGTTTTGCATACTACATGTGGATCGTAATATGAATCAAGTAAAACGAAAAATCAAATACACATCTACGTTTTTGTTTTAGCATCAAACTTAAAAATTTATGGCCTCGGCCCAGCACAGACATAGCTCCTCAAAATCTAAACCCGCAACTGCATCAACCACCGAGCTTTCTGACCTTGTCGGGAAACCTGATACTAGCGCACTTTCAACCAGTAAATATCTCTGATCAATAAAAGAAACTTCCTGAATGAAGTTTCAGGCAACTTTACAAAGCTTCACAAGATTTGTGAACACTACCACATCACGTCTATGCTTGGCAGTAAATCAAACAGCAACCAAACAATGAGAGGGTCTTGTTGAGCACTAGGAAGACAAAAGGGAAGTTATTATCAAATCATTTAACTTACAGTAAATCCTGAATATGGATTCTGAAATGGAAAAAACGCGGAGACCTGTATAGAAATGACACTAAATAAAGAATTACCGTTGCAATTAAATCACACTCATTTTCAAAGATAATCAACTACGTAAAACTTATGTGATAACAATCACTAAGGGCTTTTGCCTCCAGCCAAGTAAAGAACTGCAGTATATATTTGTAAAGTTAAGTTATTTAAATATTTTTGTACAGCAACGTATACTGTAGATTTCTTCTGACACTAATTATTAACAGAAGTCAAGTTTTAAATTACGGAGGTGTAAAGCTTTTTCACACGAAACAGTTCCTGTCAAATAAGGTACAATTTTTCATTCGTAAAAATCAAAATCCAATTGGGATCGGAGACCAGTTGTAAATGAAAGTGCTCCACAAATCTGCTTCTAAGCAGCGGGTTAGTCTTTAACGAACTTGTAGTCACTTCAACAAACTGTTCGCGCAAAAGTTGGGTTGAAAAAGAAACAAGTTCAGTAGCACAGAAATTTCACGATATTTTCTAAATCCTTATGAAAAGGAAAATGGAAAGTAAAAGACCATCAACTTTTCCGCAACCGAACATCACCAACACATAAAACACGTCATTTTTCACAAAATTTGTTTTTGTTTGTAGCTTGATGCTGTTGTGCTCGAAAAAGGATTGGTCCGCGGCCACAGAGCCCACCTAGCTTTATCTAAGGTTAGTTATTTCTGATACGCTATCATTCGCCAAAATTTTGCATCGCTCAAAAGCATATACAGTACGCAAAAAACATTCAAAGTCATACCACAATGTACAGTCCATCAAACTAATGTGATTTCGGTGTTATTCCGATGCAACAGGTTTTTTACGTTCTCTGATGCAAAACCATTCTAAGAACCTAATTCAGCAAAAATAGAAAATTAGGGAAAATTAAGTTTATTGCGTGTAAAAAAATTCAAACAGATATTTCAAACTCTTACGCAGCACTTGATTAGGTCCTGCAAGAAAACGAAACACTGCCAAGACATGCCCCAAGTGTAGGACTTCTTGTAATCAGTAACAGGATATGAAAATCTGTAAAACATGTTAAGTCAACTACAAATAGCGAGGTGTATGGAACCAAATGGGATTTGTGAAAAGCAAACTTTCAGCACAGCATTAGATTGGTAACTGGTCGAAACCGGTCCATCACACACAATGCAAAAATCGCCATATTGTTCTCTTTTATCAGACACGCCTTTCAAACTTTTCCGCACACAATCCGAAACCTGCAAAAATGCCTAAGTAGATGCTAACTGTCTCATGTCAACCTTCTTTGTTTAAAAAAACACCTTGTTGATATGTCACGTCTGGCAGTGCACATTTTGATTGATTACCGCGTTTTCCTAATTTTGTCAGTGCTCCGCCATCTTGAAATCATCGTATTAGCAAAGATGGCTGTAGGTTGAAAAAATGGCTAGTATTTGCGTCTCACCAGCCAAGTATCGCTGATGTTGAAAGCATTACAACAGATGTACAGTACATTTACCTCAGAAATACGCTTCGTTCCTCGGTTGCCCGCCCCTTTCCTTTCTAAGTGTTCAAAGCTGTCGAACCTGGAAAGCTTGCAGTATCGATTTCTGACATTGAAATCTTTGCTTGCATTGTCCTGCGTTCCGATTTCCAGCGGGTTAAAACCGGCATTCACCTAACTAAGAAAGGTGTTGCATCACTTGAAAAAGGTAACACTGCCTCCTTGTTAAGATATTGTTGCGATAGGGTCATTTGCCGACATAGCTGACTACACATGACACAAAGCGCTCAGTTTGGCCTTACTGTGGTGTTCTAAATAAAGGAGAAAAATCCGTGTAACTCAAAGCAGCTACGGTAGCATCGTCGGGATAGAAAAGGAAGGTAGCTCCAAACGGCTTGAATTATTAGCTTAACAGAACAAATTACATTAAAAAATACTAAAAACTGTTGAAAAATCTTGTTGGAAACCATTAACATCGAACGTCTGCATCATTGCCAAAATGACTTCCTACCATTTGTTGTAATAAGTGTATGTGACTGTTACTGGTAAAATAGTTGTCAATGATAGAGTGTTCACATCAAAGGTTATACACAAAAATGTCATCAAATTGTTATCAAAGCACTCAGCATGGACTGTTAACAAAGCAAAATATATCAACCCAAAATTAGGATTTTTTTAGGTGTGTGAAAACAAAGGAAAATCCAAGAAAAGAATGTAAACTTTTGTGTTTCAAACCGAAAACAGTTTTTGTCGTTCCTTTTCTTGCAGCGGCAAAGAAAAGTGCGGATCATTTACCCCAGGGAAAATTCCCTGCAGGAATGTTGAAATATCAAAACAAAACGTTTGGTTGATTTTAGCAAGACGTGCATCAAATTCTGAGAAGGCAACAATGCGTTTGACAAAATAGTACAAGAGGTTGAAAAATTCTATACCAGAACAGTTTTTTTTCTCGCTATTGCTATCGGTTAGAGCGCATTTAAGTGGTACAGTTGGTTGAGCAAGCGCCAAGAAATCTAGCAAATTCGGTTCAATACTGCCGTTGATGCTGTGCTGCCATTGGCTAGCCACCAGCGCAGCATTCACTGCAGAAGCAACCGTGTGGACCACAGCGCAAGCAAGACCGCTCGTGACACTCCGAAAAGAATAGGAAAACGAGTATAACGAAACTGAATTGGCGCTCAGAAACCATCTATTTTTGTACTGTACAAAACCTTTTTCCGCGCTTTTATATCACACTCTGAAAACATGTGGATTTGCGCGAATTCCTTAGTTCGATCAGTTCTTGGATTGAATAGGCGCAAGCACACATCTTCAGTGTAATTGTTTTGAAAAACCTCATTCGGCATTTGCACATCGAGGTGGTTTACCCTTTGAAGCTCTGTGCTGGTGTTCTCCAAATGGTAACCAAAAATGCGATAATAGGGTACAACGGTTTGGCAAAAATGTTTTCTCCATACGAAAGAGTCGGTCGCGGGGCGATGTGAACTTTGATAACGGAGCGTGACAAAACACAGTGCTTTTCTTCGGCAGTTATCAGTAATTTTCCCAAATTGCAATGGCAGGCCGCAGGGTGTGCCTTATTTCTTTGTCTTTCTAAGAAGATATTTCAATATGGAAATCTTTAGGAAGTTCTGGCTGGAAATAAGTTTTGAATTTTCGAAAGTTTCATCTGTAAAAAAAACAAAGGGAGCTAATATACAAATTACAAGATGCAGTTAAGCAGCAATCTACTTGAATCCAAGCAGATTTTTAACTTCGGTTTTTGATTCTATGACTCTCCGTGTACAAGCCAAACTTTGCAGTTAGTTTCATCAGCAGTTCGTAGGCCATGTGATGCCACCGCAGCATTGCGTTTCATCAAGCATATTCCATCAACAAAGCATGACGCAGCAAAGTGATTGATTTATAAATGAGTTGATTAAATGCTTAAAGCGAACACATCTTTAATGAAGCACATAACTGGGATGTTCATTGTGCAGCTTGCATGTTGCTTTGAAAACGGTCTTACCATGCACATTAGGAACACTTTGTTCATTTACAACTGATTCCGATTGTAAAGTGAAATTTCCATTTTTGTCACAGACTGACAGCAGATACGATCACGCGTACAAGTTGTAAAGTAAAACAAGGTCCAGCGTAAGCCGAGCATTACACAGGAACGTAACTGGCAGATGGTAACCGCAGTGTAATATGCTCACGAACGTCCTGGGGAGAAACTATTTTCGGCTTTGGCTGCTGAATACTTTAACAGATAAAAAAGGCAAAGTCTACACATACTGTACAGAAGGTTTTATCTGATTTTCTTCGGTATGCGCTTTCCGCAGGCAATTTTCTTCGACGTTTACGAAAGACAGCGCAAACACCGGTGGGGGCATAAACGTTGATGTAGTTGAGCAACAAATTTCCACTTGTAGGTGGTTTGAATAGGGCATAGAAAAAATCTTGCATTTCTGTCAACAATGAAACGTTTGTTCGTTTCCCTTTGATGTTCCCTAGATCAGTTTTCTTTTAAAACCTCTTAGACCATTAGCCCATTCTCAGAGAAAGCAGTGAACTTACCGCAACTGTACATGTAATGCCTCCCTGTGAAAATGATCTTTTGTGGAGAACACATAATGATGCACGAACTGCCCAGATTTCGTTATTGCTTGCAGTTCTAGCCTGTTGCCATGAAATGGCAACTTGCAGTATCACTGTGCACTGTTTAATACCCGAAATGAAATGAGCGCCACAACCACGACATGGAGATCACATTTGCAATATAGGTCAGTCTCTTTCTGTGCCGTAAGCCAGTGACTGCCGTTGTTACTGATCTTATCAATCACGGAACGCAGCAAATGGCTGAAGGAGAATTGTCATCTAGATCACGTGATCCACCAGGGTTAACAAACATTTAACGTGGGAGGGCAAGGAGTTGAACTGCAAACAGTGTACTGACGGTCTGATGATGTTTATTAACATTAGACGTTGGTCGGCGAATATGTCTTCACTGCTGCGTAAACATTTGTAAAACTTACTGCACAACTGCTTTGTAGCAACGCATTCGATTCCACAGCAACACACAATGTAGTCGTCACAAAGCGAAAACTAATTCACGTTTCACGCAATTTGGTATCTTAGTTGAATTAGTTGTTAGTAGGGGCGCATCCAGCTCTTCATATCGGGAGGTGGCAATTTTCATGAAATTTCATTCGATGACATCCCCTGTGCTTTTTCAACCGTGGAAAAACTTTTGTGTTCAAATAAAGCTTTTTGGTACAAATTCAAATAAATTTCTTAGAAATGTTTAGAATATAAAATTTGATCTTTATTCTTTGAAAGTTTTTGCAAGGCATTTGTAATCCCTTTACAAATTAGGCAGTTTCGCCCTTGGGAGGTCTGCAGCCTAGATGACCCTTGGTTCTTCGCAGCCTCCCACTCCCTCAAGCATTTTATAAATCGATGTACTTGGAAGTCATCGCAGTACTACATTATAGTAAGCATGATGACGTCATTCATGCGTAAGTCTCAAAAGCTTGTGTTTCATCAAAGTAAATGTATTTGCGCCATCAAGCGTATACTCTCTACTACCGCCAATGTATGTATCCTCGTCTTCCTTCATGTATTTGCGTATTCCATGTTACTGCGACGCATGCTTAAATTCAAGCGGCTTGCGTGTGGGAGTGACGACGTTAGTCAATACAATACAATACAAAAAAATGTCAAAATTGTTACGCAATGTTTTGAAATTTTCGGAGGGGGGCAAATGCCCCCCTGGTTGCGCACCTGGTTGTTAGTATTCCGATCTACATCGTTTGCAATTTCTTTGTTAGATTTGTTTCGTACCATCTCGCTCAGGTTGTTTTCAAAATCTTTCTTTAACCTTGTGTCAACCCGAGCACCAACCATTACGTTGCGGTGATGCACGTCTAGAAAAATGCTGCAACCACATGCAGTAAGCAACGTCGACAGAAGCGCTTCATTCATAATGATAGCTTTGTTAGATACAACAACCCAGTGTCATATGTGAATTGAAACAGAGCGGAAGTCATTTTTCCAATTTGACACACGAAACTGTAAAGAAAACTTTAGTATCAACACAAATCTTCTAGGCTGTTTTGAAAAGCATTTTTCTTGCAACCTATAAAAAGACTGTAGTGGCAGAAAACCGTTGCATGTTCCAGGACTTTTAGGTCCATACCATTTTCCTTGCAAAACTGCTACTTAGAAAAGAGATTTAAATGTGACTTTGAAACAAGGAGTCTCAATATTCTTTTGGTTCTGTAGCGTTCCCTAAAATAAGTGCAGAAACACGATTGCTCGTATAGAAATATATATCGCTTTCCAGTGTTTGTTTTTGTTTATTTTATGCTTTGCACATAAGACTTGCAATTAAATCGTTTCATAATTTTGAAGTTTCACGTAGCCTGATCAGCTGTATAAGAACAAATGAATTCAAAAAAGTACTGTAGTTTCCAAAGAATGAAGTAATTTCAATAAACTTCGTTCCATTGCCAAACTTGCCTGCATAAAATTTTGGGCTTTCGCGAAAAAAAAAGGTTTGTCTTATGGTTAGGGCCATTTAAAATCATGAAAGTCATATTTTTTCTGTGCTTCAGGAAGCTATGAAAAGAATTTTTGAAAAACCACACCCCTGTGACGTTTATAACAAAAGTTATAAAGTCATATTTTCAATGTTACTTCATAAAGTCACATCTTGCATATTTTCAAACTCATTCAACAAGGAAACCGTTAAAACAATCGCAAATCATCGGGAGAAACTACTATATTGCTAGGTTTAAGCTGCATCCGGCAAACTAAGCTTCAATGTTGGCAAGAAGAAGGTGAAACAAGTTATTTGGATGAAATGTAATACACTGCCTAAATATGCATGTTCTTGCTGCACCAAACAAATGAACCAATGTCCATGCATGTTTTCAATATTCTTCAAACCAAACTATATGTATTGCTCATGTTTTGAGTTGTTTTGTTTAGTGGGGCTTCAACAAAACATTGGGCTAGCATCTTTCATGCCTATTTTCGCTGGTAATGCTTCTTTGTACAGTAGTTGTGTGTTCTAGCTCAGTAATTTTTTCGGTCATATAGAGGGCGCCGACATGGGGAAGTGCCGCACCCCCCACCACCAGGTGGTGGCAAAGACCATGAAAGACCATTTGCTATTCCTTCTTTTCACCAAAAGTGCCGCCCCCCCGAAAAGTGCCGCCCTGGGGCATTGCCCCCACCCTCCCCCCGTTGTCGGGGCCCTGGTCATATAAAGTCATATTTTCTGAAAACCAAACTTATATTATCAAGATTTTAGGTCATGAAAATGGCCCTACTTATGATACCACAGGTGTTACGAATGATGGACGGCTGACTTTGGTCGTTAATTGTCAGATTAGAGCAGTGGGCAGCACAATAAACAAACGTGCCTGAACGATAAAAATTTCTAATTCTTTTCTGAACACCACTGACATGACCAGCCATAGCTGATGCTTGATCGTAGCCTTGACCAACCAGTTTTGTCAAATCTACAACAAGGACTTTCAAGCGACTAAGAATTGTATTTGCAATTTCTTCGCATTGGGAGAAGGAAGCTCCAAAAAAACAATAAAATTTTCACCTATTGTGCTTCCATCTACTGTAGATATCTCAGAAACACAGCAAGTTGCTCTTTGTCGGAAATGTAGGCAAATTCGTCAGCGATTACCGAGAGATACGAGCGATTGACTTCGCAAATTATATCGTTGATTGCAGCTGCAGAAGCCCTGGCCAAGATTTCGTTCCGAATCTGAGGACTTATGTATCTGGACGTTTTTTCGTATTTTTTGGAAGCGTTCTGCTAAAGCGTGATCACCTGCATCAAACCTGAAGTTCAGTATGTGAAATGCCGGTACCAACCTCGTGACCTCGTAGGGGCAAGTTAATTGGTTGCGCACAGCAGCACTGTTTTATCACATTTGTAACTATTTCCCTAGTTTCTCACGCAAATCTTGCACTGGCTTGAGAAATTTTGTCTACTACCGTTTTAACACAATTTGCTTAAAATTATATGGTCACAGCATTTAGTAAAATAACTGGAGTCTCTTAGTATGCTCTTCGTAAAAGTAATGCAATTATGCAAACCAATCAGTGCAGCGTTGACTTCTAGATGTTGTTTGGAACGCTGTGAACTTGTACGAACCGCAGCAAAAGGTTTGTGACGTGACGACATTGCGCTTGACTAATGATCTATGATGTAAAATGTTTCCGGCGAGCCTACGTGTGTTGCACGTTTGCAAAACCTCAAAACACTTGCTATGTAAATTATGTTCTCTTGTGGTAAAGCACACTTCGAGTAACGTGCCTCTCTACAGTTATTCTGCGCTCGAATCATTGTACTTTTTAATCTGGCATCAATTTGATTTTGAACAGTGAAGTGATCAAAACGGAAAGTTCTGGCCTGTGGTAATATTTCGCGAGGCCACTTGCCCTTGCCTTATATGCGTCATGAAGTCCATTGGCTCATTTGTTGCAGCAAAAGTGCAGCAATGTGTCTCATAAATAAAAAATAAAGCACAATACAAGAAACATTTTTAGTGGTCAAGATGACAATATAAATGTATGTAAATACAAAAACTCCTATAAATGAAGTTGACAATAAAACAGGAAAACAATCGAAGTTTCAAAAGAACAGTTTTCTCTCATTAAAATGTTCAAGCCCTTGACGCAGGGGTCTGCAACACTAGCTTCAACTGCGACTTATTTATGGTGTGTTGAATTAAAATGACGAACAGCTTTCTCAATAAACATTTGAATTTTGTACATGACCTATCAACAAATGCCGTCATGACAGACCACGTTCATACCAGACAGCGACTATAACGGGTCTGTCATGAACGTGGTGTGTTATGAACGTGGTCTGTTATGAGCAGGTTTATTATGTTATGAACAGGTCTGTTATGAACGTGGTCTGTAATGAATGTGGTCTGTTATGAACTGCAGGTCTGTTACGAACTGCAGGTTTGTTTCGATTGTTCTGTTGGGAGTGGTCTGCCGAGAACAGATATGCTTTCAACGGTCACCGTTGCTTATACACTGATGCCTAAGCACGTTAAAATCGTTGATAGACGACTTAGTGAAACGATGCACAGACAACAAGCAAGCAGGCTATCACAAGAAAACTTAGCATAGAACTTTTTTTTCCGAATCTCTAGAGTGCCAACCCATCATGGGCTACAACAACCACGACGTAACTGAAAAGATAGAAATTTAGGCGGAAGGAGTTCTGCCGACATCTATTACCAGAAAATAATATAGAATTGTTTTTTTTTCTTTTCGTTAAGACTCGATCATGCACTAGTGGAGAAAAGCGTGTGTCTTAAGGAAAAGTCTCACAACAGTGTCTATCAAAGACAATTTGAAGTTTGTCTTGCTGAAGCAGTTGTCATTTTTGAAACACTAACTGAAACAACTTCATATGTTCTTTTTTGATCAACAATAGTGGTTGGATGATTTGGTTGCGACAGTCGAATTGAACAGAAGCTTTTTTGTTAATTTTATTTTTGTTTAATTTATGTAGCCTATTTACCGCAGATACATGGTCCATATCAAAAGGGTAATCGAATAACACAAGAGCACATAAGTGGTTAGTCATAGCTAAGGCAACCAAAAGTCAATAAAAACAAAATTTATCTGCCTTCTTTAAAGTTTATGAAACGTCCACAAACCAAGTTTCACGCTGATACCATGAGCAACGCCCAAGTTATTAGGTCAAAAAAAGACAAAATTTATCGCTAGGTCAAACTTTTCTTGCAGCACATTTTTTTTCTCTGTTCGATATTTTATTGAAACTACAACAGATATTGATGCGCTTTTGCATATTAAATTACAATTCTGTAATGATAACTGGTTTATGGTCGCTTCTGACCTAATAATGTTGTTTTCCCCGCGACTACTGGATGATTAAGCTGATTGCAATTCAGCGTGTGCTCCTATAAAGTCGCATGAAAAATCAAACCGCATCAACAGTTTGCTGCTCCTCTCTTGTCTTATGTGCTGGAAGATGAAGCATAATGGCTGTTGTAAGAAAAGGCGCCTACCGCTGACCTAAGTCTAAATTATTTTGCAGTTGCAAACACAAGAAGTTTATAGGTCACAATAAGTCAAAATTTGTAAATAATAAAGTCAAAATTTTAAGTTTTTAGGTCAAAAAATTGGTTGCCCTAGTCATAGCACATTGCAGAGTAGGTGCTGGTTGATAAAAACAATCAACACTCAGAGAAGAGCAAAACATGAAATACCTTGTTTCCCCATCAAGCCCGCAATGTGTTGACAGGGCCCCAAATTATTTAATTTACTCATCGTCATACATGGATCCGGCAATGAGAAATGAAGACATTCGAACATCAGGTTTTGAGGTATAATGGGTACATTAGAGCTTTAATGTTTTTGTGGCTTCTTACTGCGTATTTCCCATTGATATCCCATTCCTGATTCAACCCGATGTAGGCTACCTGTTTGCGAACAGTCACGATATCCTGCAACTGACACGATATCCTGCAAACCTCCATAACCGCAGTTGGTCGCTGCTTCCTGTGGCGCATGCCAACGTCAAACGCTTTTGTTCGTCGTCATTCTACTTCTACATCGAACTGTGTTCTTCGGACTTATGCTCAAGTGCATGGGCGTCGGAAGGGGGGGCCTTGCCACCCCTGAATTTTGAAATCATTAGCAAAAAAGGTTGCTTTTTCAATTTCGAGGGGTAAAAAACAAATTTCACAATTTCTGGCGCCCCTGGAAAACATTTTGGGAAAATCCCCTACTGGTCCCCCCTGGAAGAAATCCTTCCGACGCCCATGCTCAAGGGCATCGGAGGTTTTGTTATGCATCTTAATATAATCGAAAGAAGCAATCAACTTCGAGTTTTACTGGGGAGTTAATAATGGACAAAGTGGTGAGAGGCTTTAATTCGACTTGCTTTCTCTTGGCAACTTCAAGACATCGGGTTGCTTGGTTGCGAGACTAACATGTGCTCCTGCAACAACTAAGTTGTCCTCTCAGCTAGTAGGAATCTCTGTGGAATCATAATAGACCGACTGCATTCGGCACCTCAACACACCAAGCAGTGGCCTAGTCCAATCCTTAATTTTTTTAGCTCAGTCCAAGTCTAAACATAGTCCAAAATTTTTTTTAAATTAAAGGTCCACGTCTAAATGAAGTCCAAAAAATCAACAAAATGTAGCTTTATGACAAAAAATACCGCAATTATTTTTCATTAACTCAGTTCAAATTCGGTCCTGTTTCTAAACTTTTGAAACGATTTGCAGTCCGGATACAATCAAAACCCAACAAAATTCATCATAATCAGGATCCAGTCCAATCCAAGTTCAGTCTAATGCTCACTTCTGAAGGCTCTGATCCACACATATTGAAGCACTACAATTATTTAACATTTAACTTCTTTCAATAACAACGACACATGAACTTTGAGTGTGCACGCGCACAGACCCCTAGTTAGTAGTTATAACCAGATTTTCGGAGCCGGTGTCGGAGTCGTAAGCAGGGCCGGATTAAGGGGGGGGGCAACGGGGGCAATTGCCCCGGGCCCCCCGCGATGAAATTTACTTGTTTCAAATAAAATACTCGTTTAAAAAATTTTTGTGATTCAGAAGCGATACAAGAATACAACTCTATATTATATTCCTATGTTGTGTTAAGTATTGAGGGCCCCCAACAGCAACTAATTTCTCTACAAGTTTGACCGTCTGCCAGTTTTAGTAATCGCTACTGAAAAACCTAGAAGTATTTTCGGTTTTGTTCAACGTAAATATATTTGCTTTCGCTGGTAACGTTTTCTAATCCTTTCTTTTGGCATGGGTATGACTCTCTTCTCGTGAATCACGCCGATTGCACAAATGTCACGAAAACGTTACTACAGTAAACCTCGGTTCATCCGGATCTTCGCCAAAACCGGATAAAACTCGTGGTACGAATGATTTCTAACGTTTTTCTTTATAAAAATCTTCTGTTTATCTGGATTTTCCCGATCTTCGCCAATACCGGATAAAATCTGCTCTTTTCATGTCTCGTAATCCGGATGTTTCTACATCCGGATGTTTCTGTTGTGTTCTTTAGTGAACTGACTGGTCTCTAGAAAAATTTGTCAGCTTTAAGACGCAACACAAAAGTGCGCTCACGATCACGAACGAACGTTTAGAACTGTGATAACAACGGCCACAACTGTGGGCAACATTCGACTAATCGTGGAGATGATTATTGCTTCACATACGTGCATAGCACATTACCTTGAACATAACCTTCAAGGCACGCCACCGCACCACGGTTTCAGTTTATTGATCAGTGCTAAGTGTGCATTTGTAGAGCATTATACCTGAGTGTATTGTACTCGGTAAGATATCTGAAGGGCATTACCTTCCTAACAGAGTGACCTTCCTAACAGAGTGACTGAGTGACATGGACCATTCGCAGAAATCTCTCATAAGTCCGAAATCCCAGATTTTTTCGCAACCAAGTAAGCTGAAATTATGGACTTATTTTTCAAAACTGCCTTCATATGGCGGTTGCTAGTCTGATGTACCATTGTAAATACATCAATGAATTCGCTTTGCTTCTGCGGAAGTCTGCTGTTGGGGCGTAAATGTGTTCAGTTTAAGTGATTTTCACCGATATCTTAGTACTTAGATGACGTCAATCTAGAAACAACCGTCTTCGGTTAATCCGGATCTTCG
>Ga0210059_1003260_pt1 | contig 25873 bp, 15 predicted proteins | sample Ectturendosymbi2_FD_188042 | JGI IMG/M metagenome (GOLD analysis project Ga0210059, IMG submission 188042) | Ecteinascidia turbinata endosymbiont from Florida, USA - Sample 2 (SPAdes) (version 2) | ecosystem: Host-associated > Tunicates > Ascidians > Unclassified | place: Key West, Florida... | reverse complement strand
TCACTCTTAGCAAGGTCAGAGATGTAATCACTCTTAGCAAGGTCAGAGATGTAATCACTCTTAGCAAGGTCAGAGATGTAATCACTCTTAGCAAGGTCAGAGATGTAATCACTCTACCTGGTCCTGGGGCAACCTCTAGGCCACTTTCCCGTGGGCGTAGCCAGCAGGGCTTGCCTCGCCAATATTTCGTGGGGCATTCTGGACAGATGGCCAAACCAAGCGGAGAAGTGGTTTGACATTCAGTGCTTTGCGAATTTCACAACTGCGCACTTTGTTGCAAAGTGTCACACCATGAACGCAGGAGAGGGGGACATGATGACCCTCTTACCTCTCAAAAGGGAGAGAACGGGGGGCAAAGGCACCTTGTGATAACAGTATCATAGGTAATTTCATGGTTTATGAAGTTCAATTTGATCAATTTATTGCAGTTATTTGCCCACACAGAAAATTCCAAATGGTTTTCTAAAATTTGAATAAGAGCTGATGATGCCCACATCGATGAATAAGAGCTGATGATGCCTATTCTATTTGAATAGGAGCTGATGATGCCTACATCGTAGGCGAAATATATACTCTGTAAGATCTTAAAGTGTCTGATTCTTTGCTGAGAAAGGATTTCTTTCCATAGACAGTGGTTTTCTAAAATGTTTGTTATTATTTTTGAGGTCAACATTGCCGCTGAACAGAAACAAGCATAATTGGTAATGATTTTTTTGTATTGTCTAAGTTTCCATTGCCTTCAACTCTTTCAACCAACTGCCCACCGTTGTTCCGGCGCTGGACCTCTTCATAAAATAACTATGCTTCTAGTTCTAACTATGCAAATATCTATGCTTCTGCAACAAAACCCATGAGCATGTCAACTGATCCAGGCCATTTAACCCACCCTCTTAGAGTTTTATGATTCTTAGTAGGATTAAAGAGCTCTCCTCCTGACCACAAAACACTAATATTATTTAAATTGACTAACTATAGCCAAAGTTATGGTCGTTTAAAATGGCACACTTTTTGTGATCGCTCAAGCAGAAAATTTTCTATTTTGTTCCATGTTTTACTTAAACACACTAACTTTGTTTATATACACTTTTATATTAACAATTTTTGAAGTGGTGCAGTTTGTGACATGCTAAGCTACACCTAAAAAGGTCAACCTCATTGGACCACCATTTTGACCTTTAACCCTAGGTTAATTATCAATGCCCTGTGTGTTCACTCATGTGTAACAACAATTTTGATTGAAACCACCTATCATCACAAGTGATACACCATCTGAAAGCTATTGATGAGATTTTAAATCACAAAAAATGATTGGCTTGTTGACATTTATAAAAAAATTGATCAACCAAGTTTTTTTAACAAAACACCATTTCATGCATTAAAAAATGTACAAAAGTATGACCACAACCTATTAACATATCATTTTGTGCTGACAGTGAATATTAATATATGCTGCACTTGATATTTAATGTAATATATTTATATTTTGAAATACAAAGCTAAAGTTTTTTTAAGATGTGTAACTGTAAAAAAACTCAAACAATCTAATGTAGAATATAGTCACGATGAACAAAAGGAATATTTCACTGAATTGAAACAACTTTTTCAATGACTAAAATAATATTTTAAGCCAAGTTTTACTTAATCATGATATACATAGAGCTGACTCTGGTAATTACAGTTTGCATTGACATGAATTTAACAAAAAATTTATCAGATCAAAAATACAAACCTATTCATGTAAACAATAGCCTTTGCTTGTAATGAACTTATCTTCCTATTGGCAAAATTCTGATAACAATTAACAAAACTTAATCTCTCAACAGGTGTTACTAACAATGACCAAGTGCACTGTAAGTGTATTGCAAAATAGTGATTGTCATAAACATGCATACTCAAATTAAAAGACCAGTTTAGTTTCAGTTACAATTTGCATGATGAGGAGTGTCAGCTTTTACATTATCGGATTGCAAATAAACTACTTCAAACCACATCCTTGGTAACAGTAGACATGGTTCATAAGCACAAATATATTCAAGGATGCACTACATTACACAAGATTTGCTGTGATGTTTTCAAACTACATAAAAAGCCTATTTGAAATGCAAGTTCACATGTTATAAACCTTGATTGGTACCTGAAAGTTGAACTACACCTACCTACCCTTAGCATTGTTCCTGGGAAGAAACTGTGCTCCAACTGCAGAAATAAAATTTGAGGGTTGCTCAATATTTCTATCAAGGCATCGTCATCATCAAGTGACAGTGCAGCAGAAGCAATTCAGGCCACTTCTTCAAGATGATTCACTTGCTAGTTCAATGAGAGTCTTAGTGGTAGTACTGAGTCACCAGTGAAGCTGCACAGCATGCCCTCATAAGTCAAGTTACTTAGTAAAAGAAAAAGAAATGATTTGAAAGAAAAGAAAAATGATTCAAATTAACAGCACAGTCAAACAGAAGTTGGCTAAGGTGCTATGTCTGCCAGAACTACCCATACCAAGTGATAACACTGCTATGTCAGAAAGTGACCAAAAACCCTTTGGCAATATGCTCTCTAAAATTGCAACTAAATCTCAAAACAACAATTCAACCAGAGCAGAAAAACTTCTGATTCTGACAATAACACCTGACAATTGGTCAAGAGGAAAGGCTGCAAGTGTGTTCAGTGTCAGTGAAAAAATGGTACGATGCTCAGAAATTTCTAGACAGTACTGCAGTGTGTTCATTGCCACCACCACGAGAAGGAAAGTCAATCTCAAAAGATGTCATCCAGAAAGTTAAAAAGTTTTTTTGAAAGCAGTGAAAATTGTTGAATCATATCTGGAATGAAAGATCGTGTTAGTGTTAGGAAAAATCAATACTAACAAAAAAGACTGAACATTAAAGGAGCTATACACTATATTTAAAGAGCAAAATCCAAATTATAGAATTGGGCTAAATCTAAATTTTGCATGCTGCAACCAAAATGATAAGTGCCAGATGATCAGATACACATTCAATGTGTTTGCACCATTCAAATAAACAAGAGAACAAATTATCTACTTGATTTGAAAATGCAGCAACAATAAATGGAACCAGGAGTTTCCCATATTTTTCACCACTTGATGCCACACAACTTTGGGTATAAATTTTTGAAACGCATCAGTGAAGATACTGAGTTTGCATTGATAGTAAATCTAAATTCATCCAAAGATGACACTTTTCTAACCCAAGATGTTCAATAGGGTCAGTTTCTGACTGTAATATATGACAATTCATGGTATATTGGGCTGGCTGAAGAAGTAGACCATTCAAACAGTGATATACTGACAGTAAAATTTATGCAACCTGATGGTCCATCTCACTCGTATTTTTGGCCAGACAGGCAAGACATCTGTTGGATTCCTAAACAAAATATTTTGTGTACAATTGATGTTCTCACCATTGTAAATGCCCGTGGAGAATATCACCTACCAGAAGAGAGTGAACATTAGATCAATAAGCAGTGGCATTACATGCTTTAACATGAAGAGCTAAAATTACTTTTCAATCAACCATTATTCATTCCTTCATTAGTGATGTGCCTCTATTTCATTATCAAGATAGAGCAACATTTTTCTTGATACTTAGTCAGTCCAGTCTGGCAATTCAATCCGTTGAACGTTAAATACTAAAATCCAGAATGAGCTACATAAATCAAGTTTACTCTGTGAGGTGTGACAAAGGGGTCCAAATGCTGAACTCATGCTTGTAGAAATGAAAGCAGATATTGCCAAATTTTTTTCGCATAATAATGTGTACATCAATTTGTAGTAGTAATAAAGTGCAGTATTGCTTGGTAGTAAATGGCACATGACATCCATTGTTCTTGTTATGCAAGTCGAGTATAATCTGATCCAACAGAGCCAGGTACAGCATGGTCCCAAGATAAACCTGCAGCAAAAGACAATTCACAATGCATGTCCCATCTACGTCATGTATTATTTAAAAATATTGTGAGATGTGATTGTAATTTTTTTCATTAATTAAACACTTTTTGCATGCTTTAATGTACAGGGTGTCCCAGAAGTCGTGCACCATATAATAATTTGTTGTTATTTTTTTATATGTGTTTTATAATAATTTGTTGTTGTAATAATTTGGTAAAATTTGTTGTTATAACAATTTATAATAATTTGTTGGTTATTTATATGTATTTTCATAAAAATCTGCATGGTGTGCGACTTGTGGGACACCCTGTTCTGTATATAAATCAATACCATGATATTTGCAACTACCATTCTACAAATACAGCAACTGTCATTAAACTTGTACTGCTATTTGTTTTGAAATTCAAAAATCAGTATCAAAGGTTTAGCTCAGGGGTCTCCAAACTATGGCCAATGGGCCACATCCGGCCTGCAACGCCATTTCATCTGGACCATGCAAAATTTTGAAAAAATGATATCCAAAAAATTTATTGACTTGGCAGAATGTAAATACCCTGAAACAATCATGTTACATAAGATGTCTGGCCCTCGATCTGATGTGCTAGAGGTTGTGGCCCTCAGACAATATAGTTTGGAGGCCCCTGCTTTTGATAATTTAGTCATAAAATAAACTTACTAAAATTCAGGTTGTGTACCCTTTTAGTTGTTGTGATCAGCCAATATTAAACGTAAAGCTATATAACAGTTAGCTAACTCAAAGTAGTATCAAACAAAAGTTATTTACGATCAAAATTGTTGCTGGGTTAAATTTTACAATTTTTCCAGATGAGTTCACATGGACTGACCCTAAATTTTTTAGAGTTTCTTTCTGGTTCCAAAATTACAGTCAAAAAGGCATAATAATTAGAGAAATCCCCTAGAGATTTCCAAATTGGGGGTTTTGGCCATAACTTCAGCACCAGAAATGCGAGCAAAGCGAGCAAGGGCTCTAAAGACTCATATTACAGCCTAGAATCGAGAAAAGTTTGAGGTATGAAATTGCCTCGCCTCATTAAATTACCAATGATGTCATAAAAAAACACAAAACATATGCCAATCATAACGTCATTGACCAAAAGCCCAAAACTGAAAAATATTTTTCCTTCTTGTATTGTTACGGCGCAAACAGTCAAACCCCGAGTACAGTCAAAACCTGGAAGACGTTCAACGAGGCAGGCCCGGGACCAACTAACTCCACAACTGTGATGCATGCAACAAAGGTTTATCACAAGCCCGCCTTAGGCTACAAACGCTCGACTTGTTGCAAAGCGAACTCGGCGCATTCCACTACATCCCAGACAGTATCGCCACTCTATGTTAACAAGTTTTCCCAACAATAAAAATGAAAAATCCCTGCATTTCCCTACACAATTTGAAATAAAAAACGCAATCATCTTTAGCTACATCTGGCTATGAAACACGACATACTATATACGCTGCATAATTAAGAGTGTAAGATCAAATTCACATGTATAAAACAAGCTTACAGAAAGTACCACTGCATAACCACATGTTAATTTTCTTCAAAAAAAATTATCTCAATGTCTTCAAACATTAGCCAGAATCTTTGCATGCATTTTATGCTGCAGATTTTGTAGATACTACAAGGCCACCAACAGCATACAGCTGAGCTGCAAAGATTCTTATTTAGTGTCATACAAACACAACGGTGCATATTTCACTCACAGCGTGACTTTTTAAACCTTCTTATGATTCTTATGCCTGCATGCCTTGCACACCTTAAACCTAGTATGGCTGTTATACACTTAAGTGCACTGTGCACTTTGGTTTTCTGCTCAGTGCTGCACAAAGCAGAGGTGTGCGGCCTCTGCTTTTTTCGACTCCGCATCTGATCCTGTTTGGTAAATTTTGAATCCGCATCCAGTCTGACTCCGCCACTACCATGATGCAAGCAATCAGACTTCTGTTTGACTCGGCATCAATAAAAGTCATGCATGTTCCACATAATATCAACTAAGTGAGCACCATTTTATCTACTTCACTGTAAACACTCCTCTCACAACTTATTATATACTTAACTTAAATTGATGGCAGTGTCTATTTTGCTGTGAAGATGCCGGTGGCAACAGGCTTGGCAGAAACGAAGTAACCCTAACACCAACCCTAACCCTAAAACTAACCCAAACGCTAACCCTAAACCTAACGCCTAAGTAAGTTCAAGTTTTGAAAAAAGTAACTAAAAAAAAAAGAAAAAAGAAGTCGACAAGGTGAGAGTCGAACTGAAAAGCAATGGCATACCAGATGTGAAGCATAACTGCAACACACCAAACTGACCTTTTTATTCAAATTGAAATTGCGTCATGCCATGAGACCTAATGTTCTACTGGCGGCACAGTAGCTCCAACTGATCTGTTGCCACCAGAATCTTGGTGGTAAAATAGACACTACCTGAATAGATAATATTAGATATCAAAATATATGAAGCATTAATATAGGCCACTGCCAGGGGTCTCTTACCTTAACCTTTACGGCCAGCACGCCAAATGCAAATCCAACCCACAAAACCATTTCATTTGGCCTGGTAACGAAAGACATTTTGTCAATTATGAAACTATGATATTGATATATCAACAAAGAACTTGTTAATTTAGAATGTAACATATCCCAAAACAATGACACATAATCGATGTACAATCATCGCTGGTGTCTGGTGAATGAGTAGCCTAAAGTAAATAAAGTTTTGCCAAATCATTGCAGATGCCACTTTTCCCACCAGCATAAGGCTTTTCTGACAGCTTTCCATCCTTTAGCAGCTTAAGCACAGAGTTATGTTCTGCCGTGAACTTGAGACTACTACTAGTTTGGCCAATGTTATGTTACGCTTACACAGTACAGGAGCCTGTACTGCACTTCCTCAAAAAAGTAGCCTAAACATGTCTTAAAAACGAAACTAATGCAGGAATCTTATATATATACGTAGTATCTTATATATATCTTATATATAAACTTTTATTGGAAAATCACAAATATAACACAACAGCCAATCCAAAATGCATGGGATTGTCAAGAGTAGTTCGAAAACAGCATGGTTTAATCCAGTGTTTCCCAAACTGTGTGCCGCTGAAGAGGCTGAAGTGTGCCGCGACTGTTTTATGTTTTGACAAAACCTTCTGTATGTTACATCACTTCCGTTACAAAGTTTGTGAAGAGTAGGTTTTTATAAAGTAGGTGTACCGCGGCCAAAGCTAGTATTTATTATAGTGTGCCGTAACTAAATAAAGATTGAAAAGCGCTGGTTTAATCTGTCATTACACTGCCATACAGTATCACGCCGCCATGAAAGTAACCTGTGCGTAAATCACTCATTCATTGCATCTGTGTAGTGTACTTTTCTGTAATTCCATGGAACACTCTGGAAGACTTGCAAAACTTGTAACTATAGCAGGTTATACGTAATTAGCAATTACAGGCACAGCTCAGTCTCACAAACCATTCTTAATCATAAAATTACAAAATCCAAATCCAGTCCGGATCCGGTTCTCTTTAAAAAAAATCTAAAACCGGATCCTTCCGGACTCAGCCGGAGTCCGAGTCCAAAAAATCCAAAATCCAGTCCATGCACACCTCTGGCACAAAGATGCTCCTTCACCTCGCTCACTCTCTGTGATGGTTGCTGTTCGTACGTGCATGGTCGTTGCTTGTAGTTCGATCGATTGATTGTTGCAGTTGCCCGGAGCTGTCTTGCTTATAGGTAGAGCGCCTTTCGTTTATTGAGGCGTGAGTAATTACTGCGCTCTGACCGAAGTGTTCTTGCTGCCTCGTATTCAGTTATGTTCTCTGCTTCGTTTCAACTGGCTGCTTCTGCCGTACGACTATCGTCATGACTATTTTCTGGTCTCTAGTATGTTGAAACTCAGTTCTTTAAAGCTCAGTAAATATACTCGCTGGATATTTGCATCGATAGGCCGTTTTGTCACACTCTCACTGCTCAACGACGCGCTTCAGTGTAAAGATGCTCTTCACCGCTCTCACCGCTCTTCAGGACGTTAACCGCGTCGCACCGCTGCACACCACCACTTCCACCAATCACAGGGCGAGCTGATGAGAGTGCCGTACGGCTGCGGACTAGCTCCAGAAGCTAGCCATGTGGTGCCGTACGGCTAGACCTGGGGTTCCCAACCTTTGCAGGACCATGTACCCCTTCAGCATTCCGAGAGGTGAGCAGCATGTACCCCTTCAGCATGTTGATAGATGAAAATGTACCCCTAAGATTTCCTATGACAAAATATATTATCATGTTCATTCATAGACATATTTAACAAATAAGCATATAATGATTTTTGGAAATAATACTCAGTCAGTGATATACGTATAAATCTTTGGAAATAAATAATATGTGAATACATATTTCTCATCTTCTGCTAGTCTTAAATGTACCCCTTCGGATAGGCAAATTTATCCCTGGGGGATCATGTTTGTACCCCAGGTTGGGAATCCCTGGGCTAGACACTTCCAAAGAAAAGATAAACCTAACCTTAACCCTAACTGTAGCACTAACCTAACCCTAAACCAAGGCTAACCCAATGTGAACTGAACCCTAACCTAATCATAATGCTAACCTAACACTGTAACACTTAACGCATAAAGGTACTGTAACACATAAGCCTGAAAAAAAAGTAAATATGGCAAAGTGAGACTGAGAGGCGAACCGACCACCACTGGCATAGCAGCTGTAACATCTAACCGCTACACCACGAAGCCGACACTGTTTGAATGACAAACTGACCTTTTGATTGAATTGCATCAGGCCAGGCGTATCCTATCCGTAGTCACTTGAAAAAAGGTGGGCCCATTAGCTAGGCAATATGCACATTTATTTATTTTGTGGTTTACTGTAGCTAACAAAATCATTTCTCCTTTGCTATGGTATTTTTTAGACTATGATCATCATATATGATTACAGTGAGTATACAGTCAGTCTTAGTGAGGAGTTTCCTTAGTTGTAACTGTGCAATATCATTTGTTATTCTGAAATTAAATACTGAATTCATCTCATCAAATCTAAGCTTAAATACTTGCTGAGGATATTGAAACAAACTAAGAACCCTTGCTCTGCAGCAGGGCATTATATTGTATAGGATCTGACATCAGTTTCTGGATAGCAGTCTGTTAGCCTATTTGTCAGGCTATGCAAAGGTTGATTCAATATTGTTACATTCTATAGTTGTTTAAAACTGCTTATACATTTAGATCATCATGGCACCTTCGATGAGTAAATTTTTTGTTGCCAAATTACAGCCCAAACATGTGGCTACATTTGGTATTGCTGGTGCTATTGTGTATTATGTTGGTTTCACAAAAGCATCTGGTGTCATTCTGCGTAATTCAAGGTATGTTTAAGACCTTATATGGCTTGTTGTTGAATAATATTTTTCATAATTAATAAGCAATTTGTGTCTGGTTATGTCAAAATATTCGATTTTTCTGTGTATACCTGCTTTTAACTGTAAACATGTGTGTGACTGTGAAGTGGCCCAAATAAACAATCATACAAACCAAATGTAATGGCATTAAAGCTCAACAAATTGTTGCCACAAAAAATCAGTCATACATATACAAAACAAGAACAAAACGTAACCATAAACATTCGCAATGTATGCAAGAATAGGAAGCAAGAAATTTTGATGAATATTAAAATTATGGCAACCAAACTAACATAATCTGAGGAACAGCCCAAAATAAACATTCAAAGGATAATACTAATACAAACTCACAATATAATAGTACATGGAAAAAATGGAAATAAAGCAATGGAGTTGAGAAATATACACATGAAGAAGTGAGGTATGCACATTACATATAGAAGTAGTAACTGTAAACATAATGCAGGTAAGGAAGTGAAAGCCATGCAGCATGATACTGTAGTGCAATGAAAACATGGACAAAAAACACATGACATAGGGCAAAGATAATTCTGTAGTACCACAGTACAGTTACCCAAAGACAGGAATGGATATAGTTGACCCAGAGAAAGATGGAAAGTCAAAGGTTATAATTGTATAATTTGGTCAGAAGTATCACTAGATCAGATACTGCAGCAATTCATAAAGGAATTGACAGGAATAAATAATCTAAGAATGCAGAGGGTACATATGTAAAAAAAATAAGTTATAACCAGGGTTGATGTAATTGAACCTGACCATAAAAAACCCACCAGGTTTTCGTTAAAAAAAATAATAAAACCAACAAAAACACACCTCATTCTTTGTACCCTTAAACACCTATGTGGGTCACTTTGGCCCAAGTAGAATTAGAAGTGCGTATTACTCATATCAAATAGTTCACTACTTTGACGCTCCATGTATTCCTCAAGTTACTTGTTGGCATTGCTGCATAAACGGTAAGTTTTTCCATTTGAATTTTACAGAAAAAACTAAATTTTTCCTGAAAAAAGTATTACGTACAGGATTGTTAGTGACCAATGTTAGGTGAAAGTGCAACATTTTTTTAAAAGTGTATGTGATATGAGCCAGCGAGGTCAAACATGTGGCCACATGTGCACCTCATAATGCTTTTCCATGCGACCAGTGAACTGACTAGCTATGCAGAGTCGGATTCTTGTGACATCATGTCTTTGGCATGTGCAGTCTTGCCATGTCTAAATTTTAGCCCACTAAATCAAATGGCACTGTTGCAGTGGAAAGCTCAAGCAGCATGTGCGCAAAGCTTCGCACTGTGGCAGCAAACAACAATAGAGATCATGCACTGCAATCACTCTATTATTACTTGTTCGTGCCACATGTATGTGGTGTTGTTCTTCACGCACATCCCGTTCGTGGTGAATCACATATTCAACGCAATGCCAACGGAGAGGTTGTAACAACATCCCCTCCTTTTTACAAAGAAATGCACCGACCGCACAATCTTTTTTGAAGGCTTCACACAGCACAACCTTAAGATCCTAGTCACAGCACCATTTTGTTGTGATCGGAAAGCCCAAGCGGCATGTGCGCAAAGCTTCGCACTGTGGCAGCAAGCAACAATAGAGATCATGCGCCACAATCACTCCATTATTGCTTGTTTGCGCCACATATGCATGGGTGTTGTTCTTCGCGCATATCCCTGTTGTGGTGAATCACACATTCAACACAATGCTAATAGAGAGGTTACAGCAATATTTGTAAAGCCACAACAATGACCCACACGAAGCGAATCGATCGCAATTTATTGCGTAAGGAAACTAGTTTCATGTGTTACACATCTTCAGTCCTGCGCAAAAGTCGACATATGAAACAAAAAGAAAAAATTACGTACTGTTGCTAAGATCAAAACTCAAGATTACAAAATTTGAGCACAGTTGTAACTCCTCCACTAAACACAGAACACCCTTGATGTAAATACTGATAAGCTGTGGGCACCACAAATGTAAAGAGGTTTTCTGTGAATATACAGGGTGTCCATAAAGTCCTGCACACATTAAAAATTTTTATATCGCAGAATAAGTCATTTTTAATAAAGGCTTAAGTTTGCAACAAAGTATGAGACATGTTGACCATTCAACAAAAAGCACAATGTGTTCTTTGGTACCATGAATTGAAATCACCAACTGCAGTACAACGTAAATTTAGAAGTGAGTTTGGAGACGACCCTCCTCACACTAACAGCATCAAGAGATGGTTTAAAAAATTTATGGAAACCGGAAGAACACTTGGCGCGAAATTGAGTATCGCCTTGACATATTGAGAGCAACAAATGGAGCACATGTTGAAGTCTATCAATAGCATGAAAAACCAAATTCTTGAAATATGGCTATTACTTAAACTACTCCAAATTTTTTAATTTTAAACTTTAATAAACAAACTTCACTTTGCAAAAAACTGTATGATTTTATCTACTTTAGTTACTTGGCAATTACATTTTGAAATGTGTGCAGGACTTTATGGACACCCTGTATATCAAATAAATCAACATTAATCCTTTTCAAGATTCCACCTAAATACCTGGTAGATTTCACAATTCTATCATTCAGCAACTTCAAAATGAAATCCACGTTTTTTGCATCACGTAGCATTCTCCATAACTAGCCAGGCAATTGAGCTGGAAAGCTGTTCAAAACCTTAAAAAGTGAGGCAAGTCTTCCAGTTTGGATATTTGAAAAATTTTAAAAGTTTAAGCTTTTAGTTATTTTGTGGATGCGTTGTAAGTGGGATATGTTTAGGCCTTTTTGGCCGAGGTCATTAGGCCCTGGGCCCCAACCACTGGAGCCAAAATTTTGACTTAAGTTTTTATTGGAAACTAAACTATAATCTGAGTCTTTTGAACTTTTGGTTAACTTTCTAGTGTTTCTGGTTTAAAAGTTATGGTTGAAAAGCTATATATTTAACAAAAAATCAAATTTAATTTTTTTGCCAAAATTTTTATCAATGTTTGGCTTTCTTCGCCCAAGCTATGGGGAACCATGTTGCCATGAACATAAGATTGTCACTATATTTTGTTTGTATGGCACAGAGTAAGTGAACACCTTGTTACTGACTTTTCATGCTGTTATAACTTATATGGAAAGTTTGCATGTTTTCGGTTTTGAAATTTTGTATGTCAAACTCTTAGTGTCATTCAGGAATTTTCTAAATTTATTAAATTTTTCCTGTTTCTGGGCTTTCGTTTATCAAGTTTTCAAGTTATATTCATGATATTGCAAAAAACTTCTAATTTGCTAATGTTTTTTTACTCATATATATGACATGGGTTGCTGCGACCCATGTTAGCTAGTAGTGATTGGCAAAGCACTAGGCGTTTGAGGGTTAAAAATCTACACTAAAGCAAAATGAGCAGCAAACTTGCATAATTTTTTTTAATCAAACAAAACAAACAGCAACAAACTTTAAGGGACTTGAAAGAAAACAAAAAAATAATTTGAAAAGTGTGAGTAAATTCTGCTGGTTATCTTCTTCAACCCTGTAAAATTAATTTTAACCAATTTCTCTGCCTTCCCTGCACCCAACCTGTTTCTGATCTTGGACCATACCAAACAATATGTTTAAAAAATATGCTTTTTAGATGCTGGACTAGCAGGATATAAACATAAATTTGACATGAAATGCAGAAGTTGTGTGGAATGCTTTTTCTCTGTTTGCTGTGTGCGTGCTTGCTAAGCACCACCACTTTGATGGAATGAACGGTCTAACAGCACTTGCAAAAGCAAAGATCAGGGCACATTTCTTTACCTTTAATTTTGAACGCCATGATAGATGTATAGAAAGTTATTATTGTGTAATTCTAAAAATGGTTATATTGCATGGTGCAATAACAACAATTCAAAATTTGGGTTTTGTGTTTTTATTTAAAAAAAGCAAACCTGTTTCTTTCTAAAGAACCTAAAAAAAGTTTTGTTGGATTTTTCTTTAAAACCTGGATTTTTCTTAACCCTGGTTCTAATGCAATTTATAACAGAGACATGTGGCTCCTAGTACTTTCTTGCTATCATTTCTGCTAGTCTTTATGAACCTTGCATTCTGGTGTCATCCCAGCACTTCTAAAAGCAACAGTAAGCAGGGGTACCACCTTTCATCCAACCATACCTCATGCAGATGGCATCCCTAAATTCTTGTTTCTGTAGGGCGGATCTATTTGCTTTGGTGGCACTGCTGAGAACCAAGAGAATGCTCCTTGATGGTCCCCTTTAGGTGCTGTTGTGCCTGTGTGTTTAATTTCTCAAGTAGTTAGTCACGATGTTGGCATAATTTTCTTTCCTTCATTTGTCAAATTCTGTTTTTGCTAGTTTTAGTGTGATGATGGTGGTACATTTGTGGGCTCAGGGGCCACATGTGGCATATGGAAAAGCAGTCAAATCTAAGACAACTTATACAAATTCTATGTAAACCAATAAAAGTGTGGAAAGCTTGAACTGCCTTACACTTGACCTTGGTTTATACTTATCCGTGTGAAAGCTTTAATTAAACTGCAAATTCTAAAAAAGACTTGATGTTATCACTATCAAGGATTTTTTAAACGTCTGGCCTACAATCTTGATGCAAGTGCTTTGTGGCTGCTGCTACTGACAACCTTGGACCTGATGGTCTATGGCAGTGGGCCCCAACCTCCAGGCTGCGGACCAGTACTGAGCCATCAATCAAGTCGTACCAAGCCGCAAAATTACAAACTGTATACTGGTGGGGTCACTGCTCGCTTTCTGAGCATGTGTTCGGTTGATTTTTCCCATGGAAGCACTGTTCCAACCAAGGGCGCATCCAGGGGGTCTGTTTGGCTATCACGGCAGGCCCCTTGCTACTCAGCATTAAACCGATGATCAAATATGAAACGCTGTCATTGCAGATCTCTAATGTGGGTGGTTTGGAATAGGCAACAACTAGCATTTATTTCCCTTCTAACATTGCATAGTGCTATTACGAAACAACAATGTCCCTGCCTTGTCTAAATGGCGCCTGCGTAATGACATGAAACAATTCACGTTTCTGAACACTTTTAGTTGATATTGCAGCGAACGCACATGTTTCAGAATTTCCTTCTCTGGCAGTGCCAACTCCAATGCAAGCAAAGCTGTCAGAAACTTGTACACTGCCATGCACATGCAGAGGTAGTTTGTAATATTTCGTTTCATAGCGAGAGGACACAGTGTCCAATCGCGATCGTTTTGTTTTGCAGTTTTGGCCTAAATTTTATATGCTGGTTACACCTGCCAGGTTACCATTAAATCAAGTAAGTTTAGGCCTTCCTCAGTGTCACGCCAAGTAATGCGGGTTCGTTTCAACTTCAGCTATATTTTTATGAGGAGTTTCTCACAATGAAAAGCGTGACAGCTAGCCTCAGAAATTGTGGTAGCATTATCTGAACAAAATATTAGTCAAGCGTTGCATTTTGAAAATAGCTTTTTCAGATATAAGCAATTGACAATGCTGTTTTCTGTGCAAAATGATATTTTATATTGATTTTGAGTAAGTCACTTTTCCATTACGATGCAAAATCATCAGAGCAATTGCAACTCAATCGTTCTTGTCTGCAGTGATTTCTCGAGTATATTTGTAACACCCGCCATCATTGATAGACAGCGGTCCACAGACGCAGTTGTGCAGCTGATTGTAAGCTCAAATTTAATAAGTGTATGTACGTATGAATAAACAGCCTTCATTGCTGTATGGCTGACATTTGCTGAATGTTCGACAAGCTAAGTATCTTTTCAGCACCATGTTCCTAACAACAAATATCAATTGTAATGTAATAAACGCGCTGTGACCAAAAGCAGTGATAATTTGGAAATCTTTCCTTGTGTGTTTCGACAAGGTCAATACCACTATCTATTCTAAATAGTTAGTTGCGCTAGGCTACTAGCCCTACTAATCAAGTTTGATTGATGGGATATTAGGTAGAGCTCGATCAACAAGGTTTTTTTAGGCCAATACCGATGTTGTTATTTTTCATTGCCGGTAACCGATGCCGATATTTTGCAACACTCAAACCACAGTTGAAAGACAAGACTTCAGTGCGATGAAGAAGCGTATAACATGGAATTCTGCGCAAACCTGTGTCACCAAGATAGTCAAAAACCGCAGATTTGTTTGCAGGCGGCCATCTGCTTACTGTGCAAAACCTGGGAGCGAATGTTAGTCATCGACCGGTTTATTCAGACAATTGCGGAGTGGTCTGAATATTTCAAACTACTTGATACAGTCAGAGGGCTGCGCGTTGTAAGGAACAGTGCAGAGCATTTGTGTTAATTAATCATAGGCAATGTAGCAACTTGGGTTTCCAAACACTCCGTGCAGAAAACTAGCACAGCAGCTTTTATGAGCAAATCTTGCCGATATACTGCATATCGGCAGAATTTTGCCGAAAATATACTTTGGCAACATCGCAAAATTCATCAGTTGATTTCTAGTCTTAAGGGAAAGTGTAGTTTTATCGTGAAAAATGATATGAAAAGCTGCCCTTCTGCAACAGACCCCCTTTTTTCCAGGCTAGATGTGCCACTGGTTCCAAGAGTACTCCTGGGTCATGGTAAAATTGCCAAGTGGTGACTGGTCTGCGGTTACAAAAAGGTTGGGGACCACTGGTCTGTGGCATTACATTCCAGTTTTGGTTGTAGATATGGCCTTAAGGTTTTGCAGTGATCAGGGTAGAGTTCTCAATATTTTGTGTTGCTGTGGTTTCTTGAATATTTGGTGGACATCTTCCACGATGTTTGATGTGGAGATACAAACGTTGTTTTCCATCGTCACATACATGAAGTCCTGTAAAAGCAGGAGTGAATTCATTTCTGATAGTAATTCCTAGTGATTTACATAGTTCTCTGCGAAAAGGTCCATCTGGAGGATATTCCTTTGCTGAAGGCCGAGTGTGGTGATTGAGGATTGGTGACCAATCAAGGTGATTGGGGATTGGTGACCAATCAAATAGTCCAAACACTTGTAATTTAGCTTAGTTTTTTACTAAAAACTTGATTCATAAAATTGGCTCCTGGCGTTAGTGCCCAGCACACAATCCCCTTAGCTAAAAAGACCTAAACCTACTGCACTTATGACATCACCGAAAAGAAAAAAAACACTTTCAAAAACTTTTTTAAATCTGAACTAGAAGACTTTCTGCCTCATTTAGAGGGTTTGCACAGCTCTCTAGCTCAATCGGCTAGTAAGTTACGGTGGTGCAAAGGGATGTAAGGAATGTGGCTCAAATAGCAAAAATATATTGTGCACCAGCACCACAGGTGGTAAATGCATTTTCTGCATCTGCCGGCAATAGACATTCACTAGCCCCATCCTTAAAACAATGCCATACAGAAAGTATAGCTGTTTCTATGCATGATTCGAGGCAAGCATATGTCTGTAGTTTAGCTGCCTGGATGATGTTTTATTTGAGCAGTCTTGTGATTGTTTTTCCAAATAATTCTTCACATGCATCATCTAACACCCACAGATCTGATGCCATTGTCCTTGAGTAGGACAAATCTGCATGCAAAGAAAAATGGTATGTGTGTGTTGGAACAGTGTCACTTACAAGGCTTCTCATCAGCTAATTTTCATGACAAACTCCAAAAATATTTTGAGATATTTTCAACATCATTAATTTTTGTCTTGGAAATCAATGTTACAGCAGATTTTGTGAATAACTTTTTTGCACCTTGGGATGTTCCCTTGTACCATTCTTTGATGCTGTTGATAATTTCTTTGTGTTCCATCACTGCCATTAGCAGTATCCACAAATTGTGACGCATGTTTTACTTTGGGCATTAATTTGGAAAATGATTTCCTGCTCTTGGCAATTAAAAGCTCTAGCTTTGCTGTAACCTTACTAGGAATCATCACAAGTTTGGGTTCAGTGCCTTCACATCTGCTGCAATATAAAACACTGGTTTTTGGCTTTCAGTTCCTTGAGTTTTGATGAGGTAAGGTTTTCCAAATGAGCACTGAACAGGTCTCCAATGTATCGACAGCATCTTGACAAAACTCATCGGACTCATTTTTACAAAAGTTTGCATTGATCAGTTTCAGTACAAAGTCTGAGAATGCAGTAATGCATGAGATTCTGATGTTCCCAGCAGATTGCAAAAAGTATACTGATATGTCTTTGATGTCACTTTCAAAAATTTTCATGGGTTCAGTTGTGTGACTTAAAGCAACAGAAAATTTTTCCTGATGCAGCATTGAATTTTCTGACCTTGACATCCTTGCAGTAATGTAGCGTGGAAGATTTGGCTACGCATGCAATGTTTGGTTTGTGTCTCGATGACATCATGGTGCTCAGTTAATGGCGATACAGTCTTTTTGCAAAAGCTTCTAAGCAGTATGATTCAAACACGATGCCTTATATCTTGGAATTTCAGCTCTTGCTCGCTTGACGCTTGGAATTCCTGATTGCAACACATGGTTGCATAGGCCTGTAACAAGGGGGAGAGCAAGAGGGTGAACCTCCCCTTTAAAACGTTTTGCCCCCTCTGGAAAAACATGTTTGACATAGTTTAAAACTTTGAGCCCTTTCTCTGTCTCCCCTGGTGTCCCAAGCTGGTTATGGGCTTGTGGTTGCCTCAGTTTTTTTTGACATGGCAATGCCATGAAGTTCACTTGGACTTCAAAAAAAGTTATTTTCATGTCATTCACTGTTATGACCAGTTAATCAAGCAGCAGATTAATGACCATATTTTTGAACTCTTGTTCTGGAGTTTCAGTGATACCTTACAAGGTGTTAAGTATATTGTGGCTAAATCTGGGCATACCATGGCACTGACAGCAGAACAAGTTACCAGGAAGTAACCACCACAGCACTTAAGATAGCTAAATTGCATGAACCTTAGTGGAAATACACATTTTTCTATATAAAAAGACAACTTGTTCACACAGCGACATTCACCATGAGGAGATCAAAATGTAAGAAGTATACAAACACAGAAACACCATAAGCAATTCAGATTTATGTGCAGATAAAAGGTTCAGGCTCACAACACAAATAACAGTAGCCTACATATCAGTTGGCATTTGCACACCAGTGGTTGAACTCTCATAACACTAAATAGTTAAGGTTAGCCCAGAGATGGAAAGACTTGCTAACTTCAGCAATACATCACATGACATTTGTCTTAGCAGATATTGGCACCACTGTAGCATCCAGTTCAGGAGGTAAAATGCACAAAACATAGGAAGCAGAAGATATACATACTTTTCATCATGGTTGTGGTACACATCTGTGGTAATACCAACAGTCAATTCTCAAAGCTTGCAAACAACAAAAGAAAAAATTTGGCAACAAAAATTTTGAACAATATGCCAAAATTCCCAAAACAGGCACTCAGGACATAGCCGATGACCAAAATATTTTTTCAAAGTTTTAGTTGAAAGCCTAGCATTAGGTATACTTTTTTGATTGTCCAGCAGCACAATCTGGTTGGTCCAAATGTGTATTGAGGTACAACAGCTGTAAAATGTGAAACAGTCTTATCATGGCAACCAGGATCTGTGCTCTGCAAGTTATTCACATTGTCATATCCGCATTGTGCTGATCTCTAGACTGAAGCACCTTTGTTAGAAAAAAGTAGACACAGCCAGCAATAAACTTATTTGTTGAACTGCTTCCACATACCCAGTTGAATTAGACAAACAAGTGTGGGTTGAATTTCTGTAAAAGACGTTGCTTGGCTTTAGCCCACTGTACAAGCTTAAGTCTGGTGTTAGCCTAGCTGCATCGAGCACATTTCTCTTCTGCTCATAAGAAAATGCGCTGAAGCTTGTTGCTTGTAGCCTAACTACCTGTACTACACCATATCCAGCAGCTGCTTTCCACAATGTACCTCCAATTTTGTTCTAATATAATATAATTGCAACTTGAAACGAAACTCTGAAGTCTACAAATACATGTGGCTGCAGCAGGTCATGTGATTTGACTCAGGTGTCCAGGTCAATTGCGTCACAAGAAGCGAAAACAAAACTGAAAATGGCATGTCTTGATTTCAATAGTAATGTTGCTGTTAGCAAACCACAAGAGATAAACAGACACTTTTCAGTAGAACAAATTCTGCACTAAAACGCACTAGCAACAAAGGTCGGCCAGCTTCAACCATTTTGCATATTTCTTCCAAAAACTTAATTGTCTTCAAAAATTTTTTTTGGAAACACGCATTCAATCGCACATTTTGCATGCATGTTTCCCCAATTTTTTTTACTGAAATCAATTGCAAAACCCAACACGATTGAAAAGCTTTTTTTATGAGAACTAATTTGAATTGTAAGAAAGTTTTAAGTACGCAGACTTGCGAGAAGTTGTTTTTTATTTTATGTCTGGTTAATGATTTGAAATCTAATTTACATTTTGAAGTAATGAAATTTTGTTCACAAAAAGTAAGGCATGCCTTGCATTCATGGACACTACACCGCTGCAACCTTGGCATATCCATTAGGTAATTTTTCATGATCGAGATCCACATTATTTTTTTGTTAGTCCTACACAAATGCAATGTAACAATTGGTTAAAGGCATCATCACAGTGTAGCGCATGTGTATCACCATCTTGAGCGTGACATGCAGCACACCTCCATTCCTGCTCTTCATTGGTGTCAGTAACCATTGCTGTTCATAGTCATTTAGCATTCAACTAGTTGATTAAATTTTCAAAAGTTGAAAATGATAAATCCTATAAAACCTTTTTCAGATAGAATGGCTTTAACTCAATAAGATTTTGGGGCAGGATTGTCAACATTGATGTGATCTATTGTTTTATGTTCAATTTGTATTTAGACATTTGTATGCTCTTATACTAGGTTTCATACACTTCTATATGATGATAGTGTGACAGCACTTGCATTTACTTGTTTAAAGGCAAACACCATTTGTTGTTGGAGAGGAGAAGAAGAATGCACAACAGAAGGAAAAAGCTCATATAGATGCTATATTTTTCAAGTTAGTTGCTGAAATTTTAAAATAGCACATGCTTGCATTCTTACTTTCATTTGCGTACTGGTTGCTGACTGTTTTATTTTAATCTAAGACATTTTGGTCATTTGTCCAAAATAGCGTCTGTCATTTTTTCATTTTCACATATTATTCATGGCTGGAAAAAGGCAATATGATCGAATTGAATTAATTTTTTTCAGTCATTTCAAAAAAATCCAGTCAATCACTGACAAATGACCGAAAAAAAACAGTTTGCCGAACACGCAAGATCTTTACTGATATACTGTAAGGTGTACTTTATAAATGTTTTGTCAAAGTTGATTATGTAGCAGTACCTGTACATTTATATATTTCACATGTTTGTTGACTGTTTTTAATACTTGTCTGGTGCACAATGCTGAAGGCCTAAAATTTGTCTTGTCAATAGAATTTAGTTTTGTTGACAAATCGTTAACTTTTTGCAAAATGTTGTAAAAAGCCCTAGTAGATCCTGTTGAATATGATGTATCAGTACAGATAAGCATTGAATTGAGCCACAGTGTAGCAACCAGCAAGGGATCTGCAGTCTAGCAATTTGAAACCAGTTTTGTTAGAGAATTACTTTTAAAGTTTTGAGGTGGTGGATCCCTGAAAGCTGTTGCACTGCATTCTCTAAAAACAAAGTCAATTTTAAACTATATCTGAAAATATCTTGCAAAGTGACAGCCAAAGGTATAGTTAAAAGCGTTCACTACTTAAGTTTTATCTAACTGAATAAACTGCAGAATAATAGTTTTAAAGTAATGATTTTCTCGTGTGCATTATAATTACCCAGTATTTTGAATACCAAATGCATGACAGTGTACAGAAACTTTAAATAATTAAGTTTTGTATATTTGCTGTGATTCTCAATGTGCAACTATGATAAATAATTAAGGTGAAACTCAGCCATTTAGCTTGTTTTGACATTGTTGTAGTTCTTATTTGAATTACGAGCAAATGAGTTCTTGTAGAGAACCTTTTAGTTCATCACCAGCATTATTGAATCATTGCATTGTAGGACATCACACAAACATGCACTTTTAAACCCCTGGGTGATGACCTACTTCAGGGGGAAACCTATGAGTTGGTGGTGTTGAAATAAGTTTGAGTTTATGTAAGAATTGGTTTTAGGTAGCTCTTTGATTAGGAAAATTGTTGGTCTTGCCTCTTTGTAAAATCCACGAATGTTTGTTGCATAGCAGTAAAAGACCCTTGGGCTAAAACTTATTGAGTTCAAAATAATGAAAATATTCCCAACTGTAAATGTTGAGTTGGAAAAAGTGAAAAATCACCACGGTAGTTAGGAGATCACCTTGAGATTTTAGAAACCAGGAAACTCAAGCTTTTGAAAGAATGCATCATTTTGAAGTTCTTGTGAAGAAACAACCAAGTTTCAAAGGTTCATTTGTGATGTATGTTGTGGACCAGTGCCTGTTTTTGAAACGTCATTGAATGGTATTTGTATAGAAATTGTAATATCTTACATTAAGTCTGTGCCTGAGCTCCAACAATATATTGGTACTTCTGCAGGGTTTGCTTTGGCGTTACAGATATTTTGAAAACATTTGGGAAAGTAAGAGATATGTTCCCAAATAGGGCGTTGCAAGCTTATGTCGAGCTTTGACCCATTTTGTTTAGAAATTCTTCGAATTAATTTTAATTCCATTTGTTACTTTGTGCTTGTGGGAAGCTGGCTTTTGCGCTGCTGCGGTTATAAAATCAAGTAACGCTCGAAACCTCGAAGATAGATGTTAAAAAGTACATGCACTTTGCCGTTTTAAACAAAACACCGCGTTTTGACGCGCTTATGTAGCAACAAGCAAGCTGATGAATCGCATTAAATAACAATCTGCGCGTGTCCTTTGTACAGTGTGTCGTTTTGATTTTATGCATAGGATTAGCGCCTTGGGAGTTGCGGACCACTGGACGGAAAGATTTAAAGATGATCTGCACAGAAAACAACAATACGCATTTTAAGGGTGTCATGCTTTGGTATAAATCAGCTGTTTTCCTGTGTTGTTTTGCAGACGAATCCTCAAGATATTGAAGATCCTTATACCAGGGTGGTTTAGCAAAGAGAGTTGTCTTCTAATATTAGTAGCAGCAACTCTGTTGATGCGCACGCGCTTTGACGTTTGGATGATAGGCAACGGCACCGCCATTGAAAGGTACATTAAAATATTGTTTTTGTAATAGACAGTTTTAATTATAAAGTATAAATCACTTCTAGTTCAACCAACTTACAGCGTACCGAGAAATAAATAGCTTCTGTTATTCCATACTGGTCTGCGTAAACACTTCGTGGCATAACCATAAAGATTGTTCACGTCTTGCACACATAGATCTGTAAACATAAAAGTGAAAATCACCAGTCCAACTTTGCAAATTGTATTTCATCCAGAAACAGCTTTAACTCTTTTATTTTTCACTCACAGTTCAATCATCGACCGCGACAAACAACGTTTCGTCAAATACTTGATGAAGTTCATCTACGCACAGCCCTTCGTGAGTGCTCCTGTGCCGTGCTGGTTGCACTGTTAGTAAATACTTTATATCGGCTAGTTTAAACGTTGAATGGGTTGGGACATGGGGAACAGTTATGTGGCATTGTGGAGAAGCACACACTCCTTGCTCTAATCTTTCTAAGATCATACTAAAGCCGGGGTGCAGGCCTATGATAAAAATGCATGCGGCCGTGCACATGTAAATTAAAATATAAGTTAGACGTGCGGAAGCAGAACACAAGCAATCCAAAAAGTAAAAATAGTTGATTCATTGGCGGCAGTAATTCTTAACAATAAAAGATATGCGGCTTGCAATACCGAAAAGCCTGTGCACCTCTGTAATAAAGGCTTGGAATGCTTTGATTCAGGGGTCACCAACGTGGTACCCGCGGATAACGGGTTGCCCGCAAGAATATGTCAGTCGCCCGCGGGCCTGTTCTAAAAATAACATTAGCATGGTCAATGTCTTCACATTAACGAATATCAATACTAAAATAATTAAAGATAAATTGAGCAAAATTTTTATTTCAGAAGCTTGTATCAAACTAGTAGCCCTTCACATTAATCGGTACACAAGAAGTAGTTCGCAGTTTCAAAAACGTTGGTGACCCCTGTTTTAATTTTTGCTTCCCCAGTCTCTTTGTTCATCGTTTATGGATTGGCACAAAGGAAAACTTAAGATGCAGTGACTCACCACCAACGTGACATGCACTACGAAAGCAGGGCCGTCGCCAGCGGGGGGGCAGTGGTGCCTGGCCCCCCCATTTGAAATCGGTGCCCCTCCATTTCCCGTTTGGCCCCCCGGTTGCTGCATACATCCAATACTATATTTTAAAAATAGCCCCCCTTCTGGTTTTTGGCCCCTTCTTTTAGTTTTTGGGCCCCTGCTGCAAAATCCTGGCGACGGGCCTGTACGAAAGTAGCCACAGTCCATATGTCGTATTGGGAAACGATTTAAAAAGTGATATGTGATTAGTTTTGTAATTGTAGATTGCCCTCACCAACCAACTACTGAAGTATGGTTTGAATTCTCTTAAGTTGCGGTTCCGAAGGCAATTCTCACTGCACATGTACGAGAAGTATCTCAGGTGAGCAGTGATCTGAGACCAGCAAGAACGAGTCTCGATTGAGGAATGACATTTCTCTACCACCTCTAACAGATAGTTGCTGTTTTCTCACAGGAAAACCTTTATTAATAAGCGTTTTGGCTTGATTTGATTTAAGGTGTTCCATGCACCAATTGTACAATTACCGGTATTAAAAGAATGTTTTCTTTCTGCTTTTTGTGAAGTGGGGGTTGCTTGAGGCTCACTTGAAAAAACAATAAAAGCATGATGTGGACGGAACTGTTGTTTTTTTTGCTTCTACTTACTGCAATGTACAATATCGTTTTTTTGTAGCAACAATTTCGTCAAAGCTGCCACAGGGTCGAAATATTTACCGAACATGTTATAAACGATGCAACATTTTGCAGCGGCCATACTTATTACAAGATGAGCAACATCGATAACCGTATCACGAACGCCGATCAGCTTCTGACGCAGGATGTCGAGAAATTCTGCAATTCACTCGTTGAACTTTATTCAAACTTAAGCAAGGTACGATTGTTGTAAATTATGTTGTGCCACTGCCACATGTAGTAGTCACGCTCCTTCAACGTAAGCCAGTGGTTCATTTTGGACCATGGACCATCTTTAAAAAATTTATCCGGTGGACCACTTTACTATGTTGACACTTCATGAACAACTAGTCGAAATTGTTTTGCACACAGGTCAGTGAACGCTTTTTATCAATACTTTGTGGAACTCTCTGTGGACAACCGTCTGCACCACGTTGAGAATCACTGACAGAAAATAAACACTGCAATGAATATTCCGTAAGACAGCGATGTTCACATTAGAGATGTCACGGGCTCAACATTTTCATGACCCATGCCCATCGCAAGAAATCTTCAATCCAACCTGTACCCGTAAACCCCTTAAATTTTCGCCCTTAGTCAGCCTGTAACAGACCTGACTCATAAAAAAACATCTCGGAAAGTGTACTATCAGCTTTAAATTGCGTTTTGCATTCAATAGCGCATGTTTACTGACAAATTTAGTGGCCTACCTGTGTATTTTAAAAACAACTTTATTTATATGAAAACATAAGTTCAGTGATTTAGAACATTATGTAATGAAATAGTTACAATCTTGGTGATATCCTGAAAACCTGAAAAAACAGGGAACAAGAGAAATGTTATGTAAGAATGCCAAAACAAAACAAACATTAGGATAAATCAGTTTTAAAGAACCAAACAGTGACTGTATGATGTGGAAACAAGCATATTTGTAAATTATTCGCAGTGGAAAACATACTGTCATTTACAGTTCTTGGTAAAAAAGTAGTACTCGTACGTGTAATATAATTGCATTTCTTTACCTGAAGTTCGGCCAACATCCATAATATCTCGACATATGCTTGGATCGTTCTCTGTCATTTAAGATGCACTCATGCATACCCAAGCAGAATGTCTCGTCGCGAGTAGCACTCATCAAGCGACTAGCCGGTGTCAGTCGGGGAGCTTCCTTCAAAGCTCTAAGAACCTCCTGCTTGGCACTTGCATTTGCTCCGGCAGAGTACTGTGTCCCAGTGTGGTGCCGCAGCGCTCACACAAAACACATCGATGTGCCTTTAAACGAGTCGATGCGCGTTATCACTGGCTGCCTACGAAGCACACCCACCTCCTTTTTGCCCATTCTATCTGTCATTACCCCATCTGAGAAAAGGCGCAGTGCTTCATGCTTGAGACTTTACACCAAAGCCATCAATCCGAAACATCTTCTACACGAAACTCTGCACCTAAAACCTCCTGAACGTCTCCGCTCCAGGTAACCTCTTCGCCCCTTTGTGGAATTGCTGTCAATTAACGGGGAACGAATCAAACCAATCCCTGCAGCTCTCCAATCCTTCATTCCTGCATTCGGCCCACAACCACCAGGTTGCGACCTCCCCAGAAATGCCTGGGTTCAGCTCAACCGCCTGAGGACTGGTGTTGGCCGATTTGCGGCCAA
>Ga0210059_1003259_pt1 | contig 25875 bp, 14 predicted proteins | sample Ectturendosymbi2_FD_188042 | JGI IMG/M metagenome (GOLD analysis project Ga0210059, IMG submission 188042) | Ecteinascidia turbinata endosymbiont from Florida, USA - Sample 2 (SPAdes) (version 2) | ecosystem: Host-associated > Tunicates > Ascidians > Unclassified | place: Key West, Florida... | reverse complement strand
AAAGTGTTTTTTACTGCAGGAGTGCACTGATCAAAAGTGCCTCTGAGTTTGTTTGCTGCACAGTATAGTGATTTCACTTGTCTCTGAATGTCATCATCATCCTTCAATGATGCATTTATCCACACACCAAGATATTTGACTTGGTTTAAAAATTGTACACGTGCACCATTTAGAGAAACATTTGATGGGGCAGGTTGTTTATACTTTTTTGGGCAAAAAAGAACACCAATTGCTTTGTTACAATTGAAAATGATTTCGTGTTCAGCAGCATAATCACCACAAATATCCAGAAGACATTGCAGCCCACTAATACTGGGGCTGAACACACATATATAATCAGCAAACTTTAGATGATTCACAACCATATAACCATGTTTATATGTGCATGCACTGTAAAATAATTTTTCCTATATCACAACTGTTCAATGACTATTTTTTTAGATCACGTGTTTTCTTTAACAACTTTTTACAAAAAAAACATTTCAGGGTTAGGTTTTTCAAAATAGATCCTACGTCTGTAAAACAAGACCAAGAATTTTTAAAGTGCAGCAAAAGGAGAGGTAGCGATAGCTCGCTACTATTTTTACTCAGTAACGGCTGCGGTAGCGCCGCTATTAAATTTAACAAAGAACGGGAGTGGTAGCGACGCTATTAATAAAGTAGCGGTTGCTCACCTCTGGTCCTCAGTCTGAAATTTACGATCCCGAGTGTCAGGTAAGCTTGCATTTTACCGAGAGAAACAAGAAAAGAAGATTGTGGCTAATGTGATTTCGAAAAATCGTAATTTTTCCTGAAGCAACTATTATTACAAATACAGTTTTTTGCATGGCTGCAATTTGCTTCATTGTGATAATCCGAATCCGGTTCCGGTTGAATCGGAAAATATATCCAAACCAATCCAATTCCAAAAAAACTTCCCATTTCACAAGCTCAAGACGAACTTCAACGGTGGATTCCAGCCACCGATGCGTTGGGTGCCATTTGCTGCAGCCACAATGCTGCGTCGCTCTGAGCCAACCAAAGAGAGAGTCGAACCCTCGACCCTCAATACAGTAGCTATTTGTCACTCCCCATTCGACTGGGTTCACTCTTCAATTGTTGCTCCGAATTCAATGTTATTTATGGCGTAATCACGTCGCCACATGGGATTAAGCTGACAACAGTGACAGGAATTGGGATATAAACAAAATTGGGTTTTTGGATTTGCACTGTATTTAGCAATATAATATTTAGATTGGATTTGAAAAACTGATATCACTTTATCAGGAAAAGACTCAAAGTAACACTATGACGCCGACTGTCATGAACACGATATGCAAATACTACATTAAACCACGATAATGTGTCAATATATTGCGCCTTGCTGGCTCCTGAGTGAAAATCGATGTTTCAATTCTACTTCTGTGTAAGTTGGGAACATTTTCATCCTTAAAATGTAACATGTAGCGACCAGACAGTAAAAAGACAAAAAATGCGCCAATCTTGATCATTACTGAAGTAAACAACGTTCACTTCTTTGTTTTCAAACAAACTGGGTTTGTCAATCAGACGGTCAGAGACTTTGCAAAAATGACTCTGACTCAAGTCGATTCATTCTGTGAGAAACGTGAGTTGAGTCGAGTCACCATCGTTCTCATCGTGACTCGAGTGAAATCCGAGTTACAAAAAATCGTGACTCGAGTCACGCTATCACTGCTGTAATGTGCAATGACCCACCATCTTTTTGTTCTTGAGTTATTCGATTGTGCTTTCGATATGGACCACCACAGGTGTAGCCAGGGGTGCCCAGGGGGCCATGGCCCTCCCAAACATGGGCGCAATTTGGTGGGGGACACGGGGGACGTGTCCCCCCACTTTTTCTGACGGGGGCGACATAATATGCCGTGTCCCCCCACATTTTTCTCTTTAGATTTTGAATTTGGAGAGATTTCAAAAATAAAAGTGGTGTTTGTCACGTTTTGTGTGAAGAGCTTTTCATGTTAAATGGTAGGCCATACATAGTCAAGTTGTTGTTGAAACACAGTTTGGTGTGGTATCACTGATTCTGTTGGTTTGTGAATTTTAGCTTTGATAAAATGATTTTTAGCATTTTTAAAGTTTCTAGAAACCGTGAAAGACGAACTGCTTCTGTCCGACATTTTCCCCTGTGTGATATGCTGTTAGTGTTGCAATCAGAAATCCCGAGTGGAATATGCGCAAAGCTTCGCACCGTGGCAACAAGCAACAATAGAGATCACCCGATCAGATCACTCTGGTCGTCACCGTTCGCAAGCACAATCAACTGTTCACCAGGTTCACAAGCATTGTTAAGGGTCACTCACCAAGATCATTCCATCGGGATCACTCTATTATTGCTTGTTCGCGCCACATACATATATTTTTGTTCTTCGCGCACATCCCGTTCGTGATGAATCATACAATCAACGCAACACCAGCGGAGAGGTTGCAACATTAGAAAGGTTATTTTCTTGTAAGAGTGAGAGTATTACAGCTGCAAATTTGAGAGACCACAGTACATAGCCATGATTTGTTCCGTGCAGAAATGTAACCGGCTTTGCTGCAACATTGGTTGTCACGTATTCAGAAACAGACAGCGCATAATTTGATGATGCTAGTGTATATAATGTTAGAAAGTTAGATTTTCAGGCAAGTCTCTGCGAAGCTTTTGCCGATGACAAAAAACAGCACTATTGTGGAGACTTGGTTTTTGGATGGGGAGTTTAGCAAAAGACTGTTTTCAACCATTAGTGAACAGGATTTTAATCAAAACGTTGGAGAAGTAGGCTACAGTATTTACCTAGCTGCATATTGACCTTTAGCTCAAAACGTAGGGAGTTGACTCGGAAATAAAGATAAAATATACATTTATCATCACATCTTGTAATGTCGCAACAACGGCGACAACAAACCCAAAAGATAGTTTTTCCTTGACTCTTACACTTTGTGCTTGTGCTGAATGTATTGGTTCATAAGTCATCTGATCTACTTGTGTTTAAGCAAACCCACAATGCAGCAATGTTTTGATCCAAGTGCGAAACATTTGCTTTACAGATACATCACACCTAATTTTGTTAGACATTGTGGTGAAACTTGGTACTTTTTTGCCAATTCACCGTTGTGCACTTTGATTTAATCTCAAATATATTTTTGAGTCGTTGTGCAAGTAGAACTCTTAGAATGAAACTTTTGACATGGTGCAGAGTTATACGTCTGGCTGGGCTTAAGTTTGTCAAAATATTTCGGGCCAATTTCGGGCCCGCATACAAAACTTTTTATAACATTGATAGTAACAATTTTTTTCTTTCCTGATATAGATTTGTTGTGCTCACTGCGGTAACTTCTGTGAGTGAATTGATTTTTCTTCAGCTAATTCTGTTTGCAAACACAGCTGCATTCTATTTCTCTGCTGGGATTAGTCTCTGTAGCAGTCACGCTAGCGTGACCGCTACATGTGAGCAAAGTCGGTCAAAGCAAGAAGGGAAAGACCAAGCAAGCGACACTTGTAAGTGACTTCCATGTACATGGAAGTAAGAGCTCTCTTTGGCCGATTCGTCTGGCGCGGAGTTAACATCGATGACGCCACAATCCATCCTTCCCGAGGTTCGAGGATCAAGCCCATGCTGAAGGTGTACGAACACAACCGGGTCGCACACGCTTCATCTCACACTGTTTTTGCGGAGGCGACAGCGGTGAGGAAATTAGCACGTGGTGGCGTTGCGTCCAAAAGATCAATCACTCACGCGATACTTGGCTTGTTTTAAGAAGCCTACATGCGGGCTTTTCATATCTACAAAGCTATCCTGGAAAGTTTCTTTTATACCTGTAGCGCCATCGTAGATAGTTTCGTGATTGTTTTCTTTTTTTCTTGAGAAACATATTCTGCAGTATTATCGTTGACTAACATGCTACGTTTGTGCCAGATTATGCCATTGTTTTGGTCAAGGTGGTTGCTATTTTCGGTGTGATAAACTGTGTACCTGCAACTACACCTGCACACGTTTTTTGTTACTTCGCAGTTGGCAGTTGCGTATATCTAACTCTCTCGGTAAGTTTGATTTTCAGGCCTAAATCGTGTTTCATAAATAAATATCGGGCTTGAGCCGGGTTCGGGCTTGTTACTTTGGGCTCGGGCCAGGTTCAGGCTTCAAAATGAGGCCCTTTCACAACTCTGTGTGGGTGTGTATGCGGGGTCCAACAAGGGGAGATTGAAAGGATACGTCCTCCACCCACCAACAATAAATATAGATTGAAATCATTTTGTGAAGTAGGCTACGCTAACTTTAGGCCAAATGTTTTTTCTGCTGGTAAGAGGATATCAATGGAGATTTTGTTAGGGGTGGGCCTGCATGCAGTGATGCCCAGTTGCATTGAAAAGATTTGTAGCTTTTTCAAAAAACGGAAATGTGCAAGAAAAATATTTATCGTCTTTATAACGTTAAGCGCGATTCAGCATTTTGTGTACTCAAACTGACAGCTCTGATAAAGCCCATTCGACGTGTTCTGCTATATTGTTGTACTTGTTTATCTCCAAACACGATATTAATGAAACAAACTAAACTACAATACCGTGTCCAGCAACAAATTTAAGTATATTGACATGTAAATCATTTGCAAGGATTAGTATTGCTCTCAAAACACATCTAAAAAATAAGATTGGGAATCTGTATATACAAAACGTCACTTCTGCATCGACTCGATGACTATATTGGTTTCACACCAAGCTGCCCCTCTCGCATTTTACAACAAAATTACGCCCATGCTCCCAAATTTTTAGAATATCTAGTGATGGGAGGCTGTATCTCAAAAAAATGCTGTTGCTAACCTGAAATCAAAATTTTTAGTCCCCTTTGATTTTTTTGACCCTCACAAAATTTTTGTCTGGTTACGCTACCGGGCCACGAGTCTGCGACAAGTAAATAATGATAATAATGTTCCATCATGAGTAACTGCGTTGCTTTTTCGTGATTTGTGTTGATGAAATTGTTTTTTGCCTCTGCTACGTGTCTCTGATTTGTAATGTCGTGGCTGCTGCACGGCTTTCTGTTTTGTCACCCCCATGGCCCCTCTCTCAGCCTTTTGCATGACCCGCTTATTCAATTTTCTCTGTATGTGCTAGGTGGCGTTGTTTGGTTGTTATAACAACGCAGAGCGTTTGGCATCAGTTTGGTGCAATGCCTGTTGTAGCACAGTAGTGTAGTAATAGTGGCGACCGTCTGCGTAAAAATGTTACGCAACCATTATGTCTGCATTAATATTTTTGTGGTTTCTCTCTAAGTAAGGTGTTTTAAAAATGTAATGGATGCTTACTAATTAGGCTATGGCTGATTCAAAAGTTGATTTTCATGGTCGGAATGAGAAGAGTGCTGGGTTTACTGCACAAGCTTCAGGCTTGTTAAGCCGGGCAACAACTCTTCAAAGTCGGCGGCCAACTACAGGTGAGATTTTAGCTTACTTCTAGTCGAGACTTTGTGATTTCTGTAGCAATCTTTTTTTTGGAAAAATTATTGTCTAACAATGAATATACCACAGTTTTTAGTACCACATATTTTGATTTTAAGTGCCACAGAAAGTCCCACAGGTCTCACTCAATGATAAATTGCCATGCACTGTATATCTCTTCCTTTTAAAGTAAAAGTATGTACATTATATCATTAACTTAATTTCATGAGATCTAATGAGTGGAATGTCATAGAAAAAATATGGCAGTGACTACACTACAGAACCGCCTGTGGACCTTGATATTGTGAACCTTCCTATTGAAAACCTTATTGTTGTTTGTCCGCCACCTGTAGCATGACAATAACGCACAACGAGAGTGCAGTAGGCTAAGCTTGGTAGAAAGGTACTAAACGTAAAACCTGAACCTTAACAATAAGCTTAGCGCTCATCCTGACTCTAATGCTAACATCAACCCTGACCTTAACTTGAACTTTCAAACCTGAATCCTAAACCTAACCCCTTAACCAAATCCTTAAACCTAAAGCCCAAACGTAAACCATAAACCTAACCTGTAAATGTGAAGAGCAAACTTTGAAAACCCTTGAAAAGAAGTAAAGAAAAACTGGTCCGATGAATTGAAATGTGCAAGCACTACCACCAAAAGGAAAGTCACCAAGGTGAGAGCTGAAGTGAAAACCTTTGGCATAGCAGATGTAAATACTTCCTCTGTGCTACCACGACGGTGCCGTCTGTGTAGCAAACTGAGCCTTTTATTCGAACCGCATCATGCAAGGTGGTTCCGTAGCCACTTCCTAGAAAAAATTGGCATAAATTTTAACTTTGCTAAACAGTCATAAAGTATCACCCTTCTTGTTTTTGATACGATGTCCAATGTAACAAACAAGTCCTCATGTATTGAGTATAACAAATTGCCATGTTTTTTCAGCCTGGCCAATGAAACTGGTAATTTTTGTAAATCTTTTTTTGTTCAAAAATTAAAGTATAATATTTAATAATCATGATAGTATGGTGATTTCAGTATGCATAGTACTTTAATATAGAAAATCTGTGACTATGATTACAAACAAAGGCAAAAAATTATTGCAATTACAATGACGATCTTTTTTATCTTCTCCTTTTTTGTGGCAGTGGCTACGGGTCTGCTAGCAGACCTTAATTTTTGAAAAATTATTTCTCTGGCTATCATGTGACATTAACACATGATGAGTATGCACTAGACTTCAGCATGCTTAATTGCTAAACCAACAATTGTAATAGTAAACACAAAAGTTTTTGAAACTTAACAAAAGTAAGTAAAACTTATCCCATAAAAAGTGTAACCACTACCACCAAAGTGAAAGCTGCAGTGGTGAGAGCTGAACCAAAAACCACTCGCACAGTAAGCTTTGATGCTTCTGCTCAAATATGATGGTGCCAGTAGTGTGACAAACTCAGCATTTTATTCAAACTGTGTCACTGCTGGCAGACCTACAAACAATTCTTTTTTTCATTAATATGTTTGACTCATACACAATTTTCATATTGCGCAAATTAGAAGAACAAAAGGGTTAAAATTTGCTTATATATAACACATCGCACAGTAGGTTAGTTGGCACACAAAGTCAGTACTGAAGAAAAGAAACACTGAAAAAATAAACGCCCTCTGCATTTATTCATCATCATGCAAATATGTTAGATCTCAAGAGAGAAGTTCACATTTCTAAATTGTATCAGATAATGATAGTGTTTAAACAACTGTATCCAGTTTTTGCTTTTGAAGGATTAAAAAACTGCATCCGGCTTCAAAAACCATATCTAGTTTTGTGCCACATATAAGACTGAATTCAAGATGTTCACACCACCATGAACATGGTTGAGTGGGAAGCTGTTTTTTTCGCTGAGACATTTCAGTCATTTTTTGCTGAGACATTTTGGTCACCGAGACATTTCGAGCATTTATCTCACAGTTATATTAAAACTCGCTGTAACAGTGTTCATTAGCCTATATTTTCAGACATTCTGACCAAAATGACTTACATTTTTTCAGTAATTTCAAAAACATTTCGGTCTATGACAGAAAAAAAACAGGTTGGAAGCAACCATTCCTGCTGTGTGAGGGGTTGTCTGTTCAAATCTCATCATGGTTGTATTGGTTTTGATAATACAGAAGACAATTTTGATGTTCTAACATAATATTGTTTGCTTCACAATCTTTTTTGAGAGGGCTGTTGATATACTTGTTAAAAACTTTCAAAAACCAGACACAAATTTAGATTTAGTGTTAAGGTTTTAGATTAAGATTAGGCTTTAGGTTTAGCATTTGGGATTAGCATTTAGGGTTAGGGTTTGATGTTAGTGTGTAAGCTTGGGGTTTAGGGTTTGCATTTAGGGATGTGGTGTAGGTCTTAGGGTTGGAAATAATTAATCACCACTTTAATCCTTTAGTCTTAGAATCAACCAATATGCAGCGATTAGTCAGATATTTTGCAGAAGTCAGCAATTCCCCTGATGTGTTTTTTGAGTCCTTGCAAAGCGAAAACCAGATATGGCTGTTTAGACACTACCTTAGATAAATGAAGCAAGGAGATGAAAAAGCTAGATAAAAATGTGTGTTGTTCAACAAAAGCATATAAAAATTGCTTCTGATGAAAGGCACCAAATGACATGACAAAGTAGTATATTTGATGTGGATGAACACTTAAATTTTTGGGAATATAATGCAAAAAAATGATAGGCATTGTTGTAGGCAATGCAAAAGCATTTAATACTACAGTGTCTGTACTTGCACCATAATTAGCAAACATAAATTAGCATGCATTACATATGGAAGAGTGTTTTTCACTGTAGTACAGAGCACTGAGCAAAGGTCCCATGAACTTGTTTGGTGCACTTGGAGTGATTTCACATGCTTTTAAGTGTCAGGGTTATTCCATGTCAAGTGATCGAGCAAAATTGGGATTTTTCATCTGACCCTCATGAAAATTCATGAAATTTCGTAAGGGGAAAGATCTCAGACTTCTGAGCTCAACAATGTTGGAATTTTTAAAGTCAGACCTGTATTTCAGAAATTATGAGCATTTGAAATTTTAATGTTTTTCATAAAGATTAGACCAAAAAATTTTTAGAATTATGCCGTTGGCACTTCACTTGATGGTCACTCCTACATTTCTGAATGTTTTCATTCAATACTTTAAAGTAAAGTGCAAGGTGCCATGCTGAACAAAACAAGACAGAAAATTTTTCACTGGTGACTTTTGAACCCTGGTTAATTGTTGTTATAAGGCAATATGTTTTTTGTGCGCATTCAAGCATAACGATATTTTAAATACTTATAGCTCAGATAGTGCAACTTCAATTGACTTCATTTTTTTATTGAAGGGCTGGTGTTATGGAGGTACTACTGTATCTTGGTGACTTATGCTTATTTTTTAACTTTAGGCAAAAAATATATCTTTATATACTAGTACATATCCATTCACAAATTTTTTAAAATTAAACAAAAATTTTTAATGAATGTTTAACAATGCAGTTCTCAAGTATGTCAATCCCCTCAACAAAAACTTAAAAAAAATTGAAAACATGTTGAAAAATGTAAAAAATAGAATCAAAGAGTCAATTTTTATAATTATTGATAACTTTTAAGATTTGAAAACATAAATTTACATTTATTATTTTCATGGTCAAAAAAGGACCATTTTTACTGTGAAACCAAAAATGTAATCTGATTTATAATATACTTAACAATAACTTGTTCTTTTTTCTCAATTGTAACTTCAGATTATAATCCTTTTGTTGAGTTGATTTTCTTCATAATTCCGTTCAATTTTAAACCCAGAATTGCAAGATCCAGAGATCTTATCTGATGTGACACATACATAGATTGTATTTCACATACCCATATATAGTTGTTCTTTGTTCAAATTCACCCTTGTGGTATTGTTTGATGCACATTTCAGATGGCATTGTTTTTATTTTGTCAAATAATCAGTTATGCAGTCAAGACTGTAACCTTGTTACAACTTTGATCGACCGAGACTTCATCAAAAATTCCGAGACTCAAGACTTGAACTTGGGGACTGAGACTCAAGACTTCAAAATTTGTGTATTGTGCCAAAATTTTTCAAAAAATGTCGTCAGCACTTCCAAGATAATATCCTTGCAATATTCAGTCTCAAGACAACATCTGTAGCCTTTGTGACCTAGACTCGCAATGAGACCAAGTCTCGAGACTCCATCACTGTAAGTAATTCCAACAAAGTTGTTGAATTAACAAAATTGTTGAATTTATTGACTCAAAAAATTTACCAACTTTTTATGGTCCAGCATTTTTTAATGGTTGACCTCATGCTCGACATGCATGTTACAAACATTTCAAAAGCAATGAAATTCTTCCCAACAAAAACCTCATGTAGTATACAAAGTAAAAGAGCAGTGACCTATATAAATTTTGTGTCCAGAGACATAGCAGCATTAATAGAGCTAATTTCTTGAAATCTCTTCATTATCTTTGTTACTGATCTTGAAGAGACATAGTAGTAGCCACGAGCTGATTTTAGCCATGGTGCTTTCAATGGTACAAATAAGGTGGCTGCATTAGTATCCAGCATAAAAATATTCACGGATGACAAAGATACAAGGGTTTTTATGTCAGAGCACTCAATTCACAAAAAGTATTAGCAAAAATTAAATGGGAACACTGCAAATTTCAACCAGTGATAACTTTGCGGATACTGGTTTGATTAAAAAAATTCCAAGTGTTTCTAAATCAGAATGATGAGATCTCTCTGCATATGAAATTTCATGGATTTTTCTCATGGTCAGGTATATAGCTCTGGATCACTTGACATGGAATGACTCGTCATTGTTATATTTCAGTGATGCATGAAATACTACACCAAAATATTTGACTTAGTCAGCAAACTATATTTATGCTATTCACAGAAACAACTGGTGTTGCAGGTTGTTTATACTCTTTGGTGAAAAAAAATATACCAATGTTATTTTGCAATTAAAAGCTTTAAGTTTGCTGCAAGCTTTTGAGGAATCAGTTGACTGGTCTCTGCTTTTTTACTTTGCAATGTTTCAAACTTGCACATATATATATTCAAGCAACTAATCTCTCAAAGGTGTTAGGAGGCGTTCCCAACCTTTCTCTGACAATATATCCCTTTAGCATTTTGACAGATTAGCATGTACCCTTCAAATTTCTTATGACAAAAAGCTTAGCCAATCAATAAAAATCCAGTGAATTTTTAATAGAACTTTTACGTTTTTAGAAATATGAAGGTAATGGTCTTTGAAAATGTCATTCACTGATATACGTATAACTATTTGGAATCAAATATTATATTAAATATATGTTTCCCTTTTAACGCTAACTTAAATGTTCCCCTTCAGATGTGCAAATATATCCCTAGGGATACACGTACCCTAGTTTAGGAACCCTTGTGATAGAGTCTAATCAATCAATGAACTTAAAAAAAAAATAAATAAAGTTACTGATTGCTTCAACTCCGTTGCATTTGTGGAGACCATTTACAATGTCTTTCTGCCATTGAAAATAAATGAAAATATTCAGAATGTGTTGAAGACCACTGAAGTTGGGACCAAACACATATAAATCATCAGTATAAAGATTCTATTTGAAAAGAGCTGATATGACACCTACCTAATAGGTGAAATATATACTCTGTAAGATCTTAGTATCTGATTCTTTGCTGGGAAAAGATTTTTTTCAATGGACAGTGATCAGTATGAAGCAGGTGATTCACAACCATGTTTCCCACAGTGAACTGGCTCTGGCTGTGCCCAGCTACAGAGAATGCTCATAAAGGTAGAAACGAATAGATACAGACTGAGAACCTCCCCTTGTTTTACTTAAAGTCAGCCAAGGCCTTACTTATCATGCAGCTGTATAGAAAACCTCCTTGTGAATTTTGCTGGTTTGCAAATACAAAGTTGAAATAACTAATTTGTTTTTTTTTGTTCATTTCACACCCAAAAACCTAATAGCAAGTGACAATAGTGCATGAAAACGCAAAAAAAGTATTTCACAGCATGGAGCAAGTGTTTTCATCTAACAAGCATTTCTAAAAAAATTTAAATAATATGGATTATCATCTGAAGATGCACAGTGATGAATAAATACAGGAAGCTGTTTCAAATCAAGGCAAGAAATATCTTGACAAAAAAAGGCCTGTGATGCTGATGAACATTTAAATTCCTATGGACATAGTGTGAATTACATTAGGTGGTGTATAATATGTTTTCCACACAGTTTTTAAAATACCTGATGACATGTTCCTACTTTTTAGTTGGCAGGCATATGGTGGCATGCTATAACCTTAAAAAGTATTTTGATTGTAATTCAGCATGGAGCAAAAGTTCCTCTTAACATGTTCACCATAGAGTGATTTCACTTGTCTGTGTGTGTCATTGTTAGCACTAGTATTAGAACAAGATATTTAGCTTGTTTAGCAAGCTTTCTATGAAGTTCATTTAGCTTGTTAGAACACGATTACAAAGCTGCGAAACGTGAAATTTCTTATTTTTATATTTTTTCATCACTATATAATCAACTAGTGATCTTTGACATTATTGTATTTCCTTTTGCTGCTTCGTGTTATTTCGTGATTTGAGTCACAAAAATGCATGATTATACCATGCCATTGTTTGTAAGTTTTGGAGGAAAAAATACATCAACTATCTTTTTGGATTCCATAACAATGTAATATTCAGAAAAACAGTCACACAAATATCTAGAAGGCATTGTATACCCTATATGTTACAGATTAAACGCACATGTATCATGAACATGTTTTTTTTCACTGAGACATTTTGGTTATTGAGACATTTCGATCATTTGTCTCACAGTTGTATTAAAACTCATCGTAACAGTGTTCACTAGTCTATATTTTCAAACATTCGGACCAAATGACTAAATTTCTTTTGGTCATTTCAAAAACATTTCAGTCTATGATCGAAAAAAAAACAGTCATGAGCAGAGACTACAATGTTAAAAAACACGTTTTCAACAGTATCCCCTACTCTGATGAGTTCAATTATATTAAGAGTTTTTGAATGTAATGAGCAACCACACAATTAGCTTTAAGATGCTTTTTTCTCACCACATAGATTGTAGCAGAGGTTTCTAAACTAAGGCCTGTGGCCCTCCAAGCCCTCTGAATGGCTTGCAAGATAATTTTCTCCAAAAGTAAAAATTAAGCCACACTAATCAAAAATTTGAACAAAGTAACATTTTGCCATCAGAATGTCTTCAGTTACAGTTAAATGAGAATGAATGCATATGTTCTTTGTCGTGTCATTAATTGTTATAGTACAGCAGTTATTGATAGAGTAATTGCAGTATTACTAAATAACTGCCTCTGTTTTTTTTACCTCTTGTACACGTGCCATGCTGCAGCCTACACAGCTTGTGCAACATACTCAGAGATAAAGCTCACTTTTACTTTGTATTTGGAACTTCCTAATCTGTTTTTGTTAATAACCCATTCTTTTTTTTGTTGGTTTTTGAGGTAAGTACCCAGCAGAAAAATGGAATTGGCATGTGTGTATTATTGTTTTTTGTACCAACTTTTGCCATATTGTCATTGGTTCAGAAATAGGAAAAAAGTTTATCATCTGCATAATGAAACATAAAAATTCCTTGTTTTCAGTAAAAAAATGTGCTTTGTTTCAAAACAATTGAAGTGTTGCATGGCCAGTGGCTCAAACTATATGGACAAGTACACTGGCACTGGAATCACTGCAGTGTTTTGGTGGTTGTCTTTTGATGGGTTGAATTTCTACACTATTTCTAACTATATTTCTTTCATTAACACTTTTGGCACTGAGGATTTTCCCTGGGAAAACACATTTAGTACCAGACAGTGTTTTGGAGTTCACATAATAATGCAAATTTCCTAAAACACCTTGCAATTCAAGTGCTTCTAGTGCTTCAATTGTTGAATTTGAATCTGTTATTTTTGTTCCAGGTTTTCATACATAAATACACAAACTGTCAAGAGAAAAAGATTATAGCTGGTATACAATAGAACTTGGATTTGTATGCATACGTAAACCAGTTGCCAAAGTGTTAAATTAGAAAAATTAAACAAGTTTTATGAAAAGAAAAATGTGTACAGGTGGAAATTTAAAGTATTAGGTAATGCTGTTTACTGAAACCTTTTTAGAGCAAAAGTGCAAAGTTTGTTTTTAATCATTTGTCCTTGCTCTCCTATCAGCATAGTTTTGTTATGTCAGATGCCTGTGAACAGCAAACTTCCTGGACCTGATATCCCATTCTGTACAAGATGAAGAAAGTAGCTTTATTAAACCTTCACACAAAAACTCAAATGAATTTTAATATGTTCCTAGTTGTCAGTTATCGCTGTAGGTTTTCTGTTCATGACATTAACTGCAATTTAACTGTGTTTTCAGAATGCCTGTTTAGGATAATATTGTTTGTTGTAATGACGTTTGTATTATGCCTTTCTAATCATAGCTGCTATCCATAATTTTTGTAGCACTCTATTAAGGTTTTTGAAGGTGACTTTGCCATTGTAGTGTGGCTGTAAAAGCAGTTAGAACTGCATCCAACACACATCATATTTGATGTTTGGCATAACTGTTTCAAAATTCATAGAAGTGTTGTGGAAATGTTTGCCATAAAAGTTTTTAATTTTAATGTCTATATACAATTTTCTAGAGTTGCCACAAACATGAATTTTTCAAGTGCTCTTTTTCTAGGTTTCTTCATGTTTGAAAGAAAAATATGTTCCAAAATAGGGATCATAATCCCACATTGCATAAACTGTGTGGCAGCATGCAAAAACATTATTGTATGCAAAAAAAGCATTAGGGCATGCAATCCTTAAATAATTGCACCATGACAAAATTTCATGCACTGCTGGTAATCACAGTGCATAAAAAGTTTGGTGAAAACAGATCTTAACTTGTTTTTGTAGAGTACAATAAGGTTGTTTGCCTTTCAATGGCATAGTTATCTGACAGTTTGTTATATTTGTGATCACATCAACATCAACATGTTAAAAATTTTCCACAACTTTTTTGCACACTTTTAATCATAATATGGGATTGTTACATTAGATAAGTTATATTCTTTTGGTTTGAGGCAAACATTTCTTCTTGCTTCTTAGCAAGACAAACATTGTTCCATGCTGTCCAGCCATGAAGATACTCACAGCATACATTTGTAAGGTCTCACAGACATTTCAGGTCAGGGATATGTTGTGTTTTCCACTAAGAGAAATGGGAAGGGAAGCTCACTAAAGTTGCACAGTGAAACCTTCAATTCAGGAGAACACGAAAAAAATGCACAACAATACCAATAGGTTCCGAAATTAATTAGTGTGCCATACTTGCTATCAATCAATGTGAAGCATGTGTTAATTAATACCATTTAACACGCTGGCTGGAACCAGATTGTGTTGCCTTGCAACAGATTATGTGCATTTTATGAAGCAGAAGTTTTTACCCCACTGCACAAGCAACAATGCGTCTCAATGAAAGTTCGTATGTATAAATTACAAGTAAATGGAAACCCTACCCAACTTAATCTAATTGATGAACATGTGAGTTGTAAGAAGTACATCACTTTATCTGACTTGCATGGTGCAGAGTATACTTCAATTCATTGAACAATCAACCAAGCACCAAGAAACGTTTTGATGATCAGAAGTGCATTTTTTTCAATGTAAATGATATACTGATGTCAGACAGTTCAACTTCAACATTTGGGAAGTCCTTTGAAATTCTCATTAAATGCTATTTTCACAAGGTATAAAGACTATTAAACAGTATACTGGTTGAGACAACACAGGCTGACACCATGTTTAATGTGCATATTATAAAAACTCTTCAAAGTAACTTGAAGGCTACTTTTGAAAAAATCTTTTACTAATTTTATGGATGAGAAATTTATTTGTGGGAAGCAGGTTATGTTTCCTCCAATGCGTGTCTTTGCTGCTGTTCAGTGCTGGTCTTCTGACCATTTTTCCACCTCATATGCTTGTAGCTTCTTCTGCTTGAATTTTTGCTTGTGTACGTAGGTAAGGTGAGGTCAACTAGTATGTTCTAATCCATTGTTACGTTGTTGTGCAGAAGGTTCATAACTGTTGTTTGTAACAGGGGCTTCTGATATTGTTCTACCTCGAGTTGTGATCGATGAAGCAAAGCTCAGGTCTCGACTCATATCTCAAGCTCCACTGCAAGCTCCATCCTATAATTCAAACACACTTGGCTTGGGTCGAGTCACCAAAGCACAACTTGCTTCTCGAGAAAGGCAGAAAGAAATAAAATTAGAGCCTTTGGTTGGTTTTATGTTGATAATCGTTTTTGTATTCCTTGTGTAAACCTGTGGTCACTGAATATCTTGTCTTGTGGAGAAGCATTGGAAAGTAATTTCAATATTGCCAAAATTTTACGTAACCTAAATTTTTAACAGTAAATTGAACCTTTCAAAGAATGAACAACTTTTAGACAATTTAATTGTGAAGGAGAACTTGTTTTGTGGCCACGTTATTTGTAAACTTACTGCCCGTTTCAGCCAACTCTAGCCACATATCAAGCTCACAACCAGCCAAGCTACATACAAGAGCAAAACCGACTGAGTTTGCTCAAACAAGGACTGAAGGTTCCTTCAACTTCTCATAAGCGTTCTTCAACTATAAGTGTGTTGCCAATTACTCCTCAGTCCAAGGGGTTGCCAAGAACTGCTGAGAAGCAGGTGACTGAAAATGCTCGGTACTTAAGTACACTTAAATTTACTTTTGAAAAAGCTTCATTTTTTGTGACTTTTCTCTTGTTCTGTACATGGATTTGTGGTCATGTTAGTGGTTTTAAGATATGAGTTTGTGGATTTGTTGACGGAATAACTAAATTTCACATGTGTAAACTTGTGCTTATTCCATACTGTTATTTGATAAAACTGTCAAATTTGTTCATATGGTTAGTGAACAATGCAGTTAACAAGCTATTCCAACATCACGATATTGTGATGTTTGATGTAATGATTTGCATCATGTAAAGCTGTTTTTAATAAACATTTGGCGAGATTTGATCATACAGTACATGCTTACTGTAAAAATGTCTATCAACAGTACCATAAGATTCTATTCAGATAGGAGGTAGCTGATGTTTGATAACGTTTTTTGGAGATGCTTTTGTTTTGATGGTGCATTTTTATGCTTTTATTGGTGTTTTTTGTAAAGACTGTGATGCTGAAATAACTGATGATGATTTTTAATGAACTCGATTTTATCTTCAATGAGATTATAAGATGACCCGCTTTCTTACGTCGTGCAGACCTTGTAATTTTCAGTGAACAGATTGCTAGTATTGTCACTTACGTTAGTTCGTTGATCCAGTGCTAGGTCTGTATCCTTATCAGCTCAGAATTCTTCAAGACCAGCAATTGCGAATCTATTAACAGCAATTACCAACTACTTTTTGCGAATATTCTAGAGCTTCGCTTCTTTAGATCCGTAACATGCTTGTTGTTTCCCACAGCTCAGAGCTGGAGCTGGAATGAACATACTAATTTGTGTTTTTACGTTTTCATATTTACTTACGGGTTCTGATAATTGCTGATAAGGCTTCCTTCTGTAGAAAAACACGATTCCAGCTATGCAGGACACTTCTGATCGAGGCGTTGACTACATTAAGCGCCAGTCAAAATCACTGAATGATTTTGTGATTTAGATATGGGCACCGAGTCCTCCAAAATCCCGGAAAACGTCCGTACCTCTTCCTGCTGTGCACGTACGGTCGATCTCTTTCGACAAAGCCTCCATCACACGGTTGTCCATAGAGGACATCATTGCCGCTGATATTCACGAACCTCTTCAAATTGCAAGGATCATTCGCGAAAAGTAAGAGTGACTTCGAAAACAATTTAATGAATTTTTAATGAAGTCTTTTATTTTACTCATTTAATGAATAGCTGGTTTCAAGTGCTTGGAAACGTGCAGGGTCAATCATGCGATTGTGATGTTGGAGAAATATAAAGCATCGAATCCCTCATGTATTGCGGCCAAAGCGATCGTATATCGCAATTGATCTTTTGCACCAAGGTGTTTTTGCCCATTTATTTCCCGTTTCGAAATCTCATAAAAAGTAAGTTCGCTTTGTTAAATTTAATTCATCTATTGTTTCAGCCAAAAGATTGGGTTTCTTTACATGACTCCACGAACCGACAGGTCGTCAAACGAGTATTCTTCTTATAATCTGAGGATCGTGACTCATGAAAACATTGTTCACGATGACTACTTGACTGTCAGCGCGCAAGGCGTGACGAGAGTGCAGCGAGGCGAAACGGAGTTCACCAACCTTGACCGATGGGAACAAGAGTACAAGTGAGACCTGGGAAGAGCTGAGTCGTGGTTAAATAACCTAAAAATGCTACCGGCAATATCTCGCAGTTTTATTGTATTGCTGTTGTCAAAATTAAAGAACTGCTGCAGTCCAGCTCACAGTGGGAGAATGATAATTTACACGCAACTGCTGCTGTGTGGCGGTGACAGGTCAATGACACACAATACAAAAACGAGGAATAGTTTTCAGTGTGCTCTTGCTGACACATTGTGACACACTGTGACCCCACTGTGACACGTGCACTTTTCTAAAGAGATTCTAGAAACAGTTTTAGTATCAAGAACCTCTGCTGATGAACACTGAATACTTCAACACGTCTGTCTCATGCGACGTAGTCAAGAACGAACAGTTGCTTTTATGAACTCATAGAAACACTTTTTGAGTCTTCTGCTTGAAAGATACGTTTAAATCCACAATCTACGTCGTCTCAAACATAGATTAGTGACGTTCTTGGAAGTGTTGCGAATAAACTTTTTTAAACTTGCGGCCAATACAGTTTTTGACTGATCTTCAATTATTACGCTGAGAATACTTTTCAAAAGTCAGTGTTGCTTGGGATGTTTGGGAGCAGAAAACAATCGTTTATTTCAAGCCATTCATCTCGTGTATCAGCTCACACAAGTGTTTTGAGATATTCATTTGTTTCAAATGTCATTGCACATTTAGTTCGAGTCCCTAATTCCTCAACCAAACTCCCGTGTGAATAAACTGTACGTTTGTATGACTCAGTCTTTTAAGAACATCCATTTTTTAGTACCCTGGAAGCCATTGCATTTAGGTGTGATGTATGTCTGCAGCCAAAACAAGTGAACACTTCTCAACAACATTCGGCGCTTTGGGCGTGGTCACCTCACGTCATTGGTATTACCAGGACCCGGACATATTGTACATGGTATTTAACGCATGTACTTTCCACGATGGGTGTAAGCAAGGAATCGATCAGCAAATTTTTAATAGGAAATCGATTTCACGTAAAATTACGCATCCTCAGTCCTTATTCAAATAGAATCTATAATATTTGTATGAAAAGAAACATCGATTTACTGTATTTAACAAATGCTTACAAAGGATCTTTCTACAGCATCAACACAACATATAAAGCAGAACAAATAAAAGCTCTAGGTTTTCAATAGGCATTCGAGGAATCAACCGATTGAGTTCTGCTTTCATCTTTTTGCAATTAATCGAACTTGCGCATATCTATATTCAAGTTACTTCACTCCACAAGTGAAAGAAGCAAGGAATCAATCACAAATCACAAACTTTTTCCTCTAAAAAAAACTCGATTTCCTTTTTCCTCTAAAAAAAACTCGATTTCCTTTTTCCTCTAAAAAATTTGCGGTTGATTCCTTGCTTGTTTTAACATATCGAACAGACAGGCTTCAGCATTTGCTCCATTTCAAGCTGGGAAAATGTCTTCCCAGTTTTCAAAGATGCAAATGTTGTTTTCAACTCAATCATATCTAATGTTTGTGCAGTTTCACTTTCAATAGATACCATTGCCAGATTTGTTAGTCTTTCTTCAGTCATAGTTGATCTGTGAAACGTTTTGATTAGCTTGCTCAACTTGCTGAAGCTCTGTTCAGCAGTATTGCGTACAGCAGTGATCGGCAAACTTTCGTTGTGATGACCCCAGCAAGACCCTTTTCGGTCGTAATTAAACGCCAGTGATCTTTTTGAAGGCCCAAATTCAAACTTGCGTTGTATTCAGTTATCTGTAACATAACAATGCTATGTTAATGTCATAAACTCCTATAATGACAACATCAGTGCCTTGAACATCAAACAGTCAATGTTCTGTAGTTGTTGCAGCAGCCTGTGTTTGATCCCACGGGACCGGCGCAGTACTTCAGTTCTTACATACCACACGGCCCACGAAAAGTGTTGCGCGGCCCAATAAAAAGTGCTGAATAGCCCAAAGTTGGGCCGAGGCCCACTGGTGTACAGCGCTATTGGTTAAATAACTGGATTTCTGCTATTGGTTAAATAACGTGTAAAGTGTAGAGTTTTAATTGGGCAATTCTAATGCAAGATACACCGGATATATACAGGCGCATGCTATGAATACGATTTTACATGATTGTATGCCTTAGAAACCGGGTAATCTGTTCTTGTACAGTGAAAGGATAAAACGCAGGTCCACAACAGTGGCGTAACTGACGGGGGTGCAAGGGTGCTAACCTCCCCCCTGACAAGCTAACTGTAAAATCTGGACCCCCATTTAGCTTATATTCGGTATTCAGTATTCCTATGGTTTTAAGTAGGGTGTTGTTTTTTTGCGTTTTTCGGATGTTTTTTGGACTGTTTTCCTGTGATTTCGAGTGTTAGTATAGAAATCCACATCTGGAAACACTTTCGTTTCTCATTTTTCGAGTGTTGGAATGTGAGCCCCGTACGTTGGCCAGTTTTCCTCTTTTAGCTACCTTCCCTCCCTGGCTAGAACCTCTAGTTACGCCACTGGCCTGGTAACATAATTTTCCTGAATAATTTCTTACTAGACTATACTAAAAATGCTTACAATTAACATGAATTTAGCAACGTTACCTTCACAACTGCCAGCTTATCAAGGCAAATGTTGACAACGAATTTATCCACAATGCATTTCGCAATGGCTGGCTTAGATAACAGGAAGCTATGGGCCGTGGGAAGATCAATCTCTTTGATGTATCAGATAAATACGAATGTTGAAAAGGAGATGTGTGAAATCAGTTCTTGGTGAGTTCAGTTTTGGTGTGTCTACTGTGTATGCCATAACAAAAGTTTCCAGTCGCATTAGGGTCCCCCTTTTTACCAGCCCCCCACCTCCGGGGCGCACGGTTGGCCTTTCCTCCGCTCTGGGTTTTGCGCAGCACTGACGTCACTGGTTGTTAATGTTTTTATTTTTTACCTGAAAACAGTTTGCGGCAAAAGTCGAAGTTTGGATTCTGTCTCTTCTGGGAAAGATTGCTTAAAGTTTTTGCGCGGGAGATGTCACGGATCATTGGCTGTCTACGCATGAACGCGTATACTGCTGAGATTTCGCAAATCTACTGAAGTTTTTGTGCATTCCACAGTTCTTGCAAATGAAACCATTAATGCATTTTTCAGATATTACTGCAGACTGGTCAAAATTTCAACTTTCAAACTGTTCCGAAAGTGGAAGGCATTCGCTGTGTGGCGCCAAAACGTACGTCACCACAAAACAGAGCAATGTCGGAGCTCACTCCAGGAAAATCTTTTTCTTCTTAATCCTGTGAGTATCCAAACGAAGTGCATGCAACAGTTTCCATGACCTGATCTTAAGTGTTTACACCACATGTTTCGCAACCGAAGTACTCACCTTTCGTTTACAAATGTTTGTCCAAACTGCCGATGTGCACTCCGTGGGAATCAGTGCACACTTCGAGAATCTTGAGAAACAAAATTTGTTCCGGACCGACTGTACTGTGTGTACAATCTAGGCTGCGCTACACTTGCTAGTAACATACTGAGCCTAAACCTTAAGCCCTAACTTAAACCTAACACCTAATCCTAATCTAGGGGTTCCCAAACTGGGGTACATGTACCCCTAGGCTAGTAGGGGTGCATTTGCCTATATGCTGGGGTACATTGGAGGTTAGCAATAGAAGGGAAAAATGTGTTTACATATTATTCATTTGGAAATATTAAACATACATCAGTGAATATTATTTAATATTATTTTCAAAATCATTATAGGCCTATGCTTATATTGTTAAATACATTCCTGTTATTTTCCACAGCCTTTTTGTCATTAGAAATTTTAGGGGTACATGCTCATCTATCGAAATGCTGAAGGGGTACATGGCCAGAGAAAGTTTGATAACACCTGTCCTAAACCTAAAACCAGTCCCGTTGCCATGGAGGAGCTTTGGTGGGCTTAAACAAAGCTCCAAGCCCCCCCAATTTGAAACATGAAACACTATAAATTAGTTGAGTTTTTGTCAGTTTTTAGAATGTCAAGCCCCTCGCAGAAATGCAAAGCCCCCCTATTGAAAACTTTCTGGCGACAGTTCTGCCTGAACCTCGGCAACAGGGACAGACTATAAATGAAAGTGTTTGTTGCTTTGATTGATTCATAACATGGTTCACTGGTTTGCGTGGAAACAAGTGACACAGAACATTAGCAGAACGGTAAAATGGAGAGAACAGCAGCAAAACATTTCTTTGTTAGATTTTGAAACTTGCAAACAAAAATATTTTCGCCTAATTGGCGAGCAGACAGCAGCGGTCCGTAGCGGCTGGGAATGACGTCACCGCTAACAAATTGTTAGCGGGCTGTTTCAAAACCTTTACCGGACGGCCCGAAGACTGGACTGTTAGCGGCCCGTGCCATCTCTAGTGTACAAGCTCATTGATATTAGCCTCCGTGAATATGTTGGCCTTTCTCATCATTTGTTGTAGTTCGAAATAATTGGAATCGCGTTGTTGACTGCTCTGTCTATTTGCAAGAGCACAGGTCGCGTTTACTTTAGTAGTTGTCATTTCATGGCCTCCTTCACCACAACATGCTAACGATCTTTCCATAGACTGCACTCACTTCTGATAAACCAGTTAAATATAAGCCGTTGCACATTTTTAACTGCAGTTTGTTCCTGCATTGCGAACTGTGAGTGAATGCTATCTGCGATCAGCTTGGAAACAGTTTTTATGTGAAGTTACTGTTTCCCGAAGTTTTTCTTCTGCAAATTGAGCGTTTGACATAAAAGCGCTATTCAAGGAAGGACAAACCATGACAGGTGGCAGAGATGCCATAACTTGCGACTAAGGAAGAATATGTTTGCAGCAAAAACTTTTGCATGTTTCTAGAAACTATCTTCGTGATTACAGTCGCAATCCCTGCCCTGGATCTCGCGGGGCTTCCCCAGGGTTAACATGGCGATGCTGCTTGTTGCCACGCAGTGACCCCTGGTCAGAGAGCGGTTTGAAGTTACACGCTGCTTTCAAGAAGTCATCCTTTTACTTGAAGTGAACAGTTAGGTGTTAAACCGTTGCTTTTGTTCAGCATCTGCGCACAGCTTTGGTCAATGTGAGAGAGATGTGCTATCGCATCAGTGACATGGGACTGTGTCGCATCGAGAAAGGCTACACCTACAGACTGGCTCAGTTCAAAGACGCGCAATTCAGGCAACTGGCTGAAGTTCAAGGAAGATTGTCAGAGTTTCGAGATCTTGTTAAAGAAGTTGTCCGGAGTTCGTGCAGGTTAAAATGATGGGTTGAAATGATGAAATAATGTTATTATTGTTTGAAACATTTTAGAAAGTAATTTGGTTTATTTTTGTTGTTGTTGTACCTCAACCTTTCAGTACCATGTAGTTGTTTATTTATGCGTATTATTCAACACAGTCACTGCGCTTTACTTCTCAATGTATATTAACTGTGAAACTTTGGACATTTTCCATAACTGCTGCATTCATGTTCTTAATTATTTGGTGTTTGCCAAACTTTTGTCTCGAATGACACCGGGACATTGATGACGAGTCCAGTGTTTTTTCAGGACCGCCCTCCTCGAGGCAGGATTCACCCCTGATGATTACTTCTACGATGTTGAGACCCCTGGAGGGGTTCCTCAGTTTCCTGAGGATGGTCAAGTGGTGCCTGGCACAGCTGGGTCCTCTTTGTTGGTGCAGGTTTGCAAATAATATTAAAAACAGAGCGTTAATGTTCATGTTACTTTGTTAACGCATTAGAGACCGTATTTTTCCGATGCATGAAGCAACTTTATTCCGGTCTTTTGAGATGTAGTGTTGTTTAAAAACACTCCTTCCAACCTTCACAGCACATGGTTGGGTTTTCGATCCTGTTCTGTTCTTTTTACGTTACTTCACTTTTACTGGGGACCTGACTGGGCGGAGCTATGATCAGTTACAATTTGCCTGTTTTGTTACGAATAGTTTTGTTTAGTAGATTGTTGAATGCTTATTGTTCAGTCACAGAAGTTATTGTTCAGTCACAGATCGAGGACATGTTCGGGGACGCCCCCGACAAGATGACGTACACGGAGCAAGCGAACAAAAGGTCACATTGCAGGAGACTTACCAGCTTCATAAGGTTAGACATGTCTGTGGAATTCTTGTTTATGAACTCGCCGCATTATTCCAGGCGTTTGGTGTATTCCCCCAACATGTGTCCTGTTCACATCTTTTACTGCGCTCATCGAAGAGACAGATGGTAAATTTTGATGCGAAAGCTTTATTTTGTTTCTTTGGTTCAGGCTTGCGGATTACCTGATAGTGAACACGATGCATGTATTGGCGGTCAACTCAGTTTCAACGTTGCTCAATTATTTGACTGAACAACTCAACCAGACTCCATCCAACGAAGAAATCCTCCACTGGCCTGAGGTCCGCTTCTGATCTACGTGTGTTTTTGAACCAGTTACTTTTCCTACAAAACTAATTTCAGTGAATCTCTCTCTGGTAAAAAATTTGTTCAAGAATAAAATGAGTTCAAGAATCTTCTAAACATTTTGTGATGATTGGCAAATATATGTGAGTATAAAATTTAAATATGAACTTAAGGTGAAACTAAAATTAAGACGTTGTTGTAAAAATAATGAGTTCAAATAAAAAATGTTTCTACAGGAAGATAACTCAGAAGCAGTGGAGCGTGACCAGAGCAAAACCGGGATCTCCACATTTCCAGGTAAAACTACTGAATAGCTTCAGCAATTCCTCTGTGAAATGCTTTAGTTTAGTTTTGTGTTTTATTTATCATATTTTCAGGTGAGGAAGAAGAGTCCCCTGTGCTCCCTCCTCTCTTCTTGACAGAGTTCGACCTGGATGTCCAACATCTGGCATTCCAGCCAAACGTTGAAGATTTCCATGAAGTGCTCGGTGACGTCATAACCAGGTTTGTGCTACGCAAGATTACTGCACGACGTCACACACATTCGATGGTGATGTCAGTGCACGGTCGGTTTACACTCGCGTTGCACGATGTTTGAAAGCTGGTTTGTTCTATTGTGACGAAACGTCCGGCTCATTTCGCACCAACCCCCTCCCCGACTGAAGGTACTCACCCCTGCTCATCCTGTGACGCGGCGTGAGGAGGAATGCCAAAAGTGAGCTCTTTCAAATGTGTGCGTCAAAAAGAGGGGCTAAAATGGGCGCCCCTCTCAATTGGACCCTTTGGAACCACGCATTTGCACGTTCCCGAAGAACACCACTGCTGCACCATTCCTGTAGACGGGCTGATCACCAGGATAATGCGCGTTGAACAGTCTACTGGTTTGTAACTAGCGTACTACTTGGTGCGGTGCTTGTTCAAATTTTGCAGTTAGTGTCTTAGGGTTGTGGCATGTTTTGTGGAAAATTGCTGAACAAAGTAAATGGAATCCTAAAAGTTGCACGAATTATTTCGTGCCTCACTCAAGTCAAACAAAGACTCCCATGCGTTGGGGCCCATGAACCTGCTTGAGGGGTCAATGAGCCATGGGGTGGAACTGTACGAAGTGTTGATTCGTTGCTGCAAGGTTTATATGTAAAATTGGTTTCGTATCAAAGTCGAATTAATGAAAGTTCTATGAGCTAACTGAAACACATTAATGAGTTTGTATACCACTGGCTATTACCAATTTATGAAAAGTGGTTCCCCCATTTAACTATTTTGAATGTGAACCAAAACGAAACGTTTTTTTCAAAGATCAATCCCGAAAATTGAACAATAATACAACAAGGTATGTTTTCATTCGTCCAAGGGAAATGAATCATGAATGTAAATGTTCAGTGAAGGTTCACAGCAAACTTGTTTATGCCCAACACCCGGTGGCGTAGCGAGGCCAAGATCCGCCCGGGGTCGACCATAAAAGTGCCGCCCTTTCCGTCCCTCAAATTTGACAAGAATTTAAAATGAAGGAAGATCATGTTTTGTGCTTATTCAAAGATATAAGGATTACTAAAGCATCTTGAAGATCACAATCAAACACTCACAAACTGAAAGGAGTCTTGTTTTTCATTATCGATTATGAGTCTTGCTTTTTTCTGCCTGTAGCCACCAGGCCCGTAACCAGGGGGGAGCAGAAAATTTTTCGCACCCTATGGAAAA
>Ga0210059_1003258_pt1 | contig 25876 bp, 13 predicted proteins | sample Ectturendosymbi2_FD_188042 | JGI IMG/M metagenome (GOLD analysis project Ga0210059, IMG submission 188042) | Ecteinascidia turbinata endosymbiont from Florida, USA - Sample 2 (SPAdes) (version 2) | ecosystem: Host-associated > Tunicates > Ascidians > Unclassified | place: Key West, Florida... | reverse complement strand
TGAACCTTGCTTGAACAATCTGGAAAGACTTCGTTTCGTAATATGTCTTTACACAAAAGATCTTCTGCTCCATCGACCAAGGCATCATTAGACTATTTTTTGTTTAATATATAGAAAGGTTAACTATTTCTCTGTGACCATCTGGAAAGAGAAAAATGAATAAGGTCATCGATAAAGGTTTTAGAAGCTGCCGCTTTGTGTCAACAATTGTGAAACACCCTGTATATATATATATAGATATTTTATAAAGACAAACAATTCCCTGTGAGTTTGAACATCCACATTATCTGAAACCAGAGGAATATCACAGTACAAACCATATAAGCTGAAAAACATTTTGCAAAAAGCTGGACTGATAAGTTATCGACATCCCTAAATATTAAAGCAGCCAAGTATCTGTTCAATGAATGAGTCAAGCTAGATAGCCACAAAGTTTCTCTTTTACGTATGTACTTTGAAACCTCATTCTTCACAGAAAATTTAACAAATACATATAAAACCCAAAGTCTGTTCAAGATGAAAAGGAAAACTTTGTAAACTTATCCTACATGTGACGGAGGAATGAGTTTATACTCATTCGTCAACATGCAGTAGTTATCAATTAATGCATTTGTTATCAAATAATGCCTTTGTCAACACAGTTATCAAATATATAATGCATTTGTTAACACTTTGAGAGCCGGGGTACGATATATTCGTACCTAGATTTCGGCCGAAAGTCAGCAGTTTTCAGTTGCCTTACCAACGCCATAGCTCCTCCGCCAATTGCGCTAGAGAGCTGTACAATGGCTGAAACAGATCAGCCAGTCTTCTAGTCTGCGCTCGAAAAACAATTTTTTGGTTGGGGGGTTGTGGATTTTTTGTAACTGACGTCATAAGTGAAGTATTTTTAGGGTCATTTTGGCTCATGTTGCCTGGCCTTAGGGCCCAACCGCTAGGCCAAAGTATTTCGCTCAAGTTTTCATTGGAAACTAGGCTCGAGTCCGAGTATTTTGAGCCTTTGATTGACTTTCTAGCGTTTCTGGTTCAAAAGTTATGATCTAAAATAAACAAATCAATTATTATGTAATTAGCTAATTAGTCAAATATTTTTATTAATTTAAATTATAACTTTTGAACCCAAAAGTCCAGCAAGTCATCCAAAGTATCAAAAGACTTGGATTGTAGCCTAGTTTCCAATAAAAACTTCAGCTAAATACTACCATCTAACGGATGGCGCCCAGGGCCACGCAAAGTGGGCTAAGGTGGCCTAAAAGTCCTCCACTTATGACATCACTCACAAAAAATCCGCACCCCCAACCAAAAAAAAATTTTTTCGAGTGCTGACCAAAAGGCTTGCCACGTCTTTTGACACTTCGACCAAGTCTGTAACCGTACCGGAGAAATTCCCGCGCAAAGCCACGTGCGTTTTTTTCTCAGAAATCCCCAAAAGCGGCCAGATGCCAAAGTGTTAACTTTTTTTACCCAGCACTTTGCTCTCAATGTCCCTGTTAAAGAGCCTCTGACAAACAAATATTTCTGTTAATGTTAATCAGTAATATCACTATAACATGCTGAGGACAACGAGCTAAAACCAGGCGTTACAAATTTTTTAATACTTGTTCCAATGTTTAAAAGACAACATGCATGCTGTGGTAAGCAAGCAGCGTGTATTTACTTTATTACAGCTTACAGGTTTAGTTTTGCTCTTGTCATAACTTGATCAAAGCCATATTTGCAAAAAAGCATATATATATATATTATGATACGTTATGCAGAAAATTTGCAAAAAGCTGCACTGATTTAAACCAGTAATTCCCAAACTTTTGATGCTCACACCCTTATAAATTTTAATGTTCTCACACAAGCCTTAAACTTTAATAGTGTCTTTTAATGAGAAGCGCAGCTTTACAGCTTTTTTTAGGTCTTCATGTAACACTTTGTGCAGTCATTAAGAGAATCATGATGTGTCACATAATTCTTTTGAAAATGAAAAATGAGCGTGGAACAAGAAAGGTTGAGAAGTGCTACATTTAAACTATTGATTTATTTGAGAATAAAGATTAAGTTTACAAAAACAAACTTGCAACCTTTGAAATGTGATCTTGCACCCCTTTTTGGCAATTACAGGTGCATTAATTAAGTAATTATAGGTCAGGGTTTTTTTAAGACGTTTTGGGGACCCGATTCGGGTCCCTAGAATCAGAGAAAATTATCATTGGGTTCCTAAGATCTGAGAAAATCAGGTCCCTAGAATCAAAGAAATCGGGTCCCTACAGATCCATACCAGGTACCTAACATTTTCCTTAAAAAAAAACTGTTATAGATATCATGAATTAATTTTGTCTTGCCATTTTTTTGTTAATGCTTTAAATCCAAGTAAGTACTCGGGACAATGTGCATAAGCAAGGAATCTATCAAATAATTTTTAGTAGGAAATCAATTTCATGAAAAATTATGCATTCTAAGTCCTTATTCAAATAGAATCAATCAATTTCTCATTGAAAGTTTGATGATCCGTTCCTTCTTTACCCCATTGTGGAAAGTACTTACTTGAATATAGATGTGTACAAGCTTGAATCATTGGAAAAGGATGAAAGCAGAGCACAGTCAGCTGATTCCTCAAAAGCTTACAGAAAACCTAGAGGTTTTAACTGCTTTAAATCCAATAGGAATAATAACAATGTCAATTGCAATCTTGGCTGAATGCGTTAAGTGGCAATTGTTCCATGAAGTTGAAGATGTTACCAACTCAAAAAGACATGTCCAAACAAAGTAAGTAATCACTGCCAAAATGCAATTCTCGAGAACATACTCCTCACAAAGTTGTTTTTCTCTTTGATCTGCATGAAACTGAAACCTATGGCAAAGTGGTTGTAAACCAAACTGTGCACACAAAGAGATGTAATGGCTTTTTCCATGAGTGCTCCATGGAATACAGGGTTACTGATAGTGAAACACGACTACAGACGTTTCCCACATGATAAAGCTAGCAAACTAATGATGTATTTGCAATAGCACAGTATTCCCAAGAGAGAAAATGATTGTCGCCGATTACACATCACTTAGTGCAGGAAAAAGTTTCAACATGTAAGGAATCTGATATACTGGGTGTTGCCATGGACCGCTCTCTCACCTACAAAGAACACATAGTCTAGGAACAGCATACTCAGAAAGCTCACAAACAGCAGATGGGGTGCCGATGCAAGAACAATACATTATGGGCCTGGCTTTAAGTTTCTCTGCCGCAGACTGTGCCTCTCCTGTTTGGTGTCAATCGGCTCACACCTCACAGCTAGACCCAGACCTGAATAGTGCATGCCATGCTACCACTGGCTGCTTAAAACCCACCGATGTAAAGGATCTTCACTTGTTGAGTGACATAGCTCCTCAGTGCATTAGAAGAACTGTGGCATGGCATAGTTCCTCCGTACTTTAGAACTGTGGCATCCCAACATGAAAAAATGAAGCAGGAAACCGATCCTTGACATCCCCTCTTTAACCATGTAATACCAAATAAAAGATTGAAACTAGGCCCAACTTCCTCCACTGTGTAAATGACCTCAACAACCAACCTCACAGCCAGAGATTATTCATGTAGTGGGAACACCTTGCATGAAAGCCAAACGAGTCAGCCATCACCCCACAGGAATCACTTCCCCCTGGCTCTAATGAGATGTGGCCTTTCTGGGCATGCCTAAACTGCCTGAGAACTGCGATGGGCCTCTGCAAAACCCATCTGGCCAAATGGGGTTATAAAAAAGATGGTGATGTCAGCTGCCTCTGTGGGGAGGAACAAACAATTGCCCATCTTTCCTGTCCCCTCCTACCAACACAATGCACAAACGCAGACCTCGCTGTTCTGATGCAAGATTGTGCATGGAACACTGGTGCCAACACATTTAAGCTTGAAGTGACACAAAAAGAACTACGCTGAAACGTTGATAAAAATAATATCAATAACAATACCAACAACACAAGAATCTAACAACATACTTACCAACTATTTCATCTTTTACAGAGCTCATTGTCTTCCATGTTTGCATTACCTCATGGCAGAGTGCAGTGCTATCCTCCTACAACAAATTTGGTTACATGTAAACATGATTAAAAACTAACATCAACACCTTCGGTGCCAGTGTACGATACATTTGTACTTCAAAATCCCACATTCAGCCACTACTTTTATGCTATTTTCCTGCCACTTTGCAACGCCATAATTCACCGGCAGATTATGCTAGAGAGCTATTCAAACGCTCAAAAGATGTGTGTCAATAATTAATTAATTAGGAGATTAATCAATTATTTTCATATTTTCAGGCCATCATTTTTGAACCAGAAGCGCCAGAAAGCCATCAAGGGCTCTAAAGATTCAGATTATAGCCGAGCTTCCAACAAAAACTTGACTCAGAAAATTCCCTCTAGCGATTAGGGCCCATGCCCAGGTAACCTGAGTCAAAATGGCCTAAAACCTACCCCAGTTATGACATTACCCACAAAAATACAATATCAAAAACATTCCATTTTTTAAATACAAACTAGAAGACTTGCTACATCATTTGGGCATTTGAATAGCTCTCTAGCACAATTGGCAGGTGAGTTATAGAGTTGGAAAGTGGTGTAAAAATACCGGTAAATCCACCCGGCAGTAAAGGTGTTGAAAAGATACAGGTTTTTGTTCTTTTTTGTAAAGAAAAACACAAGAAAGCAGTTCTGGATTGTTTTCCTACATTATGCAATATCGCCATTTTCAGAATTACACAATAATAACTTGCTATACTTATTATGGCACTCAAAATTGAGGGAAGCGAAACGCAACCTGCAGCTTTGTTTTCGCAATGTTGTTGGTCAATTCACTCTATCAAAGTGAAATAAATTGCAATGTACTGTATATACTTGCATACGTCACCACTGTGACAAAACGGGCTATTGATGCAAATATCAGGTGAGTATATTTACTAGGCTTCAACACTTTGGCGTCTGGCTGCTTTTGAGGATTTTCGAAAAAAAAACGCCTTAACGCACGTGGCTTTGCACGGGAATATCTTCACTCCTGTTCGGGTTACGGACCTGGTCGAAGTGTCAAAAGACGCGGCAAGTCTTCCAGTCTGCACTCGAAAAAAATTTTTTGCTTAAGGGGTGCAGATTTTTTGTCAGTGACGTCATAAGTGGAGGACTTTTAGGCCACCTTGGCCCACTTTGCCTGGCCCTGGGCACCAACCATTAGGTGGTAGTATTTCGCTGAAGTTTTTACTGTAAACTAGGCTACAATCCGAGTCTTTTGATACTTTGGATGACTTGCTGGGGTTTCGGGTTCAAACGTTATGATCTAAGTTAATAAAAATATTTGACTAATGAGCTAATTAATTAATTTGTTTATTTTAGATCATAACTTTTGATCCAGAAACGCTAGAAAGTTGAACAAAGGCTCAAAAGACTCAGACTCGAGCCTAGTTTCCAATGAAAACTTGAGTGAAATACTTTGACCTAGCGGTTGGCCCCTAAGGCCAGGCAACATGAGCCAAAATGACCCAAAAACTACTTACTTATGACGTCAGTCACAAAAAATTGCACCCCCCAACCAAAAAATTGTTTTGCAAGTGCAATCTAGAAGACTGGCCGATCCATTTGAGCCCTTGAACAGCTCTCTAGCGCAATTGGCGGAGGAGCTATGGCGTTGGTAAGGCAACCGAAAACTGTTGATTTTTAGGCCGAAATCAAAGTATGAATATATCGTACGCCGGCTCTCAAAGTGTTAAAGAACTGAGTTTCAACATACTAGAAACAAGAAAACAATAATCGTATGGCAGAAGCAGCCAGTTAAAATGACGCAAGGAACACAACTGAATACGAGGCAGCAAGAACACTTTGGTCAGAGCGCAGTAATTACTCACACCTCAATAAATGAAAGGCGCTCTACCGATAAGCAATACAGCTCCGGGCAGCTGCAACAATAAATCGAGCTGCAAGCAACAACCATGCAGGAACAAACAACAATCATCACAACTACTGTGGCTTACAACTATTGAAAGACAGATATGTGCAAGTTTGAATCATTGCAAAAGGATGAAAGCGGAGCCAAGCATGCATATTCCTCGCAAGCTTGCTGCCAAGCTGGAGCTTGTTTCATTATTGTTCCATCGAAGTGGTGGCACTTGGTAAGCTTTTGCACAGCATTCAGTGGAAAGCCACTCCCAAACAACTTTCGCAGTTTAATATCAAATTTATGTGTATGTCCTGTTAGTTCAGCACCTACAGTGTGCATTTTTTCAACATATGCTTTGGTATTGTCCAACATCAAAAGTGAGTTGGGTGTAGAAAAGGCAGAAAAATTGGTCAACATCTACTGATTTTACAGAGCTGAAGAAGATAACCAGCAGAATTTGCCCAAAAACTGGTGCTTTTTTTGCATAGACATTTAGGTCATTTTTTTGCTGAGACATTTTGGTCACTGAGACATTTCGGTCATTTGTGTCACAGTTGTATTAAACCATGCCATAACAATGTTCATTAGCCTATATTCTGAGACATTCTCATCGAAATGACTTAATTGTTCTCAGTCATTTCAAAAACATTTTGGTCTATCACCACGAAATGATCGAAAAAAACCCAGACTCCAGCTGTTCAAGTTATTCTCCTGTTGTTTTGTTTGATTCAAAAAAACGTACAGTTAACCGTACAAGTGTGGTGCTTATTCTAGTTTTTACTTCCCTAGGTAACAGAAAACATTTCAAAACATATTTTTATGTTTTCTGTTAGCTGTAGATTTTTAAGGAAAATTGAAGAGTGGGTTTTGTTGTTTTATTTTTAGTTCGAAAAAACAGGTGGTTTTTTGGGTCAGGTTCAATTACATTAAACTTAATTATGACAATAATAATGATTGGTTTATCTATTCAGTCCTATACACTTAACTCAGAACATAAGTGAGCAGATAGATACAACTCTGCCAACTATATACTTCTCATAACTAATCCTTGTTTTACAAGTACTCAACAATTTTGGACTATTTGTTTTTTTAAAATTATGTAAACTACTGCGTAAACCAGTGCTGCCCTGTACAAACTGTTTCTGCCATATGTCATGCACTTCATTTATCAACATCCTCATAGTACTACAGTGCAACTCTATTTTTCCAAGTCTATTAATCTGAATAGCATGATATACAATGCTAAATATCAAGGAACACATTTCTTCTTGACCATTTGAATATATTTTGTTACTCTAGAACAGCTATGTCCAACCGAAATGGCTTACTGAGCTGAAAATTATGTCATAATCTTCACCAGGGCCGCACATTGAATGACATATTAATGAGGGCCACACACTGAATGACTTACTGTGATCTTAGCAAACTAAATTTAGCTTAAGCTAATTTATGAAAGCGTTTGTTTCCTAACTGCAATGGTAACAGACATGATAAAGTGGCACTGAGGACTACCTGCATCAAAAATGTCAAATTCAAGATTATCAAAATTAGGACAGGTTGGCAGTATGTATGAAACTTTTACTACAGCGAAAACCTAAACTGGGCCACACAAAACCTTCGCCTGGGCCGCGGGTTGGACATAGCTGCTCTAGAACATAGGTTCTCAAAGTGGGGTCCACGGACCCCTAGTGGGTAAAGAAATTGATGTTTGGGGGTCCGTCAACTGACAAAAAAATTCAAGAAATTCAGAGTGATGAACAGTTTGAAAATATGTCTGCACTAAAACAACATCAATTATGGCACAAATAAACGATCTGTGACGAAACGGTAGAATTAAGAACTAGGCCAGCAGCATAGCGAAGTGTGAAACCATCTAAAGCTAGACAAAGACGTGTGAGTTGCAATTTTTACCCGAATTTAAGCAAATGGGTTCGAAAATTGAGCTTATTAAGCAGAGTTTTGGGCTTATAAAGCAGTTTTTTTATTACAGGAATAAATGGAGTAATTCCAGACCAAACAGTTTTGGGAATATTAAGCGGTTGGGCTTAATAAGTGGGACTAATGTATTCGCTTTCTGTGCTATTTTTGAGAGTGCCACAACTAGACTACAGCATCTATCTCTTGCTGTATATGCCATGGGCCAAACAGACACTTTTCGTAATAAATACTATACATTGATAGCAAGTCAAAGGCATGCACAAATCATTTCCTTGCAGGTACCCTTCACATGACAGTTTGAATAAAACGCTGAGTTCATCACACTAGGGACACCCTGAACGTAGCCAAGGAAAAAGTGTCTGTGCCAGCTGTGCAAGTGGTTGTCAGTTTGGCTCTTACCATTGCTACTTTAACTTTGGTGGTAGAGGTTACACTTTTGATGGGATCAAATTTTCTATATGTACTTTTTTTAAGTTTCAAAAGCTTTCCGCTTCAGGTTTAGTACATTATTAGGAAGCATACTACAGTCTAGCACACACTCATTGTTCATTAGTGTTACATGACAAGCAGCAGACGAATAATTTTTTTTAAATGAAGGTGTGCTGGCGGACCTCTAGGCACTGCCTTCCATGCATCCATTCATTGACACTGAGCATGAGGCTGGGCAGGCAGCATATACAATTTTGCAAGCCTTTAGTACGATCCAAACAGGAATCAAACCCAGCCTACTGGATTCAGTAATGAGTACTCAACCAACTGTACTACCTTGCCAGTTGCTAAACCTCCCATCGCTAACAACAATGTTAAAAATATTTTTCCTGATGTAACACCACTTTGCAAAACTCACCCAATTGTCTTTCATATTGTTGTTTATCTTTGTCATTTTAAAGAAGCCCATCCAAGACCTTGTTTTTGCCCAACTTACAGATATTGGTGATGAAAGTACAGATTCTTGTAGTGTTGTCCAACCACTTCACATTACATTGGCGATCTGCCCAGAACACCACACCACTTTTGTTGTTGTCAGATAAACTGATGAGTTGTTGTGCGGCAAGTACAAATGGATGTCTTTATTTGAGATGCCGTGCATTTCCACTTGATGGACAGGTGAGCATTGAGTAGAGCTCAACCGATGTATCAGCATGCCGATATATATCGGTCGATATGGCAATGTTGCCAATGTATCATATCAGCAAAATTCCATCAACAAATATATGCTCAAAAAGTCGTTACTCTATTGTTTTGCACTGAGTGTTTGGAAACCCAAGTTGCTACTTTATCTCTGATTGCTTAACACAAATTCTCTGTCCTGTTCTTTACAGCATCCAGCCTTCCGTCAACATCAAGCAATGTGTAATATTCAGACCGCTGCTCAATTGTCCTGATAAATGACGCTCAATGACGTAACATTCACTCACAGGTTTTTGCATGGTGAGCAGATGACTGCTTGCCTGCAAACAAATCAGGATATGTGTTGTGATGTTTGACTGTTTTAGTGACCCAGGTTTGCACAGAATTCCATGTTGTGTGGTTCATTGCAGTGAAGTGATGGTTTCTGTTAGTAATGCATCACACATTGTTGTTTGCCCACTCATGAGATCTGAGGGTAGGCGCATGGGCCTACACAAAGGAGTGCTTCTACGCAACACATGTTTGCCTGTTTGTGGATTCACTTACGCTTGATTTAGTGTTAGACTAAGGACTGCAATAGCTACCATGGATGAAAACATCCCACAGCAGTACATGAAAACATCTTGTGAATTGGTTTAATATGTATTGTAATGTAGCATTATGTGTGATGGTCATTACAATATGATACTGCTGAGGCAGTGTTACAGAATATTTTAAGGGGAGTTACTCAAAATAATACCTTAGGATTTCTGTTTCAAGTGCCTATGGTAGTTTGTTACTTAAATGTTGTTAATTAATATGCTGTTTGTTTGTTTTATGTTCAACCTGTTGGACAACATTTTTGTACGGATTCCATAACTGTTGCTTGTATAAGTCATCTTCACAATTACTCTTTGCTGTCATGCTTGTGTAGTTTGTATATTTTATTTCTTATCTGTAAGGTAGTGTCTAATTTACCTCATGAGGCAAACGCTGTTCTTGGTCTATTTCGCTATTAGTTAATTACGATTGGTTGAAGTGGTCACATGACCAGTATGGTATGTAAAGAGACAAGGGGCTAGCTAGCGTTTGCAGTTAGGATTTATGCAAAAGACAAGGGGCTAGCTAGTGTTTACAGTTAGGATTTCTACAGTTCACACAACACAGACAAGCTGCTAAGAGCTTTTCAGTACGGAAACCATGACAAAACTTGTCTATCAGACTGGCTTGTTACAGACATCAGTCAACAAAGCAAGTCATGCGTTCCAAATTTGTCATGTGACTACTTCAACCAATCATGTTTGGCGAAAAGCAAATTAGCTCCAGCATTGTCTATTTTGCCTTCAGCTGTGCCTTGAGTAATGCAAAAATATTGGTATTGGCACCGGTTATCAGCATGAAAAATGGAAAATATCAGCCCAAAAACCCAAATCGGTCAAGCTTTAGCACTGAGTAGAACAGGTGTGGCTCCATGGCATGGTGTAGGTTGGATGCTGGCAAGAATAAGATTGTCCGCTTGTGTAGGACACAAGCAGCCAGTCGCAGTTCACAAGGAGTCATTGATGATAGGGTCAATGAGGTGGGCGTGAGCACTGCAGCAACAGACAGGAGCACAGTACTCTGCTGTTGAATAGACCAGGGCTAAGGTAGCTGTTCACAATGTTGTTGCTCCAACACTTTACCCAGAGCCAGCAAGCCATCTCATGAATGTGACACGTCATGTCAACCTTTTGTGAAGTGATGCAAGATGTCAGCGATACGTGAACAACCTGTCCAACGTTATTCCGAGGTATCTGCATTGTAATCTGTTCCACTTCGCATGAAATTTCTGAGGCGACAGATACAGCAATAAACACAACAGTATATTACACTACATAACATTGAGAGCTAAATAAATATTTCACAAATAACACAACAAATGGCTTACCATAACAGAATTGAGTATTTCTGATAAAGCTGACTGCTTGTCATCTTCATCATCTTCCTGCAAAACACCTGTTATGTAGGTCCCATACACGTCACCATCAATGTCAAGCTCACTAAGCTTTTTGTGCAGCCAATCTTCAAAGTGTCCAGAACCAACCAATGCCATTTTTACACCTTACCGCAGACATGCAGGCAAGCTTAGATCTTGGTCAGTATAATCATATGAAATTGTGTCAAAACAAATATGATGACAGCAAAGTTTTCAGTAATCACTCAGTGACTTAGATATGCAAAGCTCGTATCAATATAACCAGTCTCATAACAACTCTGCGGAAAATGGTAGTACAGTATGTCATATTCATATTATTACGCTATTAATGAATGAATGATAGGCCTAAAGGCAATCTGCAAGCTCATACACTACAGCAAGCCTACAGAACACATGGCCTGCAGGCCACAAACGTGCGACCTGCAAAAGCTTTCTCAGTTGCAAAAAATGTTTGATAATGGTAGGTGAAAATATAGTACCTTATAAGGTGGGTTTGTGAACCAGTGACTGTGCGTATCTTCGTAAAATCTTATTGCAGTAATGCATTATATTCCTTGTCAATGCATGGTAACCAGTAGCCTAGATGTATTTTTTAGGAAATGGCTACAGAACCACCTCACATGGCGCGGTTCAAATAAAACGCTGAGTTTGTCACTCAAGTGACACTGTTGTGGTTGCATAACGGTAGTGTTTACACCTGCAGTTCCAATGAATGTGTTTTGGTTCAGCTCTCACCTTCCTTGGCAACTTCCGTTTTGGTAGTAATGCTTATACATTTCAATTTATGTGACCACTTTTTCTCCACTTTCTTTAAAGTCAGTGACTACAGAACCGCCTGTGGATCTTCATATTTGAAACCTCATTCGACAGCCTTTTGTAACATGGCAGTAACACATGACGAGTGCAGTAGGCTTGGTAGAAATGTACTGAACATAATAGGTAAACCCTGAACCTAGCCCTAATCCCTAAACCCAAACTTTGGAAACTTTTGAAAAAAGGAAAGAAAAACTGGTCCCATGAATTGAAACGTGGAAGCACTACTACCAAAACGAAAGTTGCCAAGGTGAGAGCCAAACCAAAAACCATTGGCACAGCAGACATATACGCATCTGCTACGCTACTGTGACGCTTGAGTAGAAAACTCAGCATTCTATTCAAACCACATGTGCGGCGGCCGGGAGATAGCGCCACATGTAAATAATGGTCACCGGTAGATGGTGCCCATAAGTAACAAGTCACTGTGATAGTCACCACAAGCGAATTATCATAATTCACTTATCACTATATAATGATAGCGCAACCTAGTAGGCCTAATAGTAGACGAACTCAGTGACTAGTGAGGGATCTCTATATTGTTGCTGGTTGGTTTCTTGTTATTTTAATGCCCCGGATTACCATCTTTCTCTTGTGCTTGCCTCAGTAGTAGTTCAAGGTTATGCAGATACCTGTAACAAATACTGTCCGATAAGGGACCTGGGAGAAAGGCCATAAGCCCCTCTCAGTAACATCTTTTAGTGAAGATTGTCTTGAACCAAAGGGTAAAAAGGGTTGCATTTGTAAAAACTGATAAAGTTAAGGTAGTGTCTATTTTACCGCCAATATTCTGGCGGCAACAGATCAGCTGGAGCTATTGTGCTACCAGTCATACATTCGGTCTCGTGGCACAATGCAGTTCGAATAAAAAAAAAAAGGTCAGTTTGTCATGCAATCAGCGTGCTGCTCGTAGTGTAGTGGTTATGCTTCAAGTCTGGTATGCCATTGCTTTTCAGTTCGACTCTCACCTTGGCGACATCCCTTTTCTTTTTTCATAACTTTCTAAACTTTTCCCTTAGGTGTTACGGTTAGGCTTCAGTTGGCGTTTGCATTACGGTTAGCGTTAGCATTAAGGGTTAGGGTTAGCGTTATGGTTAAGGGTTAACATCAGGGTTAGTGTTAAGGATTAGCATTAGGGCTAGCATCAAGGATTAGCATTAGGGGTTAAGGTTAGGGGTTAGCTTCAGGGTTCATCTTTTGTGTTTACTTCATTTCTGACAAGTCTGTTGCTGCTGGCATCTTGGTGGCAAAATAGACACTGCCTGAAGTTAAAGTATGGATGATAGAACTTTGAGTTAATGGAGAGGGAAGCGATGTGGCAGCCTAGAGATGGTGCCGCATGTCAATAATGCTCACCAGTAAATGGTGCGTGTAAGTAACAAGTAACTGTGATAGTCACCACAAACAAAAAATTTTTCACTTGTTGATATACAAGTTTTTTTGCTTTAAGCCTGAGCTAGAACAAAATATGTTACCATTTACTTTTGCGTGAATATGCCTTATAGAAAACAGGCTGCCTACGAATGCGGGAAACAATAATAAATCAGTTCATGAAAGTAAACATGCATCATCATGCGATGCCATAGTTTTCAATCACTTGATTCTTGAAACCAAGCATTAGACAATATGTTTGTTATAATAAATCGATAAAATATCTACTAAAAAAGAAAATCTACCAAATTCTGCTTTTTTCTGGTATCACTTACTAAAACCTGCTACATTCACATTGACTTCACTGTTTTTAAACGGGGAAATCTGCTAAATTGGCTTCATCATGGATTAAATTTATATGAAAATCTGCAAAATCTGGCAGCGCTATTATGTGCATATACTAGCAAAAATTTAAAGTATTCCTAATGGCTACACTGACTGATGTACTTATACTTATAGGCCTACTCAAGCTGTGCATCCATACAATGAATGACGAAGAATACCAATAATCTGCAAATAACATCACACACTGTACAGTAGATCCTCTCTAAACGAAACTTAAATACTGTTCAGCACAACAACTAACCAGATTTGCATAGACATTTGTTTATTTTCTGAGAACAGCACAGCCTGCACTGTTCAAGACACGGTACATCCATGTGCCGCAGTTTTTGAAGTCTTCCCCAAACAGCATTAGATTATATCTTTTATCCTGTGACGTCATTTTTAGACGGCAAAGCCGCTTGTATCTTCGAGAATGGGACAGTGGCAGAAAAGAGAGGACCTTTGTCCTCAGAAAAAGTTCTAATAAAACTTTAATAGAACTTCTACACTGTAATTGAAATTCCAAGCCGACAGCACTGAGCCAGAGGTCTAACAAACTGTCAAACAATGTTTTTTCATGGGAGCACCATCAATAAAAGCCAAAAAATGCCAAACTATGACGTACATGCCAAACACCATTTTTTCATGCCAAACCACTTCAAAAAGGCCAAACTTCTGGAATTTGGCCTTAAAAATGCTAACCTGCCAACCCTGACTACAGTACAACAAAACGCGCACAAAGCATGACACAACTAGGTGAGCATAGAGGTGTTCGGACTCAAGTTTTTTCGAGTCCGACTCCAGTCCTGTCCAAGAGGTAGGAATCCTGGTCCTGATCCGAATCCTGTTTGCAACACAAATATGAAATCCGAATCCTGAAAAAATGCTGTTAATATGTTTGACTAATCAATGTGCAACTATTAAAAATTTTTGTTTCTAAAAGGTAGTGGCTACAGGTCCGTCAGTGGACCTTTGTATTTGAAAATTTATTCATCCGTCACCTGTAACGTGACAGTAGCACACGATGACTGTGAAGTAGAGTGCACAAGTTTTGGTATAAATGTACTAAACCCTAAACGTAACCCCTAAACCTAAACTAAATCTGAACACAAAGCTTTGGAAACATTTGAAGAAAAAAAGTGGTCCTTTGACAAGTGCAACCATTAGACTGCTACCAAACTAAAAGGCGCTGTTGCAACCTCTCCGGTGGTGTTGCGTTGGTTGTGTGATTCACCACGAACGGGATGTGCGCGAAGAACAAAAATATATATATGTGGCGCGAACAAGCAATAATAGAGTGATCCCGATGGAGTGATCTTGGTGAGTGACCTCTAACAATGCTTGTGAACCTGGTGAACAGTTGATTGTGCTTGCGAACTGTGACGATGAGAGTGATCTTCTCGGGTGTTATCTATTGTTGCTTGCTACCACGGTGCGAAGCTCTGCGCACATGCCGCTCGGGATTTCCGATCGCAACAGCGCCAAGGTGAGAATCGAACTGAAAACCATTCACACAGCAGACCCAGACGTATTTTCTACACTACCACAATGGTGCTGTTAAAGTGACGAAGTCAGCAATTTATTCTAACCAGTAAAACCACATCACTCTCGCCGGACTTATACCCATTTCCTTTCTGAACAACAAAGCCTTACTAAATACAGAATGGGAAATATAAAACCATACACAACCAAAAATGGCACTAAAAGGCAGATCCAGAAAATGCAGTCAACCTAGTTCATGCAATGAAACACGAAGCTGAAAGCAATATTATCAATTAAAATTATAATCACAAAACAACATAAGCTTGCTAGATTTGCTACATCCACTAACAGTAACTGATGATTAAGCCCTAACCGATAAGTAAATAGGCACTAACTGATATTGATTCACACTAAAATATACAATACAGCAAAATAGGCAGAGCACCACCATATCTCTAACCTCCACAACTCACAATTTACAAATGTAATCTGACATCACACTGTATTGAGCCTGATGGCTGCCTAGTGGACTGATGGAATGTTGTGGTGGTAGACTGGTACTCAGTAACAGCATCTCTTTCACACGTTTGCAACTGATGTGAACTGCCGTAACATTACATCCTTCAAAATGTTTAAATCTTTGCAAAAATTCTTTTTATGATTGTGTTGGCGTCAAATCCCAAAACAATGAAAGTTGAAAATCCTGATCCTGATCCGGAAACTTGAATAAATCTATAGTCCGGATCCGATCCGGTTTGATCAAAATGTGCTGAATCCTGCCGCACTCAAGTCCTGAAATCCGGATCCTGTACACTTCTGCAACACTGGCGAGCAGAGGTTGCCCGAGTCACTTTTTCAGACTCCGACTGCGCTCCTGTTCCCAAAATTTTTTAATCCGGGTCCTGACACAGGTCCGGCTATTCTTCAAATTTGGGAATCCGACTCCTGTTCAGATTCCGGCTACAATCATCGATCCAACCGTAATTTACTCATGTTTTTACCTAAGAAATGACTGCACAGACTCCTGCTACTGCCGAAATGAAAAAGTGACTCCGGCTCCGGCCCGGATTTTCACAAATTTTTGACTCCGGGTCCGGGTCCGGGTCCGAAAGAAAAACGCAGAATCCAGCCGGAGTCGACTTCGGCATTCCGGAGGAGGTCCTATCTCTGCTGGCTAGCGAGGTCTGCGAACCATTGTTGCCAGATATCAAAAAGCTTTATAGCCAACTTTCACAAAAAAAAACTTGAAAGTAGCCAAAATTGGCCAAAAGTCATGGTGAAAAGCAGCCAAGTCTGAAAATTACCTAAAAACATCAACAGTCACTGAAAAGGTCAGTTTGTCAATTCCGTAGACGGTAAAAATTAGTCTCTGGCGCTAATAGGAACTAGGCAATCTTTGCAAAATCAATTTGTAAAAGCAGTGGCTGTAGATGGCGTACGTATCATACCACCTTATGGAAAGATTCGAAGGTGAATCCACAACATCCGTCATTTACAAAACTATTTACAAATGCAAAACGAAACAACTGATCACTGTTGTCCGCCATCTGCCAAACGCAAATCTTACTTGCCAACCAAATCACAAAATCGACAATTTGGCAGAGAAATAGCGCATCTGGCAACACTGCCGTGAACCAAAGAAGCAGAGGTGTGCGGATATTGATTTTTTACTTCCTGATCCATATCCGAAAAATTTTTTGCATATCCGTATTCAATCCTTATCCGAAAATTTCTGAAATTTAGCAGAGATGAGCACGGATCAGGACTGGATCGGACTGGATCAGGACTGAAGCCAATTTTGGCCGGAACAGGACTGGATCGGACTGCATTTTTTTTTTTAATTGGCGGATCAGGACTGGATCGAACTGAGAAAATTTTTGTAGCTTTAATGTGATTATTTTGAAAATATCTAAAATTCAAGTTGTGATCCGATTTCACAGGTTTCCTCAATGGTAGTGTATATTTTGCTACCAAATGCAAGAACTCTGCTGGGACTATTTTGCAATTCGAACTGTATCCACCTTTGTTCACATATAACGTTGAGTTCTAGTAGCAACGTGAGCATAGTTGAGTGGTTAGTGTCTATGCCAGAGGTGGTACCGGACGCGGAGTGCCGGAGTCGACTCCGGCAGGATTCAGCGTTTTTCTTTCAGACCCGGATCTGGTGTCAAAAATTTGGGAACAACCGGACCCGGATCCTGAACCACTTTTTAATTTCGGCAGTAGCAGGAGTCTGTCTGCCCATTTCTTAAGTAAAAACATAGGTAAAGTACGGTTAGATCGATGACTGTAGGCGGAGTCTGAACAGGAGTCGGATTCTCAAATTTGAAAAATTGCCAGACCCGGATTCCAAAATTTTGGAACTGGAGCGGAGTCAGAGTCTGAAAAAGTGACTCCAGCCACCTTTAATTTATGCCTGCTGTCCGATGATTCGTTGTTTCTGCTCTTACCATTTCCTTTGGCTTAGCTTGTAGAGGTTACACCTTTGATAGGAGTGGTTTTAATGTACTTTTTTCAAAAGTTTAGGGTTTACGTTTTGAGTATATGTTTTAGTTTCGGTTTAGCTTCTGGGTTTAGGTTTGTGGATTAGATTTCGGGTTTAGGTTTTCGGTTCAATTTTTGACTGTTTTGGGTTCAGGTTTAGGTTTTAGGTTTAGGTTTTGGGCTTGAGCTTTGGGCTTAGGTTTTGGGTTTAGGTTTTGGGTTTAGGTTTTGGGTTTAGGTTTTGGGTTTAGGTTTTGGGTTTAGGTTTTGAGTTTAGATTTTGGATTTAGGTTTTGGGTTTAGGTTTTGGGTTTAGGTTTTGGGTTTGTTTTCAGGGTTTTAGGTCTTGTAACAAGGACCTTACACAAATCCAAGTCTGTCGTCTTTGTCACTTGACCAATCCGAGCAATCGGAATATCCTAATGGCAAAGTAACTCCCGCAGTGTTTTTCCCTCTGATGCCAGATAGACACTTCTTTGCTAAATTTTGGGAATCCCAAAAGGCTGTGTCTATTTTGCCTCATGAGGGAAAGCACTGTTGGAACTATTTTGCCTTCAACCAATCGTATTTCGCTAAAGGCAAAATAGCTCCAGTAGGCTGGATCGGATTCAATTTCATCGAATCAGGACTGGACTCGGACCGAAAATTTCACAGTCCGTTCATCTCTGAAATTTAGTATCCGATATCCATCAGTATCCGGTGCCAACATTGGCTAAACACGCAACAAACAGGCAGTGGTTATAGGTCCACCAGTGGACCTTCATTTTTGAAAACTTATTCATCCATTGCCTGTAACATGACACTATTCCATTACAAGTGTGCAGTAGACTGCACTATGCTTGGTAGAAACGTAGTAAACCTATACCTAACACTTAAAAACTAAACCCTTGAAACCTAAGCCCAAAACTAAATTTACCCCTAAACCTAACACTTAAACCTAAACCGCAAATCTGATCACAAACGTTTGGAAACTTTTGAAAAAATAAATTAAAATGGTACCATGAAAAGTGCAACCACTACTACTAATACGAAATGTGCCCAATCATGGCCAGAGTCAACACGAAAACCATTTACACAGTAAGACACGTCTACATGACTACCATGACTGTGCTGCAAATGTTGCAAATGCAGTGTTTTATTACAACCATGTCACCGCCAGCAGGCCTATAGCCAATTCCAAACAAAAACACCCTGTAATTTTGTGACACAATCCATGAAAGTAACATCACATGTTGTGCACTTTAAATCAGAAAAAAGAAACATAGTGTATTTTGCCGCCAGAGCTATAGCCCTGCTGTGGCCATTTTTCTATTTAAACTGTCTTTGTATCTTGCTTTGTCCACTTATAACACTGAGTTCGTGGCACCAGCATTGGCAATAATGAACCTGGTCGAGTGGGAATTCCTGCTGTGCGAGTGGTCGTTTTGTGGCTCTCAGCATTGCTGTTTCGGCTCGGCTAACAGAGGTGACACTTTTTATGGGAAAACTTTTGATGTAAGCTACAGTACTTTTTCATTACGTTTTGAAAATCAGACACAGGTTTGCGATTTGGGTTAGGGTTTTAGGTTATATGGCAAAGACGATCCGCTAATCCAAGGATATAGTCCTTGTCATGTGATCAATTTAACCAATCTGGTTCAGCTAACTGCAAAAGAGCTCCAGCATTCAATTAATTGGTAAAGTAAAGAAAATAGGCCTTGTAGCTCTAAGAGTAGATCACAGTATGAAATATAATAAAAGCATGTAGCTTAAAAAACTACAAACTCAGACTGTCTTTTAGCAAAGGTTGACTGTATAAAACTATAGGTAGATTATTCAAAATTCTAACCAAAACAAATGTGGCTTTAAATGCTGAAATAGGCCAGTGGTGGCAGCTTGCTACTTCCACTTGGCCGGAAAAAATTAACGATAAAGTAACACGAATTACCATTGATTGTGATGAGTGCAGCACATAGATACTGACAATATATAATCCCTAGCAAATAAAACACTGTCACCATCATTTGTGACATCTTGAATCACTCTCAGGAAAATTTCGTTATAGAAATCAAACCAATATCCTGATCCTGTCCTGATCCAATTTTTTTCAAAAATGAATATCAAAATCCAATTCTGATCCGACAAAATCGCAAGTATCCTGCGTTATATCCAATCCTGATCCCGTCCATGCCCACCTCTACAGAGAAGTCTAGGACTCCAGAGCAGAGATGATCACTAACTGACTTGCCGGTTGGATATCCGGCAGCATAGGTGTACGGGAATGCATATTTTTGGGGATGCAAAAAATTTTTGCCCAAATTTGATCTTGTTTTTCTCAAATAACGTATAAACACCAAGCCTCAATGTTAAGACTAAAATGTATCATTGTAAACAAATGAAGGTTCTGCATGCCTAATTAGGCCATTAGGCCTATCAATTACCGGGGTTCAAAGCCGTACAACCTCAACTAGTAATCAATATTCTGCATAGCTACATGTGAAAAATGGTAATATTTACTGTGTTGAAAAATGTTAGCTAATTACAATAAAATCTCCCCAGATATTGCTATTCATGCCACCGCGCATGTGAGGTGTTGTTCAGAATCTTCATTTTCAAGTTTTTATATACGTTCTAAACTTATTCTTCCAACACGATCATCCTAATAGCTAAGATCTGTTCTTGTCTATCATAGATGTGTACATTTGTGTTGACCACAATGGCAATCAATCTGGAAAAGGAGTAAAATATCGGCTTACGACATAAGGTATTACATTGCTGCAAATAGGTCAAGTCTCAAGCAAGTAGAGGGAAAGGAGGCAATTTAATACATAGAATATAGCTTAACCTTCCACATTGGGCAATGTGGACTGCAGTGTGTTGTACTAAAAAGTGAAAACACTACATCATACTTTTAAACGTTTACAGCTTCTAAAGTCACATTATGAAAACCAAAAATCCACTCCAGTTTAGACAGTTGAAGGTGCATTGAACACAGCATGCTAAGAAAAAATAGCAATGAAAATACTGCAGCGTATATGATCAACTACTAAGGAATGTGTACCAGTGCACATTTCCAATGATAAATGAATTATAACCTCAACAAGAATGATTTATAAAAATGGCAGTGCTTCACTGCACTGCATTAGCATAAGTGAATTATGCAGTGTAATAAATAGTACAGCTGCTACTGTTCATGAAAACTTCACTTCACAGCATCAAAACTGAAACAATAAAATTTGGCAGGATGCAACCTATGCAATTTACTGCATGAACAAACGGAAAATATGAAAACCTAAACAGTATAAAATCAGAGTTACATTACAACCACGCAACATATTACAGCTGCAGTTACGTAGTTAATTCTATTCATGAATATTTCATGGAAACAGATTTGCACTTGCAAATCTCACAACACCAAGCACGTTTGAAACACGAAAACTTCACAGTATCATATCGCAGCTACCCCACATTACTACCGCAAAACATTTTGCAGTTACAGCTACATTTTAGTTGCACTTTACAGCATCAATAATTTGAAGTTTACAAAAATTAGGGTTAGTTGTGTTGCGGCCAGTGGCCCAACTATATGGACAAGCACGTATGCTCTGGAATCAACGCATTGTTATAGACGCATTGTTATACTCATTGAGCCATCCTGCTGGGCACAAACCGTTCACATGTTCACACTGCGTTTGTATGTATCACGTGAATTAACAGCTACGTCTTGTGCTGGATGCGTTTTTCTGCTTGCTTTCCTGCGCATGTATTTACGACCTCGTGTAGTTTTGCATGGACCATCTTTTCGAGTAGTGTCGCGAGCGGGTTGTTGTCTTACTGAGCAATCGACCGTTTTCTGCGATATGTTTTTCTCTTCATCATGGTAACGACAAGTCGCCGTTTGTGCTAATGGTCGGTAAAAATTGCCGTTATAAGCATTATTAAAGAGTGGAGGGAAATAAAGTGTACAGTGTCACCTCTCAAATCCCCTGCCTGCTCCATGTCTCAAGCAGCCGAGAGCTTGTGTAACGCCTTCGTCATTTCATAGTACAGAGTGAATCAGATTCACCGATTGAACTTACATGTTTGCAGATAGACACGTCAACAAAGTGGTGCTGTGACCAGGATGTGAAAGTCGTGCTGGGTTCAGCCTTCACACAAAAGAACGTGCGATCGGTGCGGTTCGTTGTAAAAAGGAGGGGATGTTGTTGCAACCTCTCCGTTGGCGTTGCGTTGATTGTGTGATTCACCACGAACGGGATGTGCCTGAAGAAAAACGCAATATATATGTGGCGCGGACAAGCAATAATAGAGTGATCTCGTCGGGTGATCTCTATTGCTGCTTGCTGCCGCAGTGCAAAGCTTTGCGCACATGCCGTTCGAGATTTCTGATCGCAACAGTTGGAATGGTGAGTTACCACTTCATGTTCCTAATTTTAAAATGTTTCTAACTCTATTCAATTTGAGTGAAGTTGTTTCAGTTGGTCCAATTTTGATTTGGGTTGTTGAAAGTTGCTCAAATATTTATAATATATGCAAATCTGAATGACACTCTTCCAATTTGTCTAGATGGTTCTAATTGTACCCAAGTTTGAATGAAGCTCTTTCAATTACCCAAATATGATCAAGGCTGTTGGAATTTGCCCAAATATTTCTAAATGTATGCAATTTTAAATGAAGTGGTTGTATATCATTCAAATTGGAATGAAGCTGTTTGAAGTTACCCAAAATTGAATGAAGATGTTCTTCCACTTGGTCCGAAATTGAATGAAGCTATTGTTGTTTGTCCAGAGTTGATTTAGTCTGTTGGAATTTACCCAAATTTTTTCCAAATTATGGAAACATTTTTAACTTCACCCAAATTTGAATGAAGTTGTCCCATTTTGCTCAAATTTCATTAAAGATTATTAAAATTTACCCAAATGATTTTGATTTCATCCAAAATTGAATAAAACTCTTATAATTCATCGAGACATTTCTAAATGTACTAAAATGTTAATGGAAGCTTTTCTATATAGCCCAGCTTTGAATAAGATTGTTTAAGTTGTCCACAATTGAATAAAGCTGTTGCAAATTGGCAAAATTTGATTTGACTGATGGACTTCACCCAAGTGTTTCCAGTTTATCTAAATGTTGTTGTTTTCACCCAAGTTTGATTGAAGCTTTTCTCATTTGCTCAAATTTAATTGAAGCTGTTGTACCTTACCCAAATGCTCCTATTTTACGCAAATGTTTCTAATTTTACCCAAAACGTTATTTACGTTTTTAGTTGGTCCAAATTCGATGAAGGCTGTTGGAATTACCACATGACTCCAGTTTACTCAAGGGAGTGTCCATTTTGCCATCAAGGGCAAAAAACGATGGCAAAATACTTTCAGACTATTTTGCCGTTTTGGCTATTATTGCGCTGTTGATTTGGTTATTAGACACTACCTCACTTACATGTGAAATTAGCTGGATACTTCACCCAAATTTCGAAAATTTTTGCCCAAATAATGACCAATTTCCCCATGCCGAACGCTTATGTCCAGCAGGATAGGGAGTTTGCAACCAGCAGTGGTGGGCAACTGCTACTTTATTAATAGGGTTGCTCCCGCTACCACTATTTGCTAAATTTAGTACCGGCACTACTACACCCGTTACTGAATAAAAATAGTAGCGAGCTATCGCTTTTCACTACCGCTTTTTGCTACCACTTTTCGCTACCGCTTTTCGCTACCGCTTTTCACTGCCACTTTTTGCTACCGCTTTTCGCTACCGTTTTTTGCTACCGCTTTTCGCTACCGCTTTTCGCTACCGCTTTTCGCTACCGCTTTTCGCTACCGCTTTTCGCTACCGCTTTTCGCTACCGCTTTTCGCTACCGCTTTTCGCTACCGCTTTTCGCTACCGCTTTTCGCTACCGCTTCTTTTGCTGCACTATGAAATTCTGGTGTTGTTTTACTGACGTATGATCTATTTTAAAAAAGGTAACTTTGAAATGTTTTTTTGAAAAATGTTGTTAAAGCAAAAATGTGATCTGAAAAAATAGTCATTGAACAGTTATGATAAACGAAAAGTTATTTTACAGTGCATACACATATAAATGAAACAAACTGCAGAAACGGTCGTATAGAGTGCGTTTAGCTTTATGAGCCGATTGTTGTAGATTAGCAATCGCCTTTATCAATGCAAGATTCGCACTGTGTGTACAGTACTCAACAGTATGGTCAAGCAATAAAAGATCAAAACTATTTTTCACAGAGTTTAATGCTCATGTAAATTGAATTAGGCCCGCAACCAGACTCCAGAGTTGGGGACAAACCGGGAAATCAAGACCTGCCATGAAATTTTTATGCATCATTTTAGATTTTCAAAGAAATGTTATGTTGATCTATGTTTTATGTGAAACCCCTGAACAAATTACTGACTACTAGTATTTTAAACTGAGGTCCTTGTTTCTGCATCGTTCAGTTTATCCACGATAGTAGTTTTGTGTAGAACATAGTTTATATAGCCTGCGTGGAAAGAATTGTTATTTAGATATTCGAGAGTGACTTGATCAACCACCGTTTCCTTACCATTCAAGTTTTTGAAAGTGCACCCTAACTGTTGAATGCTTTAGTTTCAAAGGTTTGCAATGTGCATTAAGCAGCTGGCATCAGCTCTAAAAAAATAAACCTAATATCAACAATTGAAAGCATTCGATTTACTGTAAAAGCTTTCGAGGAATCTGCCGTCAGGTCTGCTTTTATCTTTTTGCGATGATTTGAACTTGCACATATCTGTAGGCCTATTCAAGCTACGGGTCCCCACAAGGGTGCAAGCAAATCAATCAAGCTAATTATTTTAATAGGACATCAACTTCACGTACCATCCACACTACTGAAACCGCATCCAAAGTACTGAAAAAGCACAAACAGTACTGCAGTCTTATACGCATAAAATCTATCGTAATTTTCTTTTATTCCATTGTGAAATTAAGTTTCCCTGTCAGTACATTCAATGTCCATGCATATTTTTTGCAATATCTGAAAAACGTTTGCATGAAAGCATGCAAAAAAACATGAAGAACCACACAGAGTTTATTTAACAACTGTGGAAAAATCAAAGCCAAGTGGTAAAAAAACAGTTGCTTTTCTTATGCGAAGTTGTAACATCTAAAGTTTGGTGTAAAATTCAGGCAATGATCACATACAAAAATCGACATCATGTGTTTCGCGGCTGAGCACATGGAGATGAATAAAATTTTAGCAAGATCGTGATGACAAAACAAATCAATCACTTGACGTTTGGTATGACTGTGTCAGGTAAGAATGTTAATCAAAGAAAAATTTTTCAACACCAACTCTGCTTGTTTAGCCCAGGCGAAGGCCACTTGCAAGAATAGCATCATGCAGTTTTAATCTAAACACATTGAGGCAAATAAAATTTCAGCGAAATTGCAATGATAAACAGCCCAACTAACTGACGTTTGGTAGGGCTGTGTCAGGTTTAAACATGGATGAAATAAAACTTTCATCAGTGTTAACTTTGCGAGTAGAGTTAAAATAATGAAAATTAAACCGTGAGATTTGTTGATTTAAATTATGTTCAAGCAAACTCACGATAACAAGTTTAACACGAAGTGATTTATCCAGCAACTCAAAAAGAACACTTTCCTGTATGTTCCCCAAAGCGTTTGGTTTTCAAAACGGGGCGGAGGTGCTGTAGCATGCTCGGAAACAGGCCCGTAACCAGGGGAGCCGCAGGGAGGAGAATCCCCCCCAAAAAACACTTTTCTCCCTCTATGGAAAAAAGTGTTGGATATAGTTTGATACTATTGGACATAGTTTAAAAATTTAGGCTCTTTTCTGAAAACTCTTCACCCCTCCTGGTGTCCCAAGCTGGTTACGGGCGTGCTCGGAATCTAAACCCCCAAGTGACCGGGAATTGTGATTTGGCAACGTCCACAGATTATGCGAATTTTTCAGCAATTATCACTGATGTTGAAAACAAAAAATTATTGTGAAGCAATAAACATAACGACTGTACGCACAACGCGAGTTTTACAATAGAAAAAGCATTTGGTGCTTGGCAAAGTAGCCTTATTTCGTTTTTGCTGAACAGCAGAACGTTGAAGAAGTAGCAGAAAACAAAAATAATGCTTTTGCATGTGCCCTGTTTAGTGAAAGTGCAAAATTCTTCAACGAAAATACTTTCACACAGGAGACAGATTTTTTCAGTGAGTAACGAAAATTACTGATTTGCGATTGAAACTGGGTTTATTTTTTCGGTCATTTTCTGGTCACAGACTGAAAGTTTTTTGAAATGACCGAAACAAATTAAATCAATTCAGTCATAATGTTTGAAAAGGTAGGTCAGTGAATACTGTTATGGCGACTTTTAATCAGGGATGTGGAAGTGGCTATTTCGTCAACCTCTTCCCTTTCCACACCTATCGCTTCCGCTTCCACCGCTT
>Ga0210059_1003257_pt1 | contig 25881 bp, 15 predicted proteins | sample Ectturendosymbi2_FD_188042 | JGI IMG/M metagenome (GOLD analysis project Ga0210059, IMG submission 188042) | Ecteinascidia turbinata endosymbiont from Florida, USA - Sample 2 (SPAdes) (version 2) | ecosystem: Host-associated > Tunicates > Ascidians > Unclassified | place: Key West, Florida... | reverse complement strand
TGGGACATTTTGAAATTTTGAATCAGTTGTATTTTTCGAAATATAATCTGAAGGGCGAACTTGTGGGGCCTGGCAACTTCGGGAACCAGGATACACTTGTAGCTAACACTCAAGGGAGTTCTAGTCTGAAATTGGCCGACTTTCTAGGCACGAAGGTCTCGGCACTTTTGGTTTAAGTCTCGAAGTAGTTAAGGTTGTATGCTGATGAATAGTTAGACTTTATCACAAAGCTCCATAACTCCACGTAATAACAAAGTCTTGTCCAACTTTTATTTAATTTGGTACTTTGACAAATTATGGCATGTCGGATTTGACTAGGGAACAGAGTCCTGTCAAAATTTTCTATGATTTTGGACTTTGACAAAATTTAGGAAAATTTAAAGTCAAAAAGGAAACAAAGTCCTGGCCAAATTTTTTATGATTTTGTACTTAGAAAAATCCCAGACAATGGGGGGTCATTAGGTTAGGTTCATGTTTGCGCGTTCATGTTTATTCATGGTCGTATTGTAGTGGTCGTGGTTCGATGCGTAATAAACCTATATCCCCGCATAAAAGGGTATAACGGTCCTGTCACCAGCAGCTAAGGTTGGTGATATTGACTATTTGCCATAGTGTAGTAGTCTTTATGGGACCACAGCCTCGAGAGCCCTGTCTAGTAAAAGTATAAGATAAACGTAAATTTTTATAAAGCGTTTAACACAACTTGTTTTGCACCGAGTTTCTCGTGGACGAGGACACTGAGCTAGGATATCGAGTCCAGCGGGATACGTCGGCCGCAAAAGGACGAAAGAGCGAAAGGTTAAAATCATAGACGACTTTGCTTCCATAAAAGCAGGCAAAGTGTTGTTTGAATTATCATTTTTGTGTAATTTACAGAAAAAGTCTGGATATAGTTATGCTTCGATCGACATGTGTGTTTTCAAACACAAGTGATGCATGACTTGCATGAAATAATTTAATGTACAATTCAAATTTAATGTGTTCCATTTTCAAAGAAAATGTCGTTTGCAGTTGCAATATGTTTTTTGATTTTTTTTGTAAGATATACAATTTTGGCATGCAGCAGCACTATGTAGTAGACCTATAAACTACGATAAGGTTATTATGTGAATGTTTTGATATTTTTCATAATAAAAATAAATGAGTATAGAAGTATGTTGTGGTCCTTATCGATAACTTATATTTTATTTGCTGGAAAGTTTAAAGCAAAAATAGACACATATATTTTCAGTTCTAAAACATTTGTCTTCTTCATGGTTTAACTTTCATAAAAATTGTACTTATATCTAATATTAAAATGATTATGAAGGGGCGCGCATTTAAACTTTGCCATGGGCACCACTTTGCATAGATACGCCACTGATTGCCGCCTAGCGAAATTTTCTTATTTTAGGCTTTGCTTAGAGTTGCTTCCTGTGCAGTGTATTTTGCTTAAGGATATGTAAAGTGGGTAAACTAATTAGTAGGTTTACAAGAAAAAATGGCAGTCCACCAGGTAAATCTTGCAACTATTGACAAAATGATTCATACAAGTAAGGCCTCTATATTCTTAATTTGAAACCTCTCAAATTTTCATTGGGGGCTCCATGCCTTTTGTTGAATGAGAAACATTGGGCCCTTATCATGACTAAAGATAAAGACATTGCTTATCCTTTGATTAAGGGCCTTTAACATCTTCGTTGAGGGCCTCGTGCTTTTTGACTGGGCCGCATGTCCTTTAATTATATAGTGGTCTGTTTATGTTATATCATTTTAGTGTGGCTTTCATCTTCAGGATGAAAACCCAAATGTGTTAAAAGATATTAATAACCACAAGATTATATAGCAAACCAAACTAAGTTTTCTAGTACATAATATGCAATCATACTAAGAATACAATCATGAAGAAAAGCTCAGAAATTTTTCAAAGCGCGTAAACAAACAATGGGGGCACCATTGTGCACACCCTTGCACACCCTGCACACTCACTAAGACCACTACTGACGAGACGATGCGTAATGTTATGTGAAATCAATTTCCTATTAAAAATGTGTGGTTGAATCCTTGCTTCTTTCACCTGTGGAGTGAAGTTACTTGAGCACAAATATGCGCAAGTTTGAATCATCGCAAAAAGATGAAAGCAGAGCCCAGTCGGCTTTCGATTCCTCGAAAGTCTGTAGAAAAACTAGAGCTTTTATTTCAGTACAAACATTGTTGAATTTCGGTTGCATCGAATGTTGCCGGGGTCTGAACAGGAATCGAATTCTCAAGTTTGAAACAATTTCGGACCCGGATCCGGATTCAACAATTTCGGAACAGGAGCGGTGTTGGAGTCTGAAAATGTGATTCCGGCCATCTCTGCTATGAACCGAAGTGACGTGACGTAACCAAACCTACGGCGATGCTACACGCTGTCGCTGTGTTGAACCCGGTGGCCGAGTTTAATGTGCGCCCTTTCCAGGTTCAAAGGTTTTTGGTACATTTACTGCCGTTTTACCAAAACCTTAATTGACAGCTTTTGATATATAGTGCCGCATTTCCGGGTTCGACCATTCGTTACTCCCTTGTGTCCATTAGCACAGTTGCGAGAGCGATGACTGTAGAAATTGTTTTTTGTTACTCCCCGTGCAAAACACGCCATAAATTTGCCATCCCGCCTTTTCCCAGTTAGTAACGTTTTGCGCTCTATGTGTAGCCAAAGTTTTTCCATTCTGAACAGCGAGGTTTCTGAAAGTTAAAGACAGAAAATGTTATCTGTGGAACTCACATCGCTTTCGTACGCACTCTGGAGAATTAGCGCGCAGTTGCAGTTCGCCAACCGGCGATCAACTATCAAGTAGTTGCAGCTGGATGTCAGTCATGCCATTAAGCTGCCTTTTGGGGTTACAGTAAATAACCGCAATTGTGTGCTTGTCTAATTGCTGATTATTTGTTGCGCGCTAGGCTGACCGATAATGAAGTGTGTTCGCTCAGTTTAAACTGCGCTGGCAGAATGCTTAATTTTGTTTCTGTTGTGTTTCAGGAGTCGTATATCGACAATCAATCGCGGTTCAACTTTGCTGCTTAAACTGTGACCAATGTTTGCGCTTACCATTTTCCGTTCCCTAAGCAATTACTGTAGGAAGTATACTAGGCTGCAGTTCTGGGGATGCGCGCTATTTGTGAGGTGTCAGAATTGGCGAAAGTTCGTCGGATACGCGATGAAAAACTCTGTGAGTGCTGCTGTCCTCAGCAACAGGCTGCAGCTAAATAACTTCTGCTGTACAAAATGGGGTCTGAAGTACTACATTTTATTGAGTATTCTCAATACCTTATTAATGAAATAATGGGATGCTACGATAACAATTAGACATATTGGAGTATCTGGTCGCGAATAAGGAATGCATTTAAGCAGGCTTTTTTTTAAGGAAAATGTTAGGTACCCGGTATGGATCTGCAGGGACCCGATTTGTCTGATTCTAGGTACCCGATTTTCTCTGATTTTAGGGACCCGATGATAATTTTCTCTGATTCTAGAGACCCGATTTGAAATTCTAGGGACCCGAATTGGGTCCCTAAAACGCCTTAAAAAACCCTGCATTTAAGAGACATTTCCAATGCACATGTTTCTGATATTGTGTTCAAATTTGGCAGATACTGAAGCTGACGATTTTTCTCAAGAATTGAAAAACAAAATAACGATCTCACAAAAACTACAGCCAGTTCAAAGAAATGGATTTCATTTTCGGATTCAGCAGTCCAAAATTACCCAGAAACCATTAAAATAACAGTTTTTTTTGTTGACCAGTGAATTATTATTGCCGTGACACCCGGAAACGACTGGTTGTTTGGGCTTAGTACACTGGTTGTTTGGGCTGTATGTGACGGAAGAGGAACGGGCGGTGCACGCTCATCTAAAACAGGGATCACCAACCTTTTTGAAACTGAGAGCTACTTCTTGGTACAGATTCATGCGAAGGGCTGCCAAGTATCAGTTAGACGTCTGAAAATAAAAATTTGTTCAATTTGTCTTCAATTATGTTATCCTTAATCCTTAATAAAAATTAAAGATATTTATCAATATGAAGACATTGATCATGTTTATGCTATTATCAGAACAGGCTCGCGGGCGACCCACTTGGTCCGTATGGGCGACCTGGTGCCCGCGAACACCATGTTGGTGACCCATGATCTAAAAAGTAATGCGCGCAGATGCCGGAAAACATAGTACACGAATTTTTATTCTGAAACAATCTTTTTTGTCATAGTGTGCCTAAACTGCTCTATCAGAAGGTAAAAATTTTCTACGTTTATTTGTGTTTTCAATTCGCGTTCCGCACATCTTAATTTAGATTTTTTAAGAAACTCCGCCTCGTTGTAGCTGCCATTGTTAAGCGACGCGCAATGCTGTCGAATTGCAACTTTTCCGATATTCACTCTTTCATTCTTGAATGCCAATCGTTGGGCGGTTTTCTTAAAATTAAAAAGCCGCCGCTTTTGTCAATTGCGCAATTAGTCTCACTCACACCCGGCTATTTATGAAGTGCTCATCGCAACATCGCTCACTCAGCCTACATCGCCTGGGGCTTGTGCGAAGTGTCACTTCCTCAGCAGTGCAGCTTCGGCGTGGAGCGTTAGTTCACGCAGCGAGTGGACTGGTGATAAGGGACGATGATCGACAAGTGACAAAAATGGTCTGTCAAGTTCATTCCGATTGTGCGAAGCGAGCAGCGGTGACAGAGCGACTTCGTTGATAAAGAAGCGGTGTGAATAGTCAAGATGCTTGTCCTGGACATTTACTTATGAACCGTTTGTTCCCAGTGCAGAGCGAGCTGACCAGCTAACCTGTAAACGTAAAAGGATAAATGTTTTACAGAAAATAATGTTTCTGGCTTATGCTGCATGACCTGTAGTCTACAGCACCAGAACCGATAAAATGTCGTAGGTTGTGATGCAGTCAGCTTGGAAGATACTTTACGGTCAACTGCAAGACGTCATTTTCTCCTTGAGCACTGGTGTTTTTGTGCAGCAGCTGTAGTAACTTGTTGACATTCATTGGGCATCCTGTGCTGCTTAGAACGAGAAAAAGGATGTTTCACTGACTTAAACTAAGTCTGAGCAGAAGTATTTAGATCTTTGCATTCACGATCCGATTTCGCGTTTTATCACTCGCTGGTTATACTAAACTAAAGTGAATTAATAAACATCTCGCTCACATGTGCTGTGTTGAGCGGATTCCTTTATCGTAACAGGTTACATATAAAACAAAGATGAAAGCATGCGAAATGTATCTTCAGGAAAGATCGGCTTAACAGCATCTTTAAAGCATGCAAAGAGACTGATAAAATTCGAAATTTAAACTTTAAATACGAACTTAACCGAGACATTTTAAGCAGTCACTTGTTCTTACACATGAGCTAATGCGGCCCACACTTACCTCTAATAAACTGTGTGCAGGCCTCTGGGGTTTGGTGCTATCTGTCAGCGGTGCATATGTGCTTGCCCGAAAAAAAGAAACCAGTAGCAGTTTCGCGTGTGCACAATCAGGGACGCCAGAGAGCGGGCATTGCCCCCCTATTGAAAAGGGGTGCTGCGAGGGCGGAGGAGCCTTTTCATAAAAGTATCATAGGACTTTCATGCTATAAACGTCGACTTGAAACACATTTATTGCAGGTATTCGCGAACCCAGAAAATGCAGAATGGTTTTCCATAATTTCTGTTCACATTTTGTAGGTTAGCATTGTTGCTGAACAGAAACAAGCATAATTAGTAACGTTTCTTTTGTTTTTTATAAGTTTTCATTGCCCTCTGCTCTTTCACTGCCCACCTGATCTAGCGCTGTTCCGGCGTCCCTGTACGCAATTCCTAAGCAAAAGCAACAATGCAAACAATCTATTGTTTAAATTGTTGAGCTCACCGAAGAAAGTTTTGAGGTTTTTGATTGTGTTTTGAAAACAAATCGGGAAAGTGGTCTTCGTATTGTAGAAACTGAACACATTTCTGTGTTGCGTGCGGACTGACAGGGGTTCGCTGTCAAGCTGTTTAGAAGGATAACCAACCTTTATCCAGAGTGAACTAAATCTTTGTATTTGTAGATTCATATCCCTCTAATGCTTACAGATATGGACTTTCCAGTAGACATGGTTGGCCTTTGCTTTGGCCTACTGCTGAGGGTATCTTGGGGCTCGTTGAAGGTACTTTGTCACGCAAGAACGGTAGAAAAAAGAAACATGCCAAATTTCTATTGATTTGGGGACCCACTGGTGAGTTTGGCTTAGGGCCCACAAGCAGATTCATCCCTGATTGTCATAAAACCAAAGGTGTTTAACTCGATAGCACACTGACAACTGCTGTCGAATAACGATAACGTAGGCAAGGCCGCAGCCAGAAGATATTTTCGGGGGGGGTGGGAAATGATTGAAACTTGTTTTATTAATAACTAGACATGTTTTTGAAAATTTCGGGGAGGGGCAATTGCCCGTATTCCTCTCTGATTTCGGGACTGTTCCAGGGCCAGAGTGTGTGAAGGTAGTGTCATCTCAGAGAAAATCTCATTCTAAGCAAGAAGTATTATTGAACTGCAGCAAGTTTTGTTTGACTACTATGAGTAAAATTTTCCTCGGATAAATCTGTGTGAATAAATCGAACAAAAATTTATTAGCCGCCTTTACGTCAGGTGCTGACTGGAAATAAATTTTTGATCCATGTTGCGCAGGACGTCGGTGAGCATGGTGTAGATTTAATTCATCGCTGCTAGTAAAGATGTGAATGAAACAAATGATCTCTGCGAAAACAGTCGACTTGTTCTGGAAAGCTTGTACTTTCTTTATTATTTGTAGCAAGTTTACATTTTGTGGTGCAATCAAAGGTAAGTTTGCAGTCATTGAAGATTGTAAGAATGCGCACGTTAATTTAGGATGAAACGTGTGAAGTTAATGTATAGACTACCGGGTAAACGTTAGATGAGTGGGTTATATATGAGCCCGGCAATTGGGTTTGTATATCATGTACATCAATATATTTGGACTTAAAGTTGCTTGTTTTCATGGAGCGCTGTTGAATTCGTAAACAATAATTCTGTTTCATATGTGTTATGGATTTATCTTTACACTTTGTGTACTTGACAAAGCTTTCTTACATACACAGACAAAACATTTGAAGTGTCCAATATAACCTTAGTGCAGAAATCTGCAATCTTCTCGGACTACTAGGCCACTCCAGAGGTTGAAGAAGGCACCATGGGTGTTGGAAATATTTTTTCCAGGGGAGCAATAGTGGATTTTTCCAGAGGTAGCCAAAACGATTTTTGCAGGGGGGGCCAAAAATGGTGAAATTTTTTTTCGTCTCGAAACAAAGAAGACAACCCAATTTTTGGTAAAAATTTAATAAGAAAATGTCAAATTTCAAAATCCAGGGGATTGTCCCTGGACGCCCACCCCTGGACGTCCCTGCCCCTCCTTCCGACGCCCATGGAAGGCAAAATAGGCCAGAAGGTTTCCAAAGATTGGTTATTTTATTTTATGAGTCAGACATGAAATTCATTGAAGACATGCCCGCGGTTGACACTAGTAGCGGAAAGAAGTTTGCCAAAGGAACACATGCAGAATATTATTTTGGACACCGTTCGGGATGATAAGTGCACGGGAAAAGAAAAGATAGAAAGTTTCGTTATACTCGCTTTGCACTCCCTTTGGAGCAGTGGTTCTTAACCTTTCCAATTCCGGGGATCTCTATTCCGGAAAGATATTGGCTTGGGGTTCCTTCGTCTGCGCAACCTAAAAGGAGGTGCATGATGAAAGAGCAAACACTATTGTGATGAGGCGGATGATAGTTGTTTACTTGGGTATTCCTTCTGGTGACCCCCAGATTTTTCACTGGGGACCCCGTTAAGAATCACTGCTTCATTGTGTCAAGAGTGGTTTGCGGGCACCCATCTCCGTTATCTACACCGTAGGCCACGCTACTTTCACAATGAATGACGCTGTGGTGGCAGGCCAATGGTGCCTCCGCGCCTGAAGCAATCAGACGTCGACCCACGCCAAGGGCCAAGTGGGATACAACTGCACTGTAACTTGCATTCAGAACTGAGCAGTGCAAAACCGCATACTAAGTCGCACAGTAAAATGCTGTTGTCGTAGGCGAAGAAATGAGGTGAATACAGAGACAACATCAAAACTCTCTGCCGTAAATTAGTTGGCTTTATTCAAAAATAAAGAAGTTCAGTGCAGTGGTGTAGGAGGTGGGGGTGCAGGCGGTGCAAGCGCACCCCCAAAGGTTTTGATTTTCCGAAAATCCGGGCAAAATCCCTGAAAATCTGGGAAAATATGGCACCCAACGTTGTTTGATTTCAAAAAATGGCGCCAAACGTTTACAGAAAAACACATGAAAAGCTTTTTTGTGGAGGTAATACCAAAAAAAGGTCTTCATGATATTTGTAGGAGAAAATTTGTATGCAATTGTCGCACAAAAACTTATCGGGCCAGTTTGAGGAAATTTGGGCAAAAATCCTTCGCACCCCCAAAATTTGCTTGCTCCTACACCTATAGTTCAGTGAGAAAGCTGGTGTTGCATTTTCCTGGAGATAGTTGCAATGTCAGGTTCCAGTGATGAGGAGTTCAGCAGCAAAATGTCGTTGAGGTGATCTGAGAAATAGGGCTGCGGAGCCGGAGCCCATTTTTTGAGACTAAGTCCTGGTGCAAAAACGCAAAGTGTGACGCTTACGCACTTTTTTGTGGCACAAACAGTCACACTCGACGAGCAGAGGATCAGCCCGTAGTCGGATTTTTTTTAAAGAATTTTTACCCACTCCGACTACTCAAGACCAAACTCCTTCCGACTTCGACCACGCAGGCCTGGTAGTGGTAGCAGTGTTTAGGATTAGTTCAAAATATGTTGGAATAATACGCTCACTTGCTACAAGAAGGACACTAGGAATACGGAAATTGTTAAAGTGTATTAACTATTAACAAAACACAGCCGGAGACATGTTATAAAAAAACACAGCTCCGGAGCTGCAGCCTGAGCCATGCTTACGAAAACAGAAAGCTCCGGAGCCGGTGTCATTTCATTTTTGCAAGAGCTCTGCAGCCCTGCCGAGAAAGCAGCTTGCTTTATAGAGTTCATGTTGGAAATCGTTAAGTGGCAAAATATTTAGAATCCACGCACCCCACAGTGAAAGCAGAACGCCAGCATCACTGAGGACAACGCAACATAAGCCTGTAGCCTACCCGTGACAGCCCGCACAAAATCCGCAGACATCTTTCTGAGAAGTAACATTCGAAGGTCAGGAAATCTATGGAATCTCGGCATTGCATAAACACAGAACTGTAATTGCAACAGAACGGACGCAATAGGAATGAATAGAATAAGGAGACGTTGCTCTTACTTCGACACAGTAGCAAGTACAATTAGGCCGGATGCAATAATAAATACGTAGTAATGCGTTAGGACCGACTGGGACTCACAGCTGGGCCGTATCCGGGCTAAATGCCGGAACTTTTCGAACCCTGCTTAGTGCTTTGCTGACTAAGAAACTTGTCATCCGCTCATATACGTTTGCTAATGAATGGAATCAATGAGCAGTGCGTAAATAATGTTGTGGAACCAAACCTACTCGGTCGGCATTCGATGACAGTTAAGAAAACTGCTAATAGTGAGTTCTAGAAAATTAAGCCATAAACGGGATATGAACTTCGACTTTACATTTCCGCAGCCTTGGGTATTAGATGCGTGGTGGTGATCATAACACAGTGCATTAATTAGCCACACGAAGTGCGTTATGAAACCTCATCCAAATTTCCAGCTGGTGATGACTGAAGCACTCGCAGGCTCCTAAGATCAGGGGCGTACCGAGGTTAGATGGCGCTCGGGGCAAGAAACAAGTTTGGTGATCTCGTGTTCGAACCTAAGGTCTTTTGGGAGCAAATTTACTCTATTGAAGAACGTACTTGCGACATTGATTTTTCGGCGCCAGGGGCATTGTGCCCCCTTCCCCCTCCTTGATACGCCCCTGCCTAAGATAAAATATTTTCTTAATGCTGGAAACAATGTTTATCCCTAAATATGTTTAGTTGTGCATTCGGCCAATTTTCAGCTACAAATATACCGGCCCATGATTGTAACTCATTCTAGTTTTCACACACGTATTTAAAGTGGACTAGCCGGTTGTGTGATATGTTATAAAAACATTTTTGTGACAGTAGATCAACATCCATAAACGACACTCCACATAAGCGCGGAGTTAGTTGGATGTTGGCATTTAAAGAGATTTCGCTACTGTTGTTATCCAATGTAAAATTAATGAAAACAATTGATACGTTTACAAGCACACGTAAACAAATTTTAGTAAGACTGCTGTTAAATTGCTTCTTCGCAGAGGTAGAGACAAGCACATGGTATGTTGGATGCTATGTTCGAAAAGACGGAGATACGAACATTGACACCGTCGTCCCTCTGACACCAAGCACTTGCTCAAAATGGTGCAGTCAAGCCGGGTATGTTTTAAAGGATTATAGTAGAGTGCTTCGGAAATGTGCTGCAGGTTGTGGTTACTGTCAGCTTGCAACCAAGTTTTCGATATGATAAAAATTGTGTCAGAACGAGTACAAAGCAATGTTTTCACGAACTGAAGCACAGCTCAATCGTGGTGACAAGCCACTGCATTATATTATAATGCATTACAACTTGTAATTGATTGCAGCAAATAGAAGCGCACTATGCGCTCTAAAAAGGTTCCATTGGCTTGTGCTTTGTTTTGCTGTGAATTGACCTTTTCGTCGTAGTAACCACCTTGCCCTCCTTCCGTAGTCAGTTAAACATATTTTTGTTTTCCTCCGTGACTGCCATAGTCGTAGCCAGGGGGGGCCTAGGAGGCATGCCCCCCAAAAAATTTTTAGAATATATAGCTATTTTGTGCTTTGAGAAGCGGTATCCCAAATAAAATAGTGTTATTCGCCTAAAATCAAATGTTTTGGCCCCTCAAATTTTTTGCCCCCCCCAAATTTTTGGGCTGGTTACTGCAAAAGTTAATCTGAAATATTTATCTGCAAAGACGTTTGCCTTCAGTTTGAACCCGCAAATGTTTTTTGATTTAGCCTGTATCGGTTTGCAAGCCATTTACATCTTAATGTCATAAAGACGCTTGAAATATGCGTTTATATGTGAAACGTCGTGTACAGTTTTCGCCAATTTTTATGGCAGTTGGATTAACTACCAGACTTGCTAACTGAACCATCAAAGCTATGCGCTTCTCGTTGCGCTTCCAGTTGCTTGTCGAAGCGTGTGAGCGGATACTCTCTAGTCTTTAAAGTCGACAGCGGTTGGCTACGATATTCGTTCATTTGTAGAAAAAACTGTGGCAAGGTGCGGAAAATAACCTATTTTATACCAAGTTCACTGCCCAGACGTAATAGCTTGAGCAAAACATTGTTTTTAACGGTTGACTATAGATTGTTTTGCCCGTTGGTAGTTAAATGAACGTAAAGCAAATTGCAAACTAAACAAACATAGTATCTGCCCTTCGCTTTAGTGTGGCTTTTGATGATTGCTACTCGTACGCCCAAGGCTATTGTTGGTACAACTGGTGTAATGTAAGCCTTCAACCATCAAATCGATCACAATCGTTAGCCTCCGTAATCACGTACTTGCGAACGCTAGAGAAATGATAGGATGCGATGGGTTGTTTAATCGTTAAATATCGAGCTTTTTCGCAAGCAAATAAATAATTAAATGTGTCAAGTACGTCACATGCAAACATTTTCCATTCTTGAAACTGATTTATATTTCGAACATCTCTTGGCTGATTAATGTTCTTTCTACTTTGCTTTTCATCTGGTCTCCTTGTGCGTTGCGTGAAGAGAATAGTAAATTCATTCATTAACACAATACTACTACTAGATTTAACGAAAATTCTCTAAGTTGCAACAAAATAAAAAACATTAGCGTGTGTGCTGTTTATAAACAAGGTTTCAAAAGGTTTCAGGAAAAGTAGTTTGAAGAATGGGACTCTATAGATTTCTCGTCTGCTTCCGGCGTACTTGCAAAAGTTTGTTGCACGGGGTCTTCATCTGCCCTGTGCCATATTTGAGCGTTGATGTCGAACTCGTTTTTTGCCAATGAACGTTAACTTAACAAAATAACATTCAAACCTTTACAGCAAGATTGGACCTTCTTGATAAGGAAGACAAAGCTTGAACAACAGAAATGCGATGCTACGAAAAAACATTTTGAGGGAGGTTTTAATGTATCAGATGGATGTTCAATCATGCAATTGCGCAGAAACAAAACACTGACTGCTGCTGATTTCGTTGAGGCGCAAAATCCCCAGGTCCAGGACCAGACCGAAACCATACGAAAATTTTCATGGCTGCATGTATTTTTCGGGGAACGCAGTAGAACCGACACTAACCGGAGAAAGTGCTGAAGGTCGACGGAAGTCTGTTTCTGACAATCCTATTTGCTTTCATTTTACAATTTAGTGCGAAAAAAGCACTCTGGTGGGATAAAATGATTCAAGTACGGATTTTTGCCTAGCAATCGAATCGCAAAATCGCCAAGTTTTTTAGAACGGGATGAAGCTGTAAATTTAAAGTTCAGGGCTAAGATCAAGCTAAATTTCGAAGTGAAGATGGAGACTGAGGCTTTGCTCCTATAAAAACTGCCTGGAACAAGACGTAAATAACGAGAAGCTGATTTTGGTATGGTTTTAAAAAAAGGTTCTTTCGAGAAGCACCATTAATTGCTGCACTATGTGATCGCCCAAACTAAATTTATGTGTGTTTTCGAGTGCTAATTCTGCATAACAAATTAAGATCTTTGAAAATATAAGCTAACGAAACGCTAGAAGCTACACGTTTCCTTGTACATTTGTAAGTACAACTTGAGTAATAAACCCTGCATAAAATGGAAAACATATTTGTTCCCTTCATGAGTAGCACGCACAGTTTAAGAAGTTTAAGAGTTGAATGAATTTTCTTTTTGCGGTCTTGAAGAGTTTTTTACTTCGTCTTTTTCTCAGAATAAGGGTCTTTGCTTAGCACTTCCCCTCCTGCCTAACGAACTGCAACAAACGACATAACTAAATCTAAATTGACGCTAATGCCCAGACCACAATAACCTAAAAAAGAAGAGATGGACAGAAGACCATGAATTTTCTCACCACCTCTAAGTGCGTATCAAGCACTTTTCGGTGCTTAACAAAGCAGTTATACGAAGAATGGCGGAAAAAAGCGGTGTAAAACTTTGCCTTGCGATCGGCCTGAAGTGCAGCAACGTATAATCCGCGAACCTTCACTCAGTGAAGACATTCATTTGCATCTTGCTTAAAACAAGATTGCTCTATGTGAATATCGAGAGCTTGGGACTTTGGCTGGATATTTTGCGGTGTACATATTTCATGTTGTTGAAGCTGACCGAATGCGACAAAGTCGTTGGTAAGACCACATTTCGGCAAAAAAAAACTGAAATATTTCTTTCGCAAGGATTACAAATAATAGGAAGTAAAGTAAATAGAAAGTTGTCCTGTTATGCGGTTTGATTTGCACTATCAGTTGCTAAAGCCTTGGAAATGCAGACAAGAAATATAAAAACATTCGCTCACCAACGAGTACAGAGGATGCGTTAGTACATACGCGCAGGCAATATTAAAACAGAACAAACAGTGAAACAACGCGCCGGTGACTTTTCTGCGGTCTCATTATCATGCAGAAATAACTACATATAAAGCAGTTTTTTTTAAGGCGTTTTAGGGACCCGATTCGGGCCCCTAGAATTTCAAATCGGGTCCCTAGAATCAGAAAATTATCATCAGGTCCCTAAAATCAGAGAAAATCGGGTCTCTAGAATCAGAGAAATCGGGTCTCTACAGATCCATACCGGGTTCCTAACATTTACCTTAAAAAAACCTGTATAAAGGGTAAAAAACGAAGACATATAGAAAGCATTGGAAATTTAAAATGAGAAACTAATCATCTTAGATCATAGGTTCCCAATCTTTTTTGACGCTGGAACCCCTTTCATAAAAATAAAGTGACGTTCGCACCCCCTCGTTTTAAAAACCTTTGGAGTATCTTCATTTTTAAAAATTACTACTCGTAATACTTAGGCCTATACTGAGAACACAACACAGAGCACTCAGTTGTACTGTTTGACTTTCATACCATGCTGCCCATTAGAAACAAACCTAGTGGCTGTTTCATTGCCGCTTCTGTGAAATTTCCGCTTATACCTTGGCACATACAGTTACTCAGAGTCACGCACAAATCATTCGAGGGATTCAACTAATTCCGATACTTTTTTTTCAAATGAAGTAGAGTGGAAAATCCAGATTCGCACAAATTTGTTGTTGCAAAGGGTACTAGAATAAACAGATCTTTTCAGCGATGCAGGAACTGTGGCTGCAGGTGTGCAAGCGCAATCCCAAAAGTTTTTATTTGTCAAAACTTTAGGCAAAATCTCAAAATTTGGGCAAAGAAATTTTGATATTTTAACAATATTAATGTAATTATACTTCTTTGTTTCTGAGTGCATAAATAAATGTTTAATATGTCATAGACAACACATTAAATCAGGAGTGTAGTGGGGCGGGAACTCGTGGGAACGGCGTTCCCACACCTTTTGAACATTTTGTTTTAAAATGAGCTGGAAGCTGTTCCAAAAGGGGTATTTTTCGGATGCGTTCCCACATCTTTGTTAACACTACATCTCTGCATTAAATATATATAAAATCAACAAACTGTTTCTCGTAACTTCATGTTTTAGTTTGTGGTAGTTGATAAGTAACTGACTGACTTGAAAGCTTATGCAAAAGAAGTCATTTCATTTATGTGCTCTATTAATTTACGCTGAGGTAATCGAGTATGCTCACGGCACCTACAGTACTTCGTATTAGTAGAGTCCATTCCAGGCAAGTTTACAAAAACTTTTGTTTTTAATTTTAACTACAATGGACGAACACATTTTGCAATACTGTTTGTTGCATATATTTGAATAAACACATTTTGCAATACTATTTGTTGCATATATGTGCAGTTGAACATGCAATATTTAATTTAATTTGATTTTGCAATCAGACACGAAGTCCGTAGTACATGCACACACTGTCTGCACAACGCAGGTTGATAAAAACAGACACAACAGAACGTTTTACAATGGCGTTGGAGGCAGAACTACAGGCTTAAAGCTGCTTCCTTTCTCTGAACATATGTCTTCAGAGAAGGAAGCATATTCAAGTCTATACCTCAGCTAGCGGTGTGTAAGTTTCCTTGCTGAGAGCAGTAACTGAAACGCGGATGAAACACCCAAGTTCAGAACTGTGAGGCATATGCTCAAAAGTACTGAGCCGGCTGGCTTCTGACAATGTTCTTGCACAGCGTAGCTTACCTCTTTTCATTTGGGTTAGTAAGAACCAAATTTCGAGAACCAACATCCAAATTCTGCATTACAAAAAAAATTATGTATAATCAAATATGCATAAAAAAATTTGAAATATAAGCATAAGTTTTGTAGGGAGAAAGTTGTCGCATAAAAGCTTTCCAGGGAAACTTAGGGAAACAGTTGGGTAAAATATATTTTGCAACCCAAAAAATCTCCTGCTCCTACACCTATGCGGCTTTCGCACATAATGTCTGGTAACTTTACATGGTTAATCACCAACTGGGTTCTATAGAATCAAACAACAATTTCGACATAGTTGCGCCTTAACACGTAAACGTCACAATATGCTTGCAATCGCATCACCTGTCGTCTTCAGCGTGGCAACCGCAGCGTGAAACGGAAATAGCAACGCACGCATTTAGCAATTTAATTTGTTAAATCAGTGACGTCAGCTAGAATAATTAGGCTGGATGATCTTTTCTGAGTAATAGCATTTGTAGTCTTTCATAGATCTCGGTTCTTGCATCCAAGAACATACAAACTCTTACCGTCGTAAATCGCATTTCGGATCCCCAAAAATCTTGCTTCGGACCCCTTGGGGTCCGGGAATCCCCGGTTGGGAACCATTGTCTTAGATGAAGGAAAACCAATAAATAGGTGCATATACTTGTATTTCGAATCAAGGCATTAAATGTCTGATAAACACTTACATTCTAGGGGATGTAATACAAAATTCATTAGGTGTTGCAATAAGTCATAAGCAGTCTTGCATTACCAGACGACGTGTACCTGTTTCGTAGGGCATACATTTGCATTATGAGTATGGTGCAAACTACTTCTACACAATTGAGCACTGAAAGAAGACGTCATCTAGCCTCTTTGCGGCTCAGTAGGACTATTTCAGTTGTTTCTGAATGTCGTAGTCGTTCTTCAACGAGTCACGAAGTATTGCACACAGATAAACAAACCAGAGAAACCAGGCATTGTCCTAAAACTGGGGTGAGGTTTTCATGCATTCCGAAGCGTTGTAATTCAAAATTTTAAAATCTTCCGCGTAACTGTGCCTTTGAAACAAATGCTTTGTGTATACCATTGTTGCAAAATGCGTGCAAGAAGTTCGGGCAATTATGCGATGTATTTCGCATGTCAAGACAAATGCGTCAGTCAAATGCAGCCCACTAAATATTACAGTGACTGAAACCGCAATGAGAATGCCGAAAGTGCTTAATTGCGGTCACTACACGCCAGGATTGTTTTCACTGAAGGGTGTTTTTATTTCAGATATGCATACGCCGGTGTCTCAGGCACATCCGACTGCAGGTGCTTGAAGGATATCGAAAATATTGAGACCGCTAAAGAAACGGAGTGCTCTGCGAGGTATATTGTTTAAGTTTCAACACGTTTTACTTGTAACAACGATTTGAATAAAGCCATATGTCTTGTGGTTGACTTGCATTGAAAGAAAATTAGCTTCTGCACAGTTTATTTTACCAGCTACTTTGTTTTATTTTGCTTTTCGCGAACACCTTCTGCATACTTAACCAGATAATGTTGCACATTTTGGAAATGCTCGTAGCCATTTTCCATTTTTTAAAATCAGTAACCGTTCCCACTACACTGTTGTAGATGAAGAAAAAAATATTTGCTGCCTTCTTTTAATCTTCAAGGTGCACGGCCGATCCGTACCTTCCATGCGGAAATACCTCGCGATACAGCATTTTCTCGACCCAAGGTCCTTTCATAGATTTGGTGCGAGTGGAAATATCTCCAAGGACAGCTGTCGCTGACAAACCTGCCAACATCACCGTTAATATCCGCTTAGCTTCTCAAGCCAACATGTCAACAGGTTAAAAAGTGCAATTCTTCTTATGTGCCTTTTGATGCAATTGCCAAAAAATCTTGTGTTTGAAACTACGTGTGAACCTGGTTTGTGTTGGCTCAGCTTTGTGCAGTATGTTAATCTGTTATTTTGAAGAAGGATGCAAGGCAAAAATTGATTTTATCTCAAAATGATTGAACGCCGTTTCCGACTTTGCAGGTTTTTTAACTAGAAATGCGTCGTAGTCGTACACAACAGATGTTTGCGGCATGCTGTAGTTTTCTGCCTTTTATCAGCGTTGCGAAAGCATTACATCACTACTGAGGTAATCGCACAATACTTGTCGTTAAAAATCCAGTCCAAGCTAAGACACGAAATACCGTATGTAAATGTATCAAGTTTTGACATGGGATTTAGGCTAATTAGTCTTTTATAATCCATAACATGGTAATATTCGTCGAAAATGTCAAGTTTCACAAGAGCGATGAAAAATCGCACAATTCAAATACAAATTTTGAAGGGCTGTGGAAAACACTAGCATGCTGGTAATAAACGAGCTTCTCACAGATTTAACTGCAATCACTTTTATAACATTTAGTGCAGCAAACGCGTAGACACCGTCCGGGTCGAAGAGGTATCAACGATATGAGATGGAAGAAAACATTTGATCCTGTTTGGATTTGCAGCATTTCATTGCTGGTGTAAAACCCGAAAATGTCGCGCAGATGAAATCCATCACTGCATGTCAGTGATGTATCAGTCAAAACTTGCTCTTACCTTTATTGCACCTAATGATACGAAATTGCTTCGCTTTATGCGTTGAAAGTTGGAGATTTTATCAATACGCTGCCAGGCAATTGGTGAAACTTATGAATGCGTCGGTTTCACTGTCGTGATCTGCATGCAACACACGCCAACGAAAACAGCACATCGTATTTTACTCGAAATGCACAGCTTTGTACGGTTGCATAATTAAGTAAAGTCGATCTCAAATTTGTTTGCGTTCACTCCGGTTGTGTTGCTGCGTTTCCGTTTGAAGAGTTTACAGAAATAGTCTGCTGTGGCGTGCAATTTGCTTCAAATTTATTTAGTCTTAGAATAACTTGGAAACCAGAGCCCTTATGAATGGTACTGAGTAGTAAATGGTTCTGTGAACCTGCCCCTACAGTCGGGCGTAGGATGTATTAATCGTCAAACCAACGTTGACTTCAGCGAAGCCAATGAAAAGCCTTCGATCTGTTAGGAATCGAACTAGTTATTGCGGGAAGACTTGATAAGAAAAGCAATAATTTAAACAATTTAGTGCATTTTTGTCTCGCAGACAGGCTATTACGCGAAGAATTATGTCCATATATTGTTCAAACCACGTAATTGTAAAGTTTGTTTACATCAAAATTCTTGACAAATCGGTATTTACAGATCGGAAAATCGTTGTCCACCTCTAAAGTGCTCAGACTGATATTAAAAAAAAAAAAAATAAAAAACGTGTTTTGCATTTCAAGGTTTATCGGTGTATGACCAAATCAACTTCGCCTATGTGGATGTGGTCTTGGACCCCGATGGTCGCAGTCCTCGCCCGTATACGGTGGCTATAAAGAACGCCAGAGGTTTCCTACGCGTGCAACACTTTTACCGAAACAAGCGCGTATACCTCATGAGTAGGTTACTTGATTTTCGTTTCACGATTATTTCAATTTCTGCCTGTTTGTTTTTGCTGATGGTTGCAAGCGTTAGTTCCAAGATTTTTGTAGAAGTGTTAATAACAAGCTGCGAAACAGAGAAATGACGCGAGATGAAATTAAACAATAGCGTGTTTTTGGATGTATGGTTTCATATGTCTGTGTTGTATTTCATACCGCACAACTTGGACAGCATTCTGTTTGCCGAGGAGAGGGCAAACCTCGAGAGCAAAGTCGCAGTGGGTCACGGTTGCAACCTTCATAATCTCATCAGCGGAGTACAGCGCAGAGCCAAAGCTGTTAATCCCAAAAATATCGCGGGAAGAAATTTTGGTTTTAAAAATACTTTGTAAATATATAGAAACAATACGTTTCTTCTGGAATGAGTACTGATGGAAGTTGAACTTTTCGTATCAACTGTGGTCGTGTGGGAAAAGTATTGTTCCATCGAACTTTTGGTACATGCCACGTCGGCTTACAACTTTTTGCCGATTCCCTCATGTGAAGACCAACGACACACAGTGTTTCTGTTTCACATGATGTGCAGCAGTTATTGACATGTGCCTTGTACATGAGATGAAACAATGCTTTCACAACAATTCAAAGTAAAACACAGTACAAATTCGCTGGTAAGATACCCCAGCACCGAAACGTTTTGATATTGTATTTGTTTTGCGCATTGGCCAAACTTATAAACGCAGCTGTGACATCTTACACTCAAACTCAACTTGCAGTGTACAAGTTCCTTCATTTTTCTAAGATGTTGGTTGATTTGATGTTTACGCCACTTGTTGAAACTTTTTGTTTTTTTAAATAAAAATCTGGTCATGTTTTACGCAGATGCAACGGCGAGTAACGCGATATCCAGCGAAACCATGACACGCTACGTGGAGGTGAAATGGCCACAGCCAAGAAACCTTGCAATTAAGATGACGTCACCCGGACGAGTGGCACCAACGTGTACATCAAAGGCGTTCAGTTCCGCAGGTAAATTTGCATTTTGAACAATGGCCTAAGCAACACTAAGCCGTCCCAAGAGTTTGTTTTAAGAAAATATTGCTGTTGTTCTGGTGTGTTAAAAGAGCCTACCCGAAGAAGACAGTGAAACAATAGAAGATTGTTGCTATCTGTTTAAAAATAAATGTATGTGACATTTTGTTTTATTTCTCCAATAAGCACATTTTTCTCTAATGAATGCGCCTTTTCTATCAGCATATTCTTGCTGTGCTTTTCTTTCTGTGATAGGTTTATGCGGTTTACTTTTATATTGTGTGTGTGTGTTTTAAAACTTCGTAACTTCGTGAAGAAGGTGACAATTGTCGATTGAATCTAACCGGTGTCTAACTTTCTACTTATCGTGACATTGGTCTTGGCGAAAAGAAACCTTAACGCAAATCCGTGCGCTCACTGACTTTAAATTGTGTTTCTTAACCTGCTTTTTCTGTTGGCGAAAGATAGCAAGTAGAAATCTGTTTTTGTTTGCTTTTTCATGAAACTCACTAAATGCACGTCATATACGAACAAAACAGCTTTTCTGCCCAGTGCTTGCGAGAAGGTAACTCGAGAAGTTGGTATATTCCTGTAACAAAAAGTCGTGGCCGCGACTCACCTTCTTTGTCATTCATCGCGCTTCCACTCATTCTCACAGAAGTCTCAACTCATTCCTGCAAGCTCGTCATAACATTGTATGTCTTCACGCAACTCGTCCTTTCTTCTGCTCATATTCAAGCACCTCCTACCTCCTCTAACTCCTCCCGACAGCTCACCCTCTTGCAGAGCGCATCGCCAACAACTCACCACTCACATATCTCTCCTTGTATTAAACCAAAAGTATAATCCTCCTAGGTAGAAATAACAATCATTTGCCAAAAACATTTTCGAAAATGCTCCCTGATGTACATCTGCAAAGTCATTGAAAAAGCAAAATCGCTTGTAAAATCCCGCCGACTTAGCTAGGACTTTTTGCTTTGCCAATATGTTGCGATGGGCTATTTGAGTATTTATGGGGCTGTGAGAGATACACAAGCGACCTATGATAAGTTAAGAATTGGATAATAGTAACCACTTAGGAGACATTTTATATGGACATCATTTGTCAAGGACATGTTGAATGCTCGCATCGGTTTCATCGCTTGCATAACGATTTAGTATCAAGCAAGGATCCTTACATCAAGTCCGGCCGCGACTAAAGTTGCTCTCTATGTGTGATTGTCAAGAAAAAAAGTCTTATTGTTTCAAGATTTGAATTTTAGTTGATTACTTGGACTGTTGCCGCAAACCCTTTAGCTGCTTACTGCTATCCGGTTAATCGGAAGCCTTACTCTTGCAGTGCAGTCCAATTCAAACAAACGTCGACCCAACATTGTGATGATTGGATCTGCGGTCATTCTGGAAGCCTCCCTCACGGATGGATTTAACCTAAATTTTGAATGGAATATTTGTCATATGGAAATTCGACAAACAAAACCTTACTTGAGGCCGCAATGCCAGGGTAACACCTGCACCGCTGATGAGCAGGTGAAGAACAAAACGAAATTTTCTTTTTGTAACGTAGCAGCTTTTAACAGTTTTTGAAACCGTTCTATGATTCTGACAAATGTCTGTAATCCATTGAAAGTGCGAAGTGAGCATGTATGTGTAAAAGAAAAGGTCGTCTTTTTATCTGAAATCTTACTGAATTTTTTGGATTGCTAGCATGAGGCCTGACTGTCAATGCAGTTATTTCAGAGACCATTATTGTTTCGCTTCCCGGCCAGCTTAGGTTTGTTAGTTTGTATTAATTTTTAAAATTTTGCTCTTGTCCTCCTGTACTGACAACATTTCATCTAGCACTGTTGACTGCGATGCACGGAATGACTTCAATATTTATCAAATTCCTATCGTCGGTCATCGACCGCGAGAAAATCTATTCACTAAATTACTCCAAAAGCAATGATTACGCATCTGCCATTTTGACCAGGAAATAAGTTTGTAAATTCAACTCGAGCCAAATGGAAACAAGAGTTGTTTAGTTAGCGCGACAAACATGTTTTTTACGCGCAGACGTTCAGGTTCAACAGAAGCGGAGTGTGTGAAGTGACAGTGCGAGCATCGAACGAGCTCGGGTCGGCTTCTGCTTCGCTGTCAATGACTGTTCTCGCTCCTGTAATCGACAATTTGAAAGTGACAAGAGAATTTTGTTCTGGCCAAACGACGTGTCCGTTGCAACTGCCTCCCGACGCCAACATCTTCCGTGCAATCATGTACGACTTTTCCGACCGCTCAACGACGTCAAACGCAACGTTTGGACCTGGCATTTTGCACAGTTTTTCCCCAACAAACGCCCCCCTGCATCTTAGAACAAGCACCAGGGGTAGCCCAGACCCTGCCCAGGTCACCAGTTTTCGCCGAGGGACTTACCAGGCAGGAGAAAGAGTTTGTTTCCATGTGAGTGCGCTTGGTTCAGTGCGTGTGCTGCCGTAAATAGCGTGTTTCAGGTTTGAGTCTTCCAGAGTGTCACTTGCTTTTGTTAATATTCCTGCATCACCCTCATGCCTAGGCGCGGGGAGACAGTTCAGCGAGACAAGAAAGAAAGATCTGTTGTTTCATATGACTCAACTTATAAGCACATACAATGCAAATATACATCATGCAAAAAAGTAACTTTTTTTCAACGGAACATCGTAGTAAATGATAGAAGTCCCTTGCCGGAATTTTCTCGCTGAATTGGAAGTGCGTCAAGGACGCGAACGAGATTGCATGGATGTAAGCGCAGTGCAGTAGCATTCGCTGACTACCAACACGACCACAGCGGCCAGTGATCATTATTTATAAACAACCAAACTGCGCTAGACACTGATCGAAACCACTGCTGCAGCTTAATTTGTTTCATGCGTTCAAGGCCACCGCTCGTGTTACCGCCGCTGACGCCGCAAAAATCAACGTCCGGTTCAGCGATGGAAAAACAATGTCGCACAAGTTGTACGATCCCTATCTCCGTTTCCTGAGAGCATCACCTCAAGTCAAGTAAGTTTTGTGTGTAACTTGCTTCCGGGGCTGCTTGTCTAATGCACATTTTCATGGCTGCAATATTTCCGATAGTAACCACACTCATAGGTTGGTCACTTCGAAGTTCTAGACTTGAAGTCCAGGTTCGTTTTCTGTCAAGATCCGCAACCTTACCTGGATGCTGTTGTTTCATAGTTTCTTGTCAATCAGGAATATAGGACTTGTCAAATCAGGAATATAGGACACTTGTTCAGAAGCGCACATTGCTGCAGAAAACACGATTTAGTTATGATGGGATTTTATCTGTTTTTGTTTGTCGAAAGAACTCGTAAATAAAATTGTTACGTTAACAACCACTTTGGAAATGCCATAAAATGCAGCGTATAGATGAAACAGACGATTTGTTCAACTTGGTGTTTTAAATAATTGTATGTTTTTTTCGCCCTTCCAGATTCAATTTTACATTTTGCTACAAAAACGACTGCACCTTGCATATGTACTTTGAGCACGTGTATCAAAAGCCTGGTTACTACAACATCGATGTTCAAGTAAGATTGCTTTTTTGTATATTTTTTACAAAAAGCGGCTACGGGTGTCTTTTAATTGTGGCAAATTTTTCTTTGATTGTGACACCCAAATTGTTTGAATTACTCTAATTTTCACGATATTAGCAGCAAATTTTGGTGGCGCAGTGATATATCTTAGTTGGACATGAAGTGCAAACCACTTATCGCCTGATGTGAGGCAGGTTTTGTTTACAAACAATGGCGTGCGCAAGGGGTGGGGGGTTGGGGTTAAACCCACCCCCTTGAGTTTGATATTTTACAAAACTTTATTATAAGGGAAGTGTATAGGGCTTGATTTTTTACAAAAATAAGGGGAGTGCGTGTAGAAGAATATGCCTATTATGTCAACAATCTTTCACAAAACATTGGTTTGGAAACATGAATATGATGTCAAATTGTGACGTCACAGAAAGAGCCCACACCAAATACAAATGACCACCATATGTCATTGAATGAAACCCCCCCATGGAAATTTTCTGCGTACGCCACTGTTTACAAAAAGCTTGTTTTGTTTATGTCGTTTGCTCAGTCCCTATGGAATCACTGAGGGTGGATGTTGGATAAGGTGACGTATACGAGATGTGTTTCTAACCGCGCTTTTCCATTTTCTGTGACAACATTCTTTTTCAGCTTTCCAACTCCTCGTCTCAGCCCTCCGCACGTCTTGATCGTTCTTTCCGGATCGTTGGCAACAATCTGAAAGAGTCGACGCTGCAGTGCACTTCTGTGGTGAAGACGCACCACCTGGCATCGTGAGACCATAGCTTAAAGACTGAGACTATGGTTGCAAAGATTAGTATAAAATTTGCCCTATAAATGCGATACGACTATTTCGTGTTGTGCATCAAATCAGAAATGAGGTTCCTTGCACAGCTTTTTCCCAACAGCTTATTCTAAATCACCTTATAAAGCATTCCGGCCTCTACAACCGACAAAAGCTTCATCTTTAAACCCCTTGTTTGAATAAGATCGGAAACTATTCGAGAAAAAACCTTATCTGAAAAAAAAGGTTTTCAATCAGAAATGCAAGAACGCAACGCCAGATATCAGTTGATAACGGACGATATTGACAGTGCGGAGAAAAGGTTTGATTGTTTACCCTGCAAGGGTAGGAAAGCGAGTACAAGAAAATTAGAGACACGAACGACAAATCTATAGAGCATAAAGAAAACATTGATCACTTTGTCTTAGTTTCATTTTTTTGGGATTTACCTGATCTAATGTAAACGCACTGTTGTTCTTTACGTAGAATGTCAGTGAGAGGAGGTTATGGATTACTTTTTACATGGATCATCGATAAACGGGATGATAGCAACGAAAATGCCTGGAAAGGAGATTTGCAATCATCTGCACACTGGTGGGTGATCATTTTTGTGTCAGATGTTGCTGCCGCATCTTTTCGTGCTTCAGTTATCCGCGCTAGTTCATTTAAGATTTTCATTAGAGCCATTGCATATACAATGTGCGAACTATGGATCATTGAAATTGCACGAAGCTAATTTTCAACTTTTGCATATATTTAAAACATCGGTGTATTATCATGGCTTGGTGTTTTCGTTTGTGGAATGCATGTGGCAAAGACAAGGGTTTATGACTTCTGTGACACTGAGTCATACTTTTGCCTTGTTTGGTTGTAACTAGCTTAGCTTTATTTGGCAAATGTTCTCTTTCGCGCTGACACTGGTTTTCATTCCTTACGGGGTTGGTTACTTGATGACCGCCGATCAATCTTTTCACTAAATCACAGAAACAGAACGGCAATTTCATTCCTTAGAAAACAAATAGTTCGAATAATACCATAATTTACTTGAAAAGAAGAACAGGTTAGACAGAAACTGAAAAAACGAGTCTCAGCTCACAACAGTCGTCAGAAAGTCGTCAACAGGGAGGCTTTACGTTTGCGCGGGTAGGCTTTACGTTTGTGCAGGGGGGGCTTGACATTGAAATTTGACAAAAATTCCACTGATTTGTAGTGTTTCATACTTCAATTTGGGGGGCATGGAGCTTTGTTTGGCAGGCTAAGCCCACCAAAGCCCCCCGTGGCAACGGGCCTGGCTCAACTTCAGATGCAGCTTTTGATCCTTGCAAAACTCATCTTAGCCACTTTAGCGAAAATACGTATTGTTTTTCTGATTGTCTTAAAATCTGTCACGTTTCAAAAGCCTTCAATGTGTTCCGACGTACAGCTAAAAAATCGTGCGGGTCGTGCTGGGGATGAATGGGGGGGTGCAAGAAAAAGATTTACACGCGACGCTGCCACTGACTTTCCACCAATGCAGTATTTACTAAGAAAGCAGCCCGCGTGACCTCAGCCCAAGAGAGTGGAGATGAGCACCGCAGACTACTCGTGACACTGCTAAGGGATTACACAACACCAGTGAGTCTATTGAAACTAAACCACATTTAAAAATTTTTCAATCCAAGCCATCTATGCCACATAAGCAGCCCAGGCTTTATTGTTCGCAATCACGATCAAATTACCATCGAATGTGAAACATAT
>Ga0210059_1003256_pt1 | contig 25883 bp, 20 predicted proteins | sample Ectturendosymbi2_FD_188042 | JGI IMG/M metagenome (GOLD analysis project Ga0210059, IMG submission 188042) | Ecteinascidia turbinata endosymbiont from Florida, USA - Sample 2 (SPAdes) (version 2) | ecosystem: Host-associated > Tunicates > Ascidians > Unclassified | place: Key West, Florida... | reverse complement strand
ACACTCGCCTACATCGACTGTGCTTGTTTTAAAATAAAAAGTAATGATTCGCCTCTTCTCCACTTTCTCAAATAACATAGGCGTACTTCAATACTAGGTAGGAGACAAGAACATGGGACCTTCACCAGGGCATCACCTCCTGTCCTTACACAGAAGGGCTGGTATTTTTTTGTAACGAACAAAACAATTAAAATTTTTCTGAGTCAAAACAAATTTATTGAAGCAAAGCAACGGCAAACACCTCGAATATGCAAATGGCTCACCAACATTTTTTGAGTGAAAATGCGTAGAACCTCTGAACCAGTGGTTTGCAACCAACTTTTTCATGCGACGACTCATTTTGCAACCCAATTTAACCTAACGACCCCCTTCCGAAAATTTCCAGTGAGACATATGAAATGCAGTTTTGTTGCACAATAGAAATTCACAATGACTATAAAATAACGTACCACATCACTGTGTTGAACCAAGACTCATTTGTTAAAATCATGCACATGGCAGCATCAGTGAGAGAGACCCGTGCCGTACACAAATCACTCCACAGCACAGCTCATTGAATACTAGAATAAACACTCCCTCAGCTGCCGCAATCAGATATCTAATTTACAAACATATCACATTCTTACGTCACAAAGTTATTCGTGCGTTGCCAAACGCAACAGTATTCTGTACTGTGGTGGTCGTAATCACACTTAAAACAATTTTGAATGAAAAAGTAGGCTATCAGTTTTGCCAGGTGATCCTATTATTGTGGCTACGACAAAAAGTAGTTCCATAAGAAATACAAAATAGAGAAGTAAATATGAATATTTTTGTCAGAAGCTCTTGCAATCCCTAGAAAAAAAGCAAACGACCCCCAGGTTGAAAACCACTGTTCTAAACGCTGCCAACATTTTCAATGTCCACGCATTTCTTCATGGAATTTGTAAATAAGGCCACAGGTTTGAGATTGTAAATTCCTAAGAGGAAAGTGAAAATGAACGTTTGCAGTATTTGGCCGTTTGCACAAATTTTCGGATGATTTTTATTATCTTGATATTTGGCAATGTGCCAGGTATTTTGTTGCTGCATTATTCAAGGAGTTAGCTTTAATTACCATGAGAGAAACGTGAGGTCTCAAGTCTCGGTCTTGGTCTCGAACTTCCAGGTCTCGGTCTCGGTCTCAGTCTCGGTCTCGGCTTTTATGACAAAGTCTCGGTCTCGGTCTCGTCTCGAAATTTGAGCCAGGTCTCGGTCTCGGTCTCGGAGGTTACGGTCTCGACTACATCACTGTTTGATAGTTTTTTTTTTCAGAACTTTTTGGAAGAAATTTTAACCCACAATTTTTTAGGTATAGAAGTTGGTTTGAAGCTTTTTTTTATTTGTACATTTGAGATGGTGGTGGGGCCCCTTTGAAAGCATCGTAGCCTACTTACACATTACACTTGCTGTTGGTGGCCCCTTTGAAAGCAAGGTACTTACACATCAAATTGCTGCTGAGGCCCATTTGAAATCAAGGTGCTTACACATTACAAATGGTTTTGGGGACCCTTTTGAAAGCATGGTACTTACACTCTAAAATCGCTGTTGCGGGCCTCTTTGAAAGCAAGGGATTTTACATCACAGTTACTGTTGGGGGCCCTTTTGAAATCAAGGTACTTACACATTACAGTTGCTGTTGGGGGGCCCTTTGAAAGCATGGTACTTACACATTCAAATTGCTATTGGGGGCCTCTTTGAAAGCAAGGAATTTTTCATCAAAATTACTGTTGGAGGCCCCTTCAAAATCAAGGTACTTACGCACTACAGTTGCTGTTTGGGGCCCTATGAAAGCAGAGTACCTTCAAAATGCAGTTGCTGTTGGGGCCCTTTTGAAAGCAAAGTACCTGCACATTACAGTTTGTGCAGGGGGGCTCTTTAAAAGCAGAGTACTCACTTATTATCTGCTTCGCAGCATATTATATGAGTGGGTGATACGTTTTTCACCAAAAATAAGGGAAATTTGTTCGCGTAACACCTGAAGGGGGGGGGCCAAAACGGGTGGGCCCGAGGCAAGTGCCTCGCTCGCCTCCCCTTAAACACACCGCTGTTAACAAGCATACGCTGCAAGCGCATAAAACAAAGTTTTTGGTTGGTGAAATGTGCTATTTCATGATTTTCACTTAATATTGTTTAATTGATATGCACAAAAGTCTAAAGCATTGCCGATGAACACATGAGAAACTTTGAAACATTATTTTCCCATTGGTAGACGCTTTTGTAGAGATTTGTTTGCGGCAAGTCTCGTAAAACTGCTGCTAACACAGATTTTCAAGAAAAAGGATTTTCCTTGTTTAGGAGACTCAACGTTAACATTTCAAAACCTTTAAGGAAATGCTCCATTGTATAACGATCATTTCAAATCATGAAAGAAATGCCACGCCACTTACGTTTGTTTTCATGGTTTTTATCTTCTCCGATATCACTGCAAAACCGCCACTGGTTATGCTGGCGCCACTGACTTTCAAGCTTTGGATATTGTCAAGGCAACCGGCTAGGTGTTTGCAGCCTAGCGAACCGATGTTGTTTCTACTCACGTCGAGATATTTCATCTGCAAACATTAAGAAGTCAGAAAACATAAAGTAATATGCATAGGTGTAGGAGCAGGCAAATTTTTGGGGGTGCGAAGGATTTTTGCCCGAAGTTCCCAAACTTGCTCGAAAAGTTTTTATGAGACTTTTACCTACAAATTTTCTCCCACACAAAATCAGGAAGATCATTTTTGGTATGACTTCTAAAAATGGTTTTCTCGTGTTTTTCTGCAAACGTTGGGCGCCATTTTTGAAGTCAAACAATGGTCGGCGCCATGTTTGATTGGATTTTCAGAGATTTTTCCCGGATTTTCAGGGAATTTCCCCCCTGCACACCCGCCTCCTTCACCATTGGTTATATGCTTGGTGTTTCCCTGAAAAATAAACGTCAATAACAGTTGTTTTTTGAGGTTGATCTTTGTATTACTCCCGGGCTTTTACCGACTTTAAATTATTTTAATTAGCATTAAGCACGTGAAATAAAAAATATTGCTGCCGTGATTTTTGGTGTCTACCATGGCCTTGATACAAGTTTGAAAGATTTGCAAATTGAAAATGCTAACGCTTACAGCATCTGGCATGGCGAAGTTCCATAGTGGAAAAGTCCAGACAGCGTGCAAGAGGTTACGCGCACCAGCCGGGATGTCAGACAAATATTGGCAGCTGCTGAAGCATGGAGGGCGCTGTTGCGTTTATTTACATACGAACCAGGCGGTCAGCACGCCTGACGGGGTTGGCTAAACCCCGTTACGTTTTGTAGGGTTTTAAAGGGTTTTGAACAATGCAATGTCACAAAATAATGTCTTATCACATTTTAAGTACTCAACTCTATATTTCCAGTGACTTGCACAAAACGTTTCTTCCATTTCTTCGCCTTTGCCTACCTCAGTGTCAGATAGTTGCTTTGTATTGGATGAGAGACTATGTACTGTACAGAACGTTTATACATTTTGGCACCTATTTTCGCCACAAGACTTTTTATGTAAGTTTGATATCTTTCTTGCAATTGGACTGACCACAGTGTTTGTCTTGCGGTCGCTTGACCAGATGAAATGATTGAAGGTGAACAGCAGGAAAATAAAGGAAACTATTGCCAGTATGAATGGCTCTCACAGTTGTAGTGGTCATTTGCATTACTACACTTGCATGTATATTTGGACTAACTTTGTCAATGTGATAAACGTGTTTGCGGACAACGAACTTCGTAGAATTACGGAGAGCATGCGCACGCATGAACATGTTCGCAAGTGTTATAGAAATATCTGGAAGGTTGCATTTTTCCGGATATCTTCTTGAGGAGATTATGAGCTTCCGCTCCATTGGTCGGATAAAACGTTGTCATAGGCCTACAGTACTAAAGGTCAGAGAGACAAGTAAAAACTGTGATGCGTTTTCAACCTGACGTTGATGATTTGAATTTATACGATGAAAAATGGACGGTGTGCTACACAATGGGGACGAAAAAAAGTTCCAGTTGATTGGAGCGATCAACCAAGCCAGTTGTGATACATTTAACATGATCCATGCAATACCGAGCGTAACAGCTGTATTTAACGGACGGCCCTTGGATGAAATGGTACTCACATTTGGTAAGCGCTTTTATTTAATGTATTATGACGTTTCCGACAAGATCGAGCTGCGTTTTCTGACAATGTTGCAAATATGATGTCTCAGGTGAAATTAATCCAGGAAGATTGGGATTAAACTGCGTTGTCTGTTTTGGACAGAAAACGATATTTTCAACCGCTATAGGATTATCAAATGTTGGTGCGCCCTTCGGGGCTCAACCGTCGCTGTCTTGAGCAAGCTACTGATTGAAAACAGCAGCGAAAGAAACTAAGACCAATGTAAGATCACAGGCTGATTCAACCGTTTAAAAATTTTTTTATGGTAACGTCTGCGTCCAGTCAGTAAACTCGATTAAATCTGCTTTGACCTTGTTTCAGAGGTAAAGCTGAGGCGGGTGGTGTTAATTGAAAGAATGATTCAGCAATTGCAAAGATGTGCTGTGGTTCTCGCCTTCTATAGAGCTTATTCGTGACATCAAAAGTAATAGATCGTGTCACAAAACACTAGTTGTTTACTGGAACACGGAAAAATACGTTGAAATTAATGTCCACACAGACGAGAAGCTGTTTACCCGACGGGGCATTTTAACTCCGGCAAGGCAACCGCTTGGTCCATTTGGCATGATACAAACATTTGCAATTCCAGTTAACAGCTGCTTTAACGTTTTGCCGGCTGTAATTAGTTCAAAATGATGACCTTTGCTGCAATAATCAAGACATCGGCTTGAGATGGCCGAAATTTTTATCGATTTGTATCTTTAGATCAGTGGTTCTCAAACTTTTTTCAAAAAATTACGCAACGGTACCCTAGCAATTTTTTAAATGGCTCACGGTCCCCTTAAAAAATCAACACAAATAAACACGAAACAACACGTTGGTTTTTTATTGTATCAATGTGACGGGTGCACTTGCTTCTGTGCTATCAGTTCGGCTACGTTTGGTTCCGTTTTGGACAACGCAACCCTCATATCGTGAATCGCATCCAACCGAGAACTCACCTCTTTATCTGCATCCTATATAATGCCCACTTTTGCAAGCGTGACTGTTTGGTTCCGCAATAGAATTAGGCTACCATATCTCCAAATTGTGTTTGTTAAGTTTGATTTGGAAAAATAAGTTGCCCGAAAATTTTATTTTACACAAAATTTTTTTCTTCAGGAGCGTCGTGTTGATTTTTTGGAAGGTGCTTCGCGGTCCCTAGAAAATTGTCTCGCTGAACCCAGTTTGAGAACTGCTGCTTTAGATGGTTTGGAAATTGCAATTGGCTTGAAGTCCTAGATGTTGTAGAATTGCACTTTTTCCGTGATGCATTGTTAATTGCATTGTTTCAGCGTTTAGGTAACGAGCATATTCGTTAAAGTGACTCTATTGGTTAAGATGGCATCACAAAATAATTTGATTGGATTGTACACAATTAAATGCAAATTGAAAGATCAAAATGCAGTAATAGTGAAAAAATAGCTTTTCGTCGTCGTTTTTTTTATACTGGTCCCCAGAATCACTCGTATTTGCAGGATATGAAGGTGATTGTTTTCAAAGAAACACAAAAAATCCGGACAAAACCAGGAATGAGAAAAAATTTCAGGTAAAGTCAGAAGAAATTTTTCCAAAATAAAATAATCCAAAGCTGATTTCAACTAAGCTCCGATTTGTCTGAATATAAGCACAAACAAAAAGTAAAGAATAACAACTCATGTTTGAAATATACGAAAATATCAAAGCTGCAGTGATGTGAATTTCGTTTGTTTGGCGCTTGTGTAATGAATACAAGGAATCCAATCGATGCCACTATTAAAACTTTTAAGCGTACGCACTCGTTCAATGAACATTTTGTGAGCAAATACGAAGTTGTACGATACAAAATTACAAAATGCTCAACCATAGCGCAATGGCAATGTTTTCTTTAATTAAGATTCATCGAAAATCAATAAATGAAAATGATTTAGAAAAAAACAAAACGTACTGCTTTTGGCAATTTTCTGATTTCTTCGGTGAGCACTCCAAGATCATCACAGGTAATTTTGCAGTTATATATAGCTATGGCACAGACTTTATGAATACATTTTGATAAACGTTTGACGCCTCTGCTCCCAATTTCGTTTCCACCAAGTCCAAGATATTCCATCTAAAAATATGTTTGTAACCAATTAGCACATACCACAATAAATAGCATTAGTTTGCAAATTTACTTTCACATCGCGGTAAGAGCGAAAAATTAACCTTCGCCAAGGTTTATTCCACGGTTTTTGAATATAGGCAATACAGGCAACCAATCAAAACACCAAAACACACAAATAACATTTGGTCTTAACGCTGGCTGACGCTCCCGTTTCAAACTCAACGAAAGGTTAAATACGGTAACTCACTAGCTCAACATTTGTACAAACTGGCGTTCTCGTAGTAAAGAAGAAAAACACAGTACTGCATCTCATCTCGAAAATGCACAGATTTGAGAATTGTTGGCGGGTTAAGTGCAAGTGCTTTAGATCAATATTTTCGTAACTTCTTAGTTTTTTGGTTTCTTAATTTCAAAACAGAGAACGAATTGCACTTCCTTGAACTGCATTTGCTCACTATTGTATAAAAACTTTGACACACTATTTTGCGCGAAGTAACTTGAAGGAAAAAACTTGAAACATTGCATCCACTTATCAGATGAAGTGCTAGTAAAACCAAATAAGTGGAAAATTAAAGCTAAACAATTATCCTTGCCAATCTATCAGAATCTATAGAAACTCACTCAAAAGTGATTCGAAATCTATTACATGACTCTCTCTTCACTCACTTTTTCCAGCTTTGTTGCCCGCAGTAGAAAACAAATTAAATTCATGCTGGAGGCCCAGTTCAGAGGATGCAAGCAGTACCAAATCTTCCGCCAATAGCAAAAGATTGATATTGCAGCTTCCAACAGTCACACCCTCGTTGACCCGGCTGCAACTTTCTCTACGATTCATATACAGACTATGAAGAAGAATTGTACAGCACGCACCCTTGTCAGAGCCTAATACCCATGGTGACGCTCATCAGAACAACGTCCAGATGACGCTCAATCTTTCCTAGGCTACGTTTTGTTAACCAAACGTCTCATTCTTCTCTTCAGCATCACATGGACACGCCGTTGAAGGAGGGCTTATGATGAACACGAGGCAGTTGCAGTGGTGTAAGCATCATTACCAGCGTTGCCAATTACATGCGAAACGTGCTAGTACACGAAAGTAACTCAAAGGCTTAGGTAATCTAAGCTCAAGTGCAGGGCCGCAACCAGCTGATATTTTCGGTAGGGGGCAAAATGATCGCAAGTTCGTAATATTTTGTTGTACCTAACAACTATGCAGGTTTTTTAATTTTTTGGGGGGGATATTGCCCGGTTGCCCTCCATCTGGTACCTTAATTTTTTAACATCATTTCGTGCGGCTTACAATCAAGGGCGGCTAACAGTCGAATTAATACGATAAGTAAGCCTGTGGTGATCAAACAGAATGGAATTGAGTGAAACGTTTTTTTCTGATCCAAGTTAACGTTGTGGTATGTCACTATATCTGGGTTCACCAATGTGGTGTCGCGGCACTAGGTCGCCGGCACGGACCAAGTAGATGGCCTGCGGGCCAGTTCTAAAAATAACATTAGGATTATCAATGTCTTCAAATCAACGAAATGTCAATACTGAAATAATTGAAGGCAAATTGAGCAAATTTTTTTTCAAAAGTGTGTATCAAACTAATAGCCCTTCGCATTAATCCGTACACAAGAAGCAGCTCGCAGTTTCAGAAAGATTGGTGACCCCTGCGCTATATTATGACACTAGGGGATAACAACGAACATTTCACCGCTAATGATGGTAGTCTTTGAGGTTTTCCCAGTCTGCTCTTTACGTTGACTGTGGCAGTAGGTCATTAACAATTTCACTTTAATGATTATATTTTGTTATAGCCCGTTCATTACCATGTTGTTGTGCATGTGAAGCATGCAGCAACCACTATCACACTCTACATGGTTTGTTTATGGCTTTTTTTAATTTTGCACTACAGAATATATCAGTACTTTAATAAAAGTTACTAAAATTGTATTGTGATCTTCACATGGACAAGATCCGGACTGCTGATGTTTGTTACAGTAACTACAGTTTAAAGTCGTGCATCTTGCTTAGCTGATGAGTTTAAACGTTTCTCGCATTATAATTCATTTTTTGTAATGAATTATACTACTGGAACCTAGCTCTAAGAAACCTCAATCAAGTAAACAGATGTGCCTTGGCAACCAATTTTAGAGATTTCCTTTTACAGTTAACTGTGTATCCTCGAATTGGGGTGAAGCTGAGCAGATTGCTGGACTCCTTTCTTGTTCCAATCACTTTGTTGTGATGAAAAATATCAAGATTCCATCCATTTCTTTCAAACACGTAGGAAAACTCAAACACAACAAAGTAACACAAAGTAACATGTGAGGAGTGAAGAAACAAACGATTGTAGTGCATATGCAAAATATGTGAGTAGCATTTCAGTTTCGGAATGTAAAAAGCCATGAAGCAATCATGATACTTGCTCTGAGCTTTTTCATGTATAATGTAAAAGATTCTTATCTAAAAATTCGTTAAAAATACATGGCCTATTGCAGAATACGAAGCAAAATTATTACTGCATTTTAGTACCGATGTTACCTTAAGACGTATGTCTGATATGAGTTACTCCGAATATTTCGGAGTATTACCAAGAGTGGGAGTTGGTGTTTTCAAATTTTTTTACAGGAGTGCGAGATGGTGTTTTCAAATTTTTGGAACAGTAGTCTTTAAACAAAGCAAGAGCGGAGTCGGAGTCTAAACCATGTGCCTCCGCTCATCTCTGCCAAGATCCAGGGGGAGTGACTACATCTTTGAATTTGCTTGGTCCCGTCTTGGTGTGTTGGTGTGGAGCCCGCAGAGCTATCTGAGATTGTTGGTGACCGTGGAGTATTTCGAGTCCTCTTAAGGCTGCTGCTGCCCCCGCGACTCTCCCGAGAGCAAAGCGGGCGTGAAAACGAATGAATGATATTTTTGTATCTTTAACACCTCGAAAAAATTAGCAAAAATAAAAATAGTGCGCAGGATTCTGCAAAGAGCCAAACCTCTACAAATCCTGCTGACAAAAAATTAGCTGAATTACAGATTCAAGCTTACCGGAACATCTAATTGTCCAACAGCATTTGCCAGCTCATTCACAAAGTCTTCTTTTACGTCACAGGCAGCAATTACCAAACTCCGGATCTTCGGAAGACACTGACAGCAATTTGTGCAACAGGAAGATACATTGGCGTTCCCCCATAAATTCAACAATTCTATCTGCAATAAACGCAGGAATTTTTGGAAAACATCACTCACAAAATAGTCGTGAAATGTATTTGTAATATCAGATGTCATGTTTTCAGTACATTTTGAACTACGTACGATTTTTCGTGAAATTAAAAACCTCTAGCCTGCACGTGCCTAAGTGCGATGAGAAAACTGATTCTTACCTGCACAAGTAACCGAAGCGCTGCTTTTGCACTGATAGGTCATACGTACCACGACATAAGCGACCTGTCTCATGGTCGAATATCGCGTTTTCGAAGTGCCCGGTAATTGTGATTTTAAGTTGCTGGCACTTTTTGAAATTATTTATCGGCAGCATATTTGTACTCTGCAGGTGTAGTGCAGAGCAGATTGTCCAGTTAAGAGGAGTTTTAACTCTTGCATCAGCCTCCATGTCATCCCTCTGTGTGCATGCCATCTCTGAAAGGTCGCAGAACAGGAAACGTTCGCGTGCTGTGTCACTGCTGTGTAACCACGCCCGTAACTAGGGGTGCCCTGGAGGGGACAATTTTTCGCTCCCACCTGGAAATAAATCTGGGGCATAGTTGAAAACTATTGGACATCGATGAAAAAAATTGGGACCATCTCAGAAAACTCTTCGCCACCCCTAGTGTCGCAAGCTGGTTACCTGCCTGTGTGTAGCTCGCCTGGGCCTTCAGCAACGCGCAGCACTTTATTCGATAATTTCATCCTACAAATGACTTCGACGAGTTTTATAGTTCGTGGAGACAGGTGACGCGCGAGTTTCAAGTTCAGACACAAACGGAGGCAGCCTGTAAGAATCTGCAAGTCCTTCTCTGCTGACTTAAAAGTACTATAAATAATGACATGTTCCTTTGACATAGCTGCGTACATCTTGCGTAATATGAAACAATAAATTAATCAATCAGAAGATCGTTATTCAATTTCATGATGTTTCTCATCTAACCAGTAACTATACATAAAATTTGCATTGTAAACAGGGTATATAACCAATCGTAAGTCAGCCACCACAGGTTGTCACGGGGAGCATTCCCACCACACTTTGCTACAGTAGAATCAAACAGGGTTGTCAAGCCCAGATGTGTCAAAAATGCCAAATAGCTTCAAAACATTCCAAATAAGCTGAAACAGGAGAATGGCTGTTTGTTTTGAATTTCGCGGATGATCAATGACAAAAATGAAACGTTGCTATGGAACTATGCCCAGAATTATTGCATATAAATCAACAAGTAATTGTTAATTACCAAAACTACAATCACTTTTGATAGAAAATGCCTAATTTCAAAACATTCTATGACATTATTGAAACAATATATTATAGTTTGGAAAACTTACAGGAATGTACCATGCCCTAATGTCTAATCGCTTTGAATTTGCTACGCAAACGACTAATGTGTGAGATATGCCGCAATTTCACAAAATATCTAATGCAGAATTCAGTCGCAGAAAACCCACAAAACTCTGTTAGGCTGTCTACGTTTAGATTGACCACATACGCCAAATCGTTAGTGAAAATATGCCAAACAACTTCAATGAATGCTAAACAAGCTGAAACAAAACCTACATGTTTAAGTTCAAAGCAGACAGATTTAAAAATATGCCAAACAAGGTTTTTTTCTGCCAGCACCATTGAGAAAGGCCAAAAAGATGCAAAATTATGACGGACATGGACAACAGCATGTTCTCATGCGAAACCACTTTCAATGAGGCCAAATGTCTGAAATTCGGCATTAGAAAATGCCAACCTGGCAACCGTGTAATCAATATTAATTTTCGAATGGCCACATCGAGGCAAGCAAGAAGATGTACACTAACAAAGTAGGCTTCCTCTCCTTTCTCTTTATTGCCAGCTGATTCTCTATGCAATCTGGTCCTCTGTGAACAAAAGCTTGGTTATCCCTGCTTGCAATGAAGGTGCACCGATGTTCTGATGTGTTCCTGACCATGACATACTCCTAATTTAATCCTTCTCCAAGCAACAGCCTTTCTGCTCCACTGAACAAATACGAAGTACCTCAGCCTCTAAACCAGCATCAAAAGAAACCCAAAAGAAGCAAGTGGCAAAGTGTATGGTGCGTATGTGAGTGCAATCGTCATACCTGCAAGAGACATAGCACCTGTAACACAAGGGAAACACTGCATGCCTGTATTATCGCATAGTGTATTGTGTAACGTCTTAGCTCCCACACGCAACGCGATAGGCGATAAACATGCATCGCAGTAACAAGGAAAACACAGATGCATGAAAGAACAGAAGGATATGTAGCCTACGTGGCAGTAGTAGGGAGTATAGGCTTCATGCCGCTGATACATTTATTTTGATGAAACGCAAGCGTATAATACACAGGCATGAATGACGCTATCATGATTGTTATAATGTATTACTGCGATGACTTCCAAGTACATCGATGTATAAAATGCATGAGGGAGTAGGGGGCTGCAAAGGACCAGGGGTCATTTAGGCTGCAGACCTACCAAGGAAGCTGCTTATAGTGCAAAGGAAACAGTGTATAATAGTAAAAGTGTTTTGCTACGGGTATAAAGTTTCATATGGAAATGCGGTCGTATGCCTTACTGAAGCAAAATGCGTTGCAGGCACCGCCAAGCCATAGAAGACAATTATTTGAAATTGTCACAATAAGCAAGGCTAACCGTTTAGCCTTCTACTGTTTGCACATATTTAAAAATATTCATGAATGCTAGAGAGGACATGCGTCAAAAATTATAAACTGGTGCAGCACAGCAATGGTGTCACGAGATTTAAGCGGGTTGAGACCTAGGCGTCCAATTATGCATAGTGGAAATGAATTCGCTGTAAATGTATGAGAATGGAAATTCGTTTGCAGTTCAGTAGGCGTATGCAGTTTGCTTTGCACCTGACATATAGACTAAGGGCATCCCACTACTTCATACAAAGGTTTGATGCGACCAAACTTTGTGAACGCAACAAAAAAACAAATGATGCAAAATATAACTGAGATACTTCATGATTTGACACTTTCCACTGCAACAGCGTTAAGTCACTACATCAGTTCGCGTGGCTTATGTACACCAATAAGAAGAACACAGAGTATGTTTCTAGCAGCCGAGTAATACATATTTCTTGTACTCTGCGGTAAAAAGCGCAAAACACGGTTTATTTTTTATTTTTGAAGGGATTTTTGACCAGATTTCTATTGCACTGTATTTTATCATTTTAGCACTTGAGTTTGAATGTGCTTTTGGTAAAGCAAATTGTCGAGTTTTCATTTGCCTTGTATTGTACGGATGAACATCTGTAATGAGTTTAAAATAATTGTTAAACGTAGCAGGTAGCTGAGCATTACTGTATTGGTACATTCATTTGCACACATTAAAATTGTATGTATCATGTGGTTGGAGAATTTTCTGCGCTTTACACATTGTGGTAACTTTGCTAATCAAAATTTATTTGTGCTTAAGCATCTCATGGCTCGGTAATAACCGATATTAGCTGTAGTTTTCATGAAGCTGCTCTTCCCCAGGCAATAATCCCATACTGTGCTCGTGAGTTTATTAAGCTGTGATGAAACATACGTATTTCTTGGTTATTTTCATAATGTTTAACCTTATACATTACACCAACATATTTGGATATAACACAACACAAATGTTTACAATGCTCTTTACAAGTCAGGTTTTCATCTACAATTACACCAAGGTACTGTATATGTATGTCCAAGTTATTTCAATACGATTACTGTTTAAATTTATTACAAAGGATTCTGTGCTTACGTGATTATTTGAGAACAAGATATATTTTGCTTTGAAAATATTTAATGAGAGTTTGTTTGCAGTCAGCAAATCTGTTACTTTTGTCATTGGACAATTAAGTAAGTTTTGTAATTTTCCCAGATTTTTGCCACTCTGGACTAAAACGGGATCATCAGCGAAAAGCAGAATTTTCATAAAATTTGGATTTTATGAGTCGTTTATTAATATTAAAAAGAACACTGGGCCTAAAATCTTGACTGGGGGACCCACAAATATTTCATCTTAAAGACGATTTAGTGTTTCCCCCTTGGACGTACTGTATAAGTTTTTTATGGAAATTCTGAAGATGGTTTTTGTATAAGTCTGTAATAGCCAAGGACGTGGAGTGGGTATTGCGAAAACCGTGTTGTTGCTGACTGAAAAAGTTGTTTTGGGGGAAAATAATTATTTTTTTATTATAATCATTCAGTCGCCCGTACAGCACATTATCGAATATGTTTGAAAAGTATATTAGAACTGATATCGGTCTGTAATTTGTGGGAATTTCACTATCTCCCGACTTGAAAATTGGTACTACTCAACTATTTTTAGATTCTCCGGAAAGACGCTGCCACAAACGCATTCGTTTCGTTTGCAACATTTTATAGAAAAGGTGCCATTCAGTATTTTGACAATTTCAAAGCGTGCACCTGAATATCATCGTGTCCGCATTGACTTTTTAGAGTCTAATCCGTTAATGAGTATTTCCTTAGGAGTGGTTGATGATAAAAATATAGAATTTACTAGGCGTGGTAGAAAATAATTTCTTTTGCATGAGTAGATGGGCGAATAGGAGTCAAATTTGCCTGAACCGAAGTAACAAAACTCTTATTTAATACATCTGCAATTAACTTTGTAGATGGGTAAACTCGCCCATCAACATTTAACCTTTGGTGAAAACTGTATGGTTTGTTTTTGCCAAAGATATCAGTAATTAACACAAAAGTTCTTTTTGAGTTTTTGCTGTTTTGAGCAAATTGCTCTTAGTAGTATTGCGCTCAGCTAATTCTTTGTCATGAGTAAGATGGTTTCGGAATTATTTGTTACTTTCGAAAGCTGTAAGCAGTTTTGATCTTTTATAAATGCGAAACAAGTGGTCTCTATGTTTGACAAAAGATATGATCCCATGTGTTATCCATGGCTTTAGTTTAAGTTTATATTCCCTTCTTGTGTATTTACTAACAGGCATGTGTGTATCCGCAAGATATTTCTTGGACCTTACAATAAAATCAAATTTTTCATTAACATTCCATTCTGAGTATTGCATCGGTAACAAATCCAAAGTTTCGTGTTGATTGCGGTCAAAAGCAATGATATCAACATTGCGTGTATCTCCAAAGAATCTTTGTTTGACATCTCCTTTCAAGCGATCTTTACTCACAGTCAAACAAATTGTATAGTGAGCTGATATCATGCAGCATAACATAGGGCTTTATTCCGGTGGATAAATTATTTGTACATAAACTGTATGTTCCATACATGATTCTGTTTCATTTACCACTCTGTTTAGTTTATTTATAACTGGGTAGCAGCCAAGGCTGCATATGGTGTCTATATACTGTTGCATTCTGCTATCATTTGTTGCATTAAGTAGATATCATTTGTTGCATAAGTAGTTGCATTAAGTAGAATGTCATCTAATACGTAATACGCACAGTTATTTGTTGCGGTTTGTGCTACTGTTTCAGAAAATGATTGGCAAGACTCATCTATGTTGTATTGAGGATGTCTGTACACTATTCCGATTATTACTTTCAGACGTTTACCTAATAAATCAAACCATATGTTTTCACACCGACGCATTTTTTTATAACTGGAGGTCACGTCGTTGAACATATTTCAAATCACTTTTTGTGTAGGCACCGACACCTCCAGCTTGCGTTTGGAATTTTTCGTCATAGCCTGGAAGTGGTGCTATAATTGAAGTTTCCTTAATTCTTGTTTCCGACAACGCTATAATATCTGGTGGATTTGAACATGGAGAAACGATTTCTTCAAGCTTGTCTTTATTTTTTTACAAAGATCTTATGTGACATGCAGCAAAGAGAGATCATTTGACATTAACTTACCAACATGGCTCACAGAGTCAGAATGTGTAGCATACTGTGAGAGAGGTAGTGATAGATCGCTATCAGAGTGGTTGTTGCTACTTGTTAAGCATTCACAGTGAGGATACAAATGTGCATTGGAACGGTTACAGTCATTCATATACTGCAGGTTTAGGCTGGGAGCACAGTTTTTGCACTGCTGCACCAACAGCCATGTGTTAATAGTAAAAGCATTCCAACATTAAAAATTAACGCACTTACGTATGCATTTTGCTTCTGGCAATTTGTTGTTCATGTGAAAGTAGTCGCAGGCTTTGAATGTTTGATTTCAGAATTTACGGAAGGTAATATATTTGCGGTGGAGTCAGATGCTAAGTATTTTGTCACAGTCCATCTGTTTATAATCAATATCGACTCCGTGTTTGAAGAGATCATCAAGTGAAGTGACGGTGACCCATTCTTCAGATGTCTTGAGCTTGGCTTTTATATTTGCATTTCGAGTGTAGCAAGAATTAAATGTATCAGAACAGGATTTTTGCATGTACTTCAGTAGTTTGTACCGTAGAGATGTGAGATCCTAACAAACAAATACGTGCTGTCTGCCTTCGATATTTTTGAAATCCCTTTTGTTGGTAATAAACACGTTTCGTTTTTTTGTATGACACAAATCTTGCAATAATTGGGCGTTGATTCTCCTTGTTTCTCCTTTTTCGCCCTAACCGATGTACTCTCTGTATATCATTAGGTTGGAGATCGATTTCGTGCTCATCTGCTATTGTTAAGAAGACCTTTTCCTCATCATGGTTGTCTTCTTTATCTTCTTCCACTTCATAAATAAGAATATTTTCTCTTGTCATTTATTGTTTTTGTCTGTCGAGTTGCCAGACAATCAGATTTGTTTTCTGAACCATTTCATTGCGTAGCTGTACTTTTTCTTCTTCAACTGATTCAACCTGCTTTCATGATTAACCATCTTTTTTGTATTCCAAAACAACTGCTTTAGACAATCCATTACCATGGCGACTGGGAGGAAAATAATCGCATAAACCCACATTTAATCCTTATTTATAAGGCAGTGTATCGACTTTGATAAACCTTTTCAGGATTTGTTTTCAGGCGTGCGGCCTGAAAAAGGCCTGAAAAGGCCGCACATTGAATGACGTGTTATAGAAGGCTGCCCACTGAATGACGTACTTTGATTTCAACAAACTAAATTTAGCTTAAACTAATAAATTGAAAGTGTTCGTATCCTAACTGCAATGTTATCAGACGTGATAAAGTGGCACTGAGGACCACTTGCATCAAAAATGTCAAATTCAAGATTATCAAAATAAGGGAAGATTGACAGTATGCAGGATACTTTTATTGCAACGAAATGTAAACTGGGCAGCACAAAATCCTCGACTGCGCCGCTGGATGGACATAGCTGGTCTAAGGGATTAAATGTATGGATGTTTGCATGTCTACGTGATTAACTGTCTAGTGCTTAAAATGTCAGTGATTAATTGTCACGAGGTGAAATGGTGCGTAATGAAATGTCAGTAGACTTATACAGGGCGGTGGAAAAGAGTACCTTGCTCCATTCATTAATTTTAATTTTCTTTTGGCTTCTCGCCACAAGCTATTTATATGTTTTGTGTGGACGTTGTCAGTGGTGACGTACGCTTGCGAAAAGGTATTTGTGACCCAAACCAGTGACGAGCAAAAACATTTTGGTAGAATTTTTTCCTATTTGCTTTGCAAAATGTTACGACTCAATCTGTTCCGATTTAGATAAATCTGCCTGGTTTAGCAGTTTTTTTGTGTTGAATATGTCCGATATAATTTTTGTACGAACGGCGACGCATGGGTGCTCACTGATCACCTAGCAAAATACCCTTTAGCATTTTTACTGCACAGCACAGCGATTTCACTTGTCGCTGAATGTCATCGTCATCCTTCAGCTAGGCATTTAGTGATACATCAAGATATTTCACTTGGTCAGAAAAGAGTATAAACCACTCATCAGTACGTAAACCACTCATCAGTACATTGGATGGAGCATGTTGTTCACACCCTTTGGGACAAAATAGTACAACAATTGTTTTGTTGAAATTAAAAGCGATTTCGTGTTCAGCAACATAATCACCACAAATTTTCAGAAGATATTAAGTCCACTAATGCTAGGGCCAAACATGCGTATTTCATCAGTAAACATTAAGTGATTCATATTTCTCACAGTGCACCCCACGCTAGCTTAGTCCAGCTGGTTCGATATTTCATCATGGCAAACAGCGAAAAAAGTATGGACTCAGACCTCCTCCTCACTCTTACCCCATTAGTTACAGTCAAGGTTGCGGAGTCGGAGTCGTAAAAAGTCGGAGATTTTCGGGTGGAGCCGAAGTTGGATTACTAAGAACACAGGGGTTGGAGTCGGATTTTTTATCAGACGCCGACGCCGGAAGTCCAATTGAATCATCTTTTGCAATGCAAAAAACATGGTTTTACTTTACTGAGCTAAATGGTCTGTGATGGATTGATATGTGTCTCCATACAGAATTCCTAACTGCTACTACAACAATAGCGGCTTAAAACTATTTATCTTCCTTTTAATAGGTTGGAGCTGAATTTGTACCAACTTTTTTGGAACTTAAATAGCGTTTGAAGCTTGTAGGCTTTATGGATTTCAGATACACTAACTAATGAATACGAAAGTGAGAAGGTGGGATGTTTTTGCCCCATTCAGAGCAATTTCGAGAGATGATCGATTGATATAGCTACCGATTTACCAAATACCATGAGCAAACACTTCACTGTGCAATGCTTGGCATAACGTTCTCTTGGCGTTGTCACTGTCGTACCTACCGGGGGACAGGGAGTCGAGCAGCCTCCCTATCAAGTTAAATTATTTTGGTATATAGTTTTCCTTTGGTTTTCAGTAGGTTGTGTTTTTTACGTTTTTCGGGATATTTTCGTTTTATTAACTAGTACAGATATCCACGACATCGGGATTCCTTATCTTTTCTTAACTTTTTTCTGAGTGTTGGCGAGTGGCCCCCTACGGTAGCCAATGGGCCCCCATTCAGTTAAATTTTGCCCCCTAGCTCAAACCTCTAGTTACGTCAATCGTCGTTGTAGTTTTAACCACAATGTTTCTCCTTTAGCCAGTGCTTCATTCAACATCAAGATTATCGGCGAACTTCTGCACAATTTGCATTAACTGCAGTAAACATTAGAAAGATGCTGTGAGCTATTTGGTTCGTTTGTAATGAGTGACATTTTTCATGAAGAACGGCACAAGAGGGAATATTTTAATTATAAAATACGACTGCGCAGTGCAAAATATAGTTTACCTCTTTTGTGACATTGCACAACTTATACTGAAATAAACTGGAACGGAGTGTGAAAACGAAATCAAAATGTTTCCAGAAGTGTTCACATACTGACAACTGAAATGACATGAAGTAATATTTTAACGAGAACACACACAACATGTCGTATAGTCAAGTGCGAGAAACAGCAGAATAGCTGGGTGTCTTAAAATGCTTTCCACCTTTGGGCTATCGAGTCACATTCTGCAAAAATTTATTTAATCTTTGAGCTGTTTGTTTCTCGAGACCAATTTTCGTTAAAGTGGAAAGTCGCTGGCATGACGCGGTACGATGTTTTAATTACCAGACTACTTGGCTATGTGACAATTAGCGACACGTACGTTTGACAATTTCATAAATCTCGCACATTGCACTTTTGTTGCCGCAACGTACAGGACATCAACTAGGCAGTGGTTAGGAGCGATTGAAAGCTATCAAAGCTTTGAAAAGCACCCGTGGCTGCACACCTGCAAGTTCGGTTCCTAAGGTGAGATATTAAATGCTTGAGCTTTGAAGCAAGACGCGTCAATTCGAATAGGTTTTCATGAGAGCCCCGGGTAGTATTTTCAACAATATTGGGCAAAACGTAAAACTTCCTGTTGCCAAATTGTCGTTGTCAAATCGACTGTCGCCCAATCCTCTCTAAACGCACAAAATGTACCCAAAACAAATAAACCCTTTAACGTTTGCAAACTTACTCTTAGTAGGCTACTTGAAAAAATCATGAAACTTTGCTTTTATGACATTTTAAGAAAAAAATACCTAAACAGTCCGAGTAAAAATGAATGTTTTATAATTTATCGTTTTACTGTAAAACACAGGAATGTTTCGTAATCTTAAAACACTATGCAAATCTGCCAGAGATCAATTATAAGTGAACATCTCATAACCAATTGTTTGTCTGAAATACACAACAAACATTTGCATAAAATTGAAGTTATTCAGCGAGTGTAACAGCAATGTGGATTTTCTGGTGCTGCAACCTCTCGGTTGGCGTTGTGTAGTTCACGACGAAGGAAATGCGCGCGACGAACAGCACCATGTATATATGGCACGGACAAGCAATAACAGAGTGATTGCGGGGCATGATCTCTATTGTTGCTTGCTGTCAAAGTGCGAAGCTTTGCGCATATGCCGCTCGGTCTTTCCAATTGCAACACCGGCAAATACAAAAATCAGAGAAGATTAATTTTTACTTGTAAATACGCTGGATTCAGACCAAGACTGTAACTATGAAACTTAAGTTTTCCAAATACATTTGATTTTTCAGCCGCTTGTGTTTGCTGAAATACCCTTTCTGAGCCCTATATGGAGCTTTATCATCCTCACTGATCATTGAAATAGAAAACAATGCAACGTTGCAAAAGACCATATAAACGAAATTTTGCAAAAATCAAAGCATTTTACCATTTTTAAAAAACAAAGTGCAACGGTTCTGTGTTTTAGTAATAAATGTATGAAGAATTTTTTAACACTCACCGGTTCTTTTCGCTTTCGGAGAACCTCATATAGTTGCACAAGGTCGTCTGTTTTAAGGTTGCAGTATTTAAGAGACAGCTCAACCACATTGCTGAATACGCTGCCGTATTCCGTTACCTCAATGCTTTGATTTTCAACATGCATTTTCGTTAACTGCAATGCAAGAAACAATGTTTTATTTGTAAAAAATTTAATTTTGGCCGATACATCTTGTTTTTCAAAATCACAAGCGGTAACGTTTTCTTAGAGGATTCGAATTCTAAGCTGTTTTAAGTGTGGGATGTTTCTGAGACCAACTTGCTTTATAATCGAAATGATCTGCTGTATCCAAACATGATCTGAGATTTGCCTTCCACGCATTCGGTTGGAACACCGCCATATTGTCCACCATATTCCAACTGGAAAGTGTAGATTTTTTTCGATATTGCAGAATCTATTCCAGGCCTAGTCATTCATCTTACACTATGAACATTTTCGTATCATCTACCTGATATAAATGAAGGTCACATTCCCAGATATTTTGGAAATATCATGGTTTTAACGCCTGTGTAGCAGCAAACGCATTCACACCTGTCTGTTTTGCAAAGTGCCCACGTGACTTTACATGACGTGCCTCGCGGCATGTTCTAATGCTGATTGCCATAAATGGTATTCCAGAGTCTCAGTAGGCCATCGTTACATCTTCAATGGTAGTGAAAGTCAATGTTTCATCCTCAGTGATGTTCTCTTTTCCTCAGGGAAAGACGTGCACAACACATTTAGGGATTTTATTATGACAGCAGGTTAGATCGGCGTTCCCATGTACACTCAATGAAATAAAAACTAGTTAGAGCACTATGTTTAATAAATTCGAATTTCATATCATTAAATGTTCTGTAAAGTTGGAATCCAGTTTAGTCCACTGTTATTTGAAATACTGTATTGTTTCATGGGGTACAGCTAGTAATACAGTTCTTCAGTAGTTAGAGGCACTATTTTAAAAGCTTTAAAAATTTGCTGTAAGCTTCGGGGTAATCAGCCGAATGAACTCTGCTTTCATCTTATTGCGCTGGTTCAAACATGCACATATCTGTATTCAAGTAACTAGTCTTCACACAGGTGCAGAGTGTGAGTCAATCAAATTTGTAATGGGAAATCAATTTTGCATAACAATGCGCAACGTCGGTCCTACAATCTGCAAGCAACGCTGACAGGTGAAATACTGAAAGGCTAAAGCTAGGGCAGAGAAAGCAAACAAACCCACAACCCGTTACAAGAGCAGAACACACGTTTCGACAAATAGTAAACTTGAAAATATATTTATCCCAAATAATTGCTGCCACTGCAATACTGAAAGCGTCTGACGCGGAAAGTCGAGCAATGCAACAGCCTCCAACCCCGTCGCAATAACTCACCGACAGCTGGTACAAAGTGTAAGATATTTAGAGTTATTGCACAATAACATAAATACAACTGCAATATTTAATGATTTAAGATGTTCCATTACGTTTTTGTATAAATCTCGTTTTCTGAAACCTCGCTATCTATATCGATTTGAATTAACTGCTGTTAGCTGATGCATAAATTTCACACTGGGAAAACCTGTTTCAAAAATGTTTGATGTTCATTGTTACTCAATAAGATATGCAACACACCAAAATGTTTTCATAATAAAGGTTTAGAAAATGTTGCTAAAAAGACAACATCTCATAAAGGAGCTACGTTTTGGGATGCTGTAGAAGGGCACTTCAGATATGTCTCATAATATTTTTGGCACAGCACCAAGCAATTTTTGTTAATGCAACATTAGAAATAGAATACCGACGAGCTTACTACCTGATACATCCTGTACGATTTTCTGAAAACATACGTTGTCAATTAAAAGCTCTACTTTTGCTGTAGGCTTTCGAAGAGTCAGCCGACTGGGCTATGCTTTCATTATTTTTTCAAAGCTTTGCTTACATCCTTGCTCTGCTTTCATCTCTGCGATAATTCAAAACAAACTTACAAAAATAACGACAAAAGTAAATCTTGCCAACTGAATTCAAACTCGACATGCGCAATCTATGGTATCTTTTTAGAACTATTCAGTGGGTCACGGCATAGTAACTAAACCAGCATTGCATGAAGCTTCTACTGTTGCTTTCGTAGAACAACCCCGTTTTCACTTTCTGGATTCCTGTGAGGATAAATCGTATCACACACTTAACGCAAAAATCAATATTGAAAGCATTATTGTACCCGGTGTGAAATGATTCTTGCACACTTGTGCTTTATCCGTTGGCGTTGTTTGGCCTGTTTCACAGCCCAGTGAACTATTAGATCGTTACCTCTCGTCAGAGCGTTCAGCATGTAAATTTTGAAACCACCGGTGTTGCACTCGCCGCAGTGTTCAACTTTTAATTTTTAAACACTGCCTGTCCTATCGGTTGGCTGCCCACCTCCGGCCAGCAATTGTTCTTTCATTGTGCCAAGCTCAGTGAGTTATAACGATGGCGCTGTTTGGCTGTTGCGTTGCTCGACATTTGGCGTCAGATACTAAACGTATTCCAGTGAAAGCAATTATTTGGGAGAGACATATTTTCAAGTTTTTATTTGTCGCAGTTTGTGTTCTTATTTATATTACTTTTAGCTTTGAGTTTGTTTGCTTACTCTGCTCTTGCTTTAGCCCTTTTCAGCGTTTCACCCGCCAGCATTGCTTGCAGGTTATAGGAGCAGTGATGAAGATGCGTAGTCTGAAGTGAAATCTCCTATTAACAATTTGAGGATGGATTCAAACCTTTACCTCTTTGGAGACGCGCTACCATACATTGCCATTGCTAGTTTTGTACTCGATTGCAACGTGCTCATACGAATTTGTGTGATTTATTGCGCAGTGCAGTGCTCTTCAACACGGGTTCCGCAAAACATGTACTGGGGTTCCATGAGTTTGAAGAGTTCCGTGACGGTTCCCCGTTTTTTAAGGTAAATCATTCTTTGCTTCAGTGTGTTGATGCATCATTATGAAATATTTTAGATCACCGTGCCGCATTCAGACTCCACATAAGTCAGTTAGCTATACACGAGGTTAAGTGCAGATAGTGGAACAAGAAATATTGATAGTTGTTGCGTCACTTGTTGTTCATTGTTGTGCAGTTGTAAAGAACATTATTGTTGCATCACAGTTATACGATCGAGCCGTTCACAGTAGACCAGTGGCTTTTAACCTTTTTTACGCCACCCCCCTCAAGCAATTTTCCTTTGCTTCACGCCCCCTCTTTTTAAATCAGTTTTAAAAACAAGTGTATTTCTTGGTAAATGTTTTAATTTTAAAATTTTCTAAGAGACATGAAGTCCATAAAGTACAAACACACACACAGTCTGCACAATGCAGGTTGATACGAACTGACACAACAGAACGATTAAATAGCGAGGTTGGAAGAAGAACAGGGTTGCAGACGCTTCCTTGTTACTATTGTTCGCTAACCCGTAACACTTGGTACAGCACTGCATCTAGAGTAGGAAACTGAATCCAACCTTGGTCAAGGCCAGGTAAAGTGCGAATGTGTTGTGGCATGGCACGTCTTCAAACGAAAAACACTGTAACGTCCGAGCACTCAGTCACAAAGTAAGATGCGATTATAGTGTTCAGTGAATAAGGACGAGTTTAAACAATCTGACTGCATCAAAGCACGCAGTCACACGTTGTTAGACTTTCTGCATCGTTCAACAAAGAGCAGTGGCGTAACTGACGTGGGGAATGGGTGCGCGCCGCCCCCCCTGACAAGCTAAATGTAAAAAATGGGCCCCCTGTCATTTACTATTATTTTGATTTTCGTAGGTTTGTGATTTTAGCGTTTTTCAAAAATTTCTAGGTGTGTTTTCCGGTTATTTCGGGTGTTATTACAGATAAATACAATTAACTAAATGAACAAATTGCCACGATTTTTTGTATGCGCTCGGAACATGCGATTACTCGTATGAGACAAATATCCGCAAGTTTACCGCTTAGCCACACAGGGGCCCCAGAATTCACTCCTGTCGCCACGGGCTGCTTTTGTTGGCTTAGCCCCACAAACAAATCTTCAACCGCCAAATTGAAATGTGAAACACTAGAAATCAGTGGTTTTTATCAATCCGTATTGTGTTTTGTCCTGTAGTTTATGGACAGAGCAATACCTGCCACTGTTACGTAGGATAATATCGTCTGATCATTTTTGGTACGTTTGTGAGGTAATAAACGTATTTGAAGCTGGAGCGTAAAGCGTCACCATTCATTGCTTGGAGCGTTGAACGTAAAGATAACCTACACGACTAGCTCAGGGGTTCCCAACCTGTGGTACGCGTACCACTAGTGGTACGCCAAGGTCTTCCATGTGGGATGCGAGAAACTTCCATTTTTTTACACAAACTTGGATTCACAGCTTTCTAGTTTACGTATTGGGCTTTGTTTCTAACAGATTAAATGTTGTTGTACCCCCTATACCTATTGCATCTCAACATGATAACTTTCGATTTGCTGTTAGTAAATTTACGCCACGCATCGACCAATTAGTGTAAAGTAAACAAAAACAAAAATATTATTAAATTTAGTTGTGGTCGTTTTTGTCGTTATTTTAATGCACGTTATTCTTCTGAATAAACTAAGATTCGATCAAATTAATTATTCTGGAAGAAGTGGTAAACGTTGACAATACGGGGTGCCCAAGTGGTACGAGGTCGTAACAAGGTTGGGAACCGCTGGCCTAGTGTATATGTCCAGAAGTCAGACTTACACCTTATCAACGGATTTTGTGCAGTGATCATTGTGAAAAAATGTAATATGTCTAGCCCAGGCAGTTGTCTTATTTTTTACTACATAAGTGCATAGAAGCAAGATACCTTTGATGCTTACAACCAAAGTTACACATTTGCGCAGGCTGCTGTTCAGACAGCAAAATGGAGTTAATAGTCTAGTTTGAAGAGTTTATTTAGTAATAACTGCTAAGCTTGACCCAACGGTGATGTTGCGTCTACGCAACCCCCCTTGGTCTATATTTGTCAACATTTATATCCTATTTGAGATAAAAAAGTGTTATTAATCCAAACGTCTGCCATGCACCAGGAGATTAACAAGTCTAGACATCAGAAAGGTTTATGCATGCGTTTTTCGGCCATTTAAAAGCACGATGCGCATGCTTTTCAAGCAAAATTCACTTGAAGCGTTAATGAAAGAAAACGTTAATCGCGGCGCATTGATTTGATCGGCCTCAGGTTTGTTCCTTCGGTATCAATGTTTTAATAACTGAACGAAAGGCTTGACTCTGATTTTCTGGAAATTTCTGTTGACATTTGCATTTCATTACAGCATCTCTAAATAATCGTCGTTAATTAAATGACAATGTTAAGACCCAATTTCTTTTGTTAAGCTCTATTCGCAAGACACGTCTAGAGGTATTATCCTAACGTATTTATTTCACTTCGGATTATGCTAAACTACCCCGACACTGTTGCCAGGAGTTTCAGCAAACTGAAGCTGATCAAGACCTTCAACAGGTCTCATATGACAGATAGAAGACAATCCTCATTAGCCATGTTGTCGATCGAAGCTTCATGTGTGCGTTCTCTAGATTTGGATGATGTCATAAAGCCTTTAGCACGCCAAAAGACTAGTTCCAAGCTGTTTTGACACTACTGTATTGTGACCAGTGATTACCGTCACTGATGTGACATTATTAATATTTTCATTTAAAAGCACTAGTGTTTCTGTATGCTTTCGAGGAATCAGTCGACTGCCATCTGCTTTCGTCTTTTTGCGATGATTCAAACTTGCACATATCTCTATTCAAGTATGTACTTTCCACGATGGGTGTAA
>Ga0210059_1003255_pt1 | contig 25886 bp, 19 predicted proteins | sample Ectturendosymbi2_FD_188042 | JGI IMG/M metagenome (GOLD analysis project Ga0210059, IMG submission 188042) | Ecteinascidia turbinata endosymbiont from Florida, USA - Sample 2 (SPAdes) (version 2) | ecosystem: Host-associated > Tunicates > Ascidians > Unclassified | place: Key West, Florida... | reverse complement strand
GTGGTACTGCGGAAGAACTTCTGCAATGCACCCGATCTCGACTTACAATGTTGGTGAAAAACTAAGAAAATAAACATCAACATTCTGATTGCTGAGGGAGGGTTTGAGCCCCTTCAGCCCCCCCCCCTGACTGAGCCTTTGTTCTTAGCGCTACATCGAAAGGTAAACAAATCAATGAAATCAGCAACAACACGTCTGCATGGGCGAATGCTGAAAAGGCTTACCAGTATTGCCTTGAGGCAAGCGTTGCTAAACGTCTACTTCTCCCAGGCGTTAGTTCCGTTTTCACATGGTTATTTTGAGGCAAAGGAGAAGGTCTGTAAATTTAACTGGACTGAAAATGAGGACATTCTTTCTCGTTGGGATATTACTTTGGAAAAGCTGTTTAGCAGCAGGTATGCTAAATATTCTTTATTATTATCTTTTCATTTACAACGTTCATGTTATTTTGCATGTGATTTGAATAGAGACAGAGAGAGTTTATTGGCACAAACATTAAACAATTTCATGCAAAAATAAAATTGAGGCGCTGGCGCACCGAAAAAAACCTGCAAAACAGGTTGTCTCGTCGGGCGCCCCTCGAAAGTTTCATAAATTTCTATCGTGGTTTAAAGTTGATGGCCGAATTAGTGCGAATATAATAAGGTTGTAGTTTTGAAGAGGTTGTAGTCTGCTGGATGATCAACACAGTTGCGCGGGAGTGCTGGGTCGCAACCGGTATCTATCGTTGTTTGCTGAGTTCCGCAAGGAGCTTAGGATGGCAGAGAAAGTGTAAACCCAGCTAAAATGAAACTCTGCCCGGGTTTCCATAAACCTTTCGCATCCAAGCAGACGACTGTTGCTCTGTAGCAGTTCATATTTTTGTGCCAAGCGGAAGTCAATTCTCCCACTTCTGCAAAAGCCAGCCGCTTGAGGAGCCATGCGCACTGTGGTGTACAAAGCTTCACAAGTTGTGCAGAAGCATTTCATGATGGTGAAGGAACTCCAAGGCGCCGGCCTGCTGCATGTAATGTAGAACAACCTTCTTGGCGCATTTTCCCTGCAAAAGGAAGAGACCGCGGCAGCAAAAGAAGAGAAAACGGCAACAAATACAACGGAAAATGAAACAGCAATAAACAGTCAATTCATACACGCAAAAACACACTAGAATCTAATACTAATGTTGCACTCACAGTATATACCTGTTTAGCTAATATCAATGGTGCATTACAAACAGGCAGAGATCGGAAAATCCCAGGTGTGCAGCCCTAACCTTAGCGTAGTTTCATAATATCGCATATGATAATCAATCACTATATTCATTAACCAGTTTGTCTTTGACTGCCTTATGAAGGCAGGTGGTGAATATCATATAAAGAAGGGTCAATGGAGTCCCAGACTTTTGGGCCAAGGTGTTTTAGAGATCTTTTGCCTTTGGCTGTTGAAGCCAGTTGCCAAATTTATCCACCTCGTGTGGCAGCACGGGTTGCATGGGAGTGGGCCTGATTTACAGAAGTAAACAAATGATCGACATTAACAGGTATTCTACCCCAGTGCAAATTATGCATGAACCTACCTATTTCAAGAATGTATATGTCATTAATTTTAAGAAGGTGTAAGTTTTTATACAATGGTGAGACTCTCGACTTGTAAGAGCTATAGGTCATTGCTCTTAATACTTTGTTATGTAAAACATTCAGTCGGTTCAAAGCTGTTTTTCCAGCTCCACCCCAGACGCCAATTGCATATCGGAGATGACTATAAGTTGAACTGTAGTAAACTGATCTCAATGTATGATTACTTAGGTAATATCGTATCCTATAAAGCACTGCAACACTTCGGGAGAGTTTTATTTGTGTATGTGGTCTATCCAGGAAAGATGTTGGTCGATCTACATCCCAAGATACTTGGTGCAAGTTGTGTGTTTTATTTTATTGTCATTGATTTTTACATTAAAATTACAAGATTGGCTTAAGTTGCTATTGAGAAGCATATATGTAGTTTTTGAGTAATTTAAAGACTACTTATTATATCTCATCCATTCATCAACTTTTTGCAGTTCATTATTCACTCCATTTTGCAGGTTGGCGGAATTGGCACAGGCTATTGTCAACAATGTGTCATCAGCAAAGAGTGTAGGAGTTAAGTTTGATGCTTGTGGGAGGTCATTCACATATAAGGCAAATAACAGGGGCCCTAGCGATGAACCCTGGGGGACCTCTAGACTTACCCCTTGGGTAGTTGACCTATACCCCCCAACAATAGTATACTGCTGTCTGTCTTGCAAATAACTAGCACGAAGTTTGTGTGGTAATCCTCTAATCCCATAAAAATGTTCCAACTTCCATAGAAGCATCTCATGATCAAGGGTATCAAAGGCCTTAGACAAATCACAGAATACAGCACAAGTAGTAAGCCCTTTCTCTGTGTTTTGCAGAAAGTTTTCATGTATGTCATATATAGCCAAGGATGTTGACAATCCACTTCTAAAACCATACTGGTGTTCAGAAAGCATATTGTGTTGTTCAATATAGGAATACAGGCGACTATAAAGTAATTTTTCAAATATTTTGTTTATGGGTGAGAGAAGTGATATTGGCCTGTAGTTGTTGCAAAGGTCTTTTTGCCCCCCTTTGTGAATAGGAACTACTTGTGCACATTTTAAACTTTTGGGGTAGGTACCCTTTCGTATGCAAAGGTTAAAGATTTGGGCTAGAAATGGGGATAAGGCACTTTTACACAATTTTAGTATACGTATTGGGATGTCATTCATTCTAACACTCTTGCACTCTAACAGCCTGTTGATGACAGCTTCAACCTCTTCAGGAAAAGTTTCATGCAATACAAAAGATTGATCTGGGCCATTATAGGCTACAGGATATTTATTGCTGAGGGGAGGTGGAATGCTGTTTGCAATGTGCTTTCCCACTGTCACAAAGTAGTCATTAAATATATTAGCCATTTTTTCTGGATTTCCTGTGTGTTGTGAATTTATGGGATTAAGTAATTTGTTTGGATAAGAATGGGTTTTGACTTGAGAATTGGTTAAGGTATTAAATAGTTTCCACACTTTTGCAGAGTCATTTCCACATCCAAGAAACTGAGGTTGATAATATTTCCTTTTGCTGATTTCTAGTTGGTGATTTACCTTATTCCTAATTTTTTTTATCTTTTATGTTCTTGCTCATTACAAAATTTACAACGAATTTGTGCTCTATACAACTTATTTTTGGTTTTGATTAATTTGTAAAGGTCTGATGCTATCCAAGGTTTTTGGGCTAATCTCCTTTGAGTTCTAGACATATTTTTTAATAGTGCATGATCATCAAGGACCTTTTTAATTGCACCAATTGCATCATCCAAGGCTGCTGCTGGGTTGTTTGAATTGATAATCATACCATTTAGTGTTTCCTTTATTTCATCCATAAACTCTTCTGCATCACTATTAGAAAAATCATGCTTAAACTGGGCTTTTGTATCTACTTTTTCAACATGAGCTGATTTGATCGAGACAAAAATAGGAAGATGGTCAGAAAGGTCTTTGATTAATATTCCAGGGGTTACTTTATATAATGGCAAGGTAGTATAAATATGATCAATTAAGGTAGAGCTACTTGGGGTTATTCTAGTAGGTTTGGTTACAAGTTGTAAACAGTTGTAACTTTGTATGCATTAACATAGTTTCTTACTTGGGGTATTGCAGTCTGTTGCATCAAGTTTATGTTGATGTTCCCACATATGATGAATGGTAGCTTTTTGTCATTGAGATTGTGAAGAATGTCACATATATTTTCAGTAAATGCACTAATGTCATATCCTGGGTGTCGATATATTACCCCAATTATGCACGGTTTCTTGTGAAGATTAATTTCAATCCAGAGACTTTCAGAATCATTAAGTGGATTAGGTATATCAGTTTGAATTTGATATGATATACTGCTATCTATGTAAATTCCTACTCCACCTGATTTTTTTCAGAATCGAGTTAAGATTTTTGTTTAACATGTACTTCCCATATGTTGCCAAATACACCTCATGATAAATTGATAAGCATAAACTGCAAGACCGTGTTTCCCATTGGTTAAGACAATTCACTGTTTTGCAGCTACAGCAGGACAGCAGTGCAGTACACGAAATGTCACGGACGCTAGAAATGCTGGTAGACCGTGTAGAAATCCATGTCAGCCTGCGGATGGACGATGCAAAAGTGGCAGACTGTGCTTGTGTGACCATGAATGTGGATACTCTTGCATTCACTTAGGTAAGACATTTTAGAAATGTGTTTAAAAATAAATAGCGTCAAACTGTTCTTATTTCATTCTTATTTTTTGAAAGTTTCATTTTTGTCATACACAATCATTTATTTTCGCGATTGTAGGACCTGCGTTTCACTTTTCAAACGATGTGGATCATGTGCAAATGTTTTGAGCAGTTTTACAAATAACCATGAATTTCTCCATTCAAATGATGTTATTTTTAGTTGTAATTACATTGCACTTTGGCGAGTCGTCACAAACGTGTTGTGGTAAAGGAACACAGCCACACATGCAGTCTCGTGTTTACGATCGGTAGATCAAGCACCCGCCGTGCCTTACGGCGAAGGCTACAGCATAAATTGCCACACACCAGAGCCTTGCGTGGCTGTTTCCAAAACGTAAACTACTCAAAACTTCGGCAACAAAGGAATGAAAACAAAACAATTGCTTCTCATTGGCATTCTCAAAAATATGTTGTGCCAAACACTTGCAAAGATATAAGACATTTGCTCCTATATTGAAACAAAAAGCTGTCTTCAAAGATCACAAGTCGAAGTCGTAACGTAAAAACAAAATATAACCAAACAATCAAATTGAAGTATTTTGTATGTTGCATGGAAACATCATAAAATGTTGATGAGAAAATAACGCACTTATCATTTCCTGCTGAATTTCCACTAAAATCTATTGCTAGAAACAAAGTTTAAAGGTGGTCTGTAAAGTAGCAAAGCCGTGGTAACACTTTAAGTCAAGAATAATACAGGGTAATCTAATTTGTTTGGCATCGACTTGTTAAATGTTTGGAGATATCCAACACAAAAATAAGTATAACTAACAATTGTCCTTCTAATCGTAACAAGTAGTTTATAAAAGCTAAAATATTATTTGAAAAAAGATTGCGGCATAGCCAAAGAATATTAGTGAAACTGTCAATTCTACTTTAATTAAAATTATTCTTAATAACTTTGAAAACGGCCTTAATATGCTGAAAATTAAATATAAATTCGAAAAGACAACATTTATTAATAAGATTTATCAGCAATACAAAGCAAAACCAAAGCAGTTCTGATGAATGCGTGAAAAAATCTATTGATAGTTTTAAGAAAACAAATGAGTTTCACTCTTTCAGAATATGGTAAAGCAAGCTTCAATCGTCAAGAGAATATATATTATTATTATACAGTACATCTTGCTGTATTTAAAGTTTGTGACTTTTATTTTTCGTTTTGAGTTGATATGCCAATTAAAGCTCATAAATTTTGAATTAACCCACTTGTATGTGTGTCATTTGCTCACTTCTTAATACGGCCCTCGGTGGCTTTGAAAAGAAACAAAACATTATTTATGTATCATTTATTGACAGCAACGTTGCGTAAAAAGTTTCTGTAACGTGCACATTCCTTTCCTTAGTTGTGCATTATTTTGAGGCCAAGTGAAGAAAAACCTGAGCATGAATGAAATGCAAACCTCAAATACTTCAACTTATAAACATAGGTTGATATCTACGTGACACAAGTAATACCAACATCACAGGCGGGCCCAGGGGATCTAAGGGGGCTCAAACCCACCCACTACATTTTTCAGATACGATTTTTGATCGATGGTTCCAGACACAAAAAAGTCTACTGGTGTGATTTTTTTGGATAATCTCATAAACCATTTGTTGCACAGGGATAGGGAGAAAAATATTAAATGCAAAGTTTATTTTGCTTAATTTGGGCAGTCCCAAAGTGTTTATTTCACTAAAAATAAAACTTCTAATAAGCAAGTTTATCTTTTAATATGGCCCCGATGTCACAGAAACCGCACGGAAGTATTCAAACTCTTGTTCAATTTGGGTAAGATTGGGCTTCTTGTGTAAAAGAGTTGGATAAGCAGTAGACTGTTGACAAAAGTTGAATAAGCAGTAGACTATACTATTTTCTTCCTACAAGCTTTCATGAATGACTGCACCTCATTTTATTAGTTAAGCGAACACATCAAAATTAATCTGCAACAAACCTGCGATGCAGGTAACTACAGGCTAAGTTGGAGGGCTCAATGACAGCATAAATTCCAACTTAACAGCAAATTATAGCCTACATGCCATGTAGTCTAAAAAAGAAGTGCGCTAGATTAGCTGGTGGCTATGCTAAAGATGACTACTGATCAGACCTGTCAGAAGCAATTTTTGGACAAACGTTCAGCTCAGCACGAAATCAGACGCTTTTTTCCACCCATATTCTGGTGTCTCTACAAAAATTTTTCAACTTACTGTACAGTATTTCTAAAATTGCGTTATCGCGATATAGTCGCATTTCGTACAAAAAGTTGAATGGATATGCACGAGAAGTTGGTCTTTTACTCGATGCAAACTTCATCTTTCCCGCGGTGACGTGGAAAAACATTGTCTGATCATTTTCAATGCCCTTGTGGTGCAACAAACACCTTCCAGGGCAAAGTGCCAGCATTCATTGCTTCGAGTTTCTTGCAGTGTTGCAAGTTCGGCTTTTTTGAGGCCAAATTTATAATTTTTGTTTTTTTTTCAACACCTTCAGCTTTTTATTTATTTTTGAAAAAAATCCAAATGAAATTTGGCTTTTTTGGCCTTTTATGGCCAATTAGATCTTTTATGTCTATTTGGCAGATGTAAAGATGATTTTTTCACATATCTAGGTGCTGGCAGATTTCTAGACACTGTATGTGGACAAAGGATGGTAAATGTTTGTTGGAAACTCTGCACGAAAATTAAGAAATTTTGTTTTGCTGTTTCGTGTATTTTTAGGTTTACACTTTGAGGTTACTCCTCAGCAAGGCCAAAAGTTTCGAGAAGTTTATTGATCGAGTGACTAGTGACCTTTGTTCTTTTTATTTATAAAATACGTTTGAATTGCCTTTTAAAAGCGCGTTTGGTTGTTTCAAAGGTGCCGTTTTGTATTTATCTTGCATTTGGCTTTGTTGTTGCTAGCTGGCTCATTTCACGCGTTGATGTGGCCTGTTCTGCTTGTGACTATCTGGCAACCCTGTTTTATGAGTTGTTTGTCTCTACGCGTACCTAGCGGCGTAGCCAGCCAACAAATTTGCGGCGGGCAAATCTTTTGACTTTAATTAAGCGAGCAACAGTATTTTGCTTTCAGCACCGCCTCTCAAAGCACAAAATGACAAGATGCGCGAGAGATTTAGGAGAAATCGTCCTCTTGGCCCCATTGTATATGCCTATGCTCGTGCCCATGCGTGTTTTTCGGGGAAGAGAGTTTTGCTTGTTTTCCGAAATACCTTTCTTTCGACCTTCAACTGATTTTCTATGGCCAAATGACGTTGATAATCAAAAGCATTTTGTTTCAAATAGTTTGTGATTGATACTTTGGCCGCTGACTGGCGGGTATTTTTGCAAACAAATTTCGCCATTTTGGGTAGATAGTCGCGATGTGTAACAAAAATCGGACATTTTCCGAAAAAAACAAACCTTGAAGTCCGAACATCATGAACTTCTATTCCATGCACATCTGCAATTTTGGAACACAATACGTCATGGGTCTTGTACAGACTGCCAACAAATGTTACTGGCAGCATTTCGTTTTTTTCGTGTATTTTTTGTGTCACTTTTATGCCTGCCCCTCGCGTTCTTTTCGGCGCGGACCTGTGTTTATCTAGCTAATTATAAAATTTTGTCGACAATCAGCAAGTTACTACGGTTAGATAAGTTTAAGAATAACTTCTGAATTGTTGTGAAGGTTGCTTCTCCTCCGGTAACGTCCTAGTAAGCCTGGGTAATGGTGAGAAAGCCGAAATGTTTATGGTTATTAAACGGTGTTTGTTAAAAGTTACCTGAGAAGTTGGATTTCCACCGCTGTGCAGTCAATACACATCCGGGTGACTTTGTCCCTGAGCCCCCCCCCCACACACACACACACTAAACAATCATGGATCAGCCTGCGAATATGTTGCAATACAAAAATTATAAAACAACATCTTGCATGATGCGACTGGGGGGGAGAATGTACGCATTTTTATTATGTTGGATTTTAAGATCTGCTTATTCCCTTCTCTGGTATTGAAATTACCAAGGTCTTTCGTTTCATTTTCATTTTGTTTCATTGTCGAAATTCTAGACAAATGTTTTAGTTTCTAAAGTATTATATAATAAAAACATACTAATTTAGTTCCAGAGAAAAGAATTCTATATCATACAATAAAGTATTTAACGTTTTGCCTCTTGTAATAATACAGCTTTGGCTTAGCATATTAATGCTGTACCGTGAAAACCATCGGATTAAAACTGAATTAAACTTCTGTCACAATATAATCACACGCTGAAGTGATTTTCTTAGAGTTCATGTTTAGCGATACGAAGCAGATAGCTGTGAAACTTGTAAAACTCTGAATGTCAAATCACTTCTCTAATTGCAAAAATCGCAGCTGCCGTTGTTTGTCTTCTTCGGCCAGACACGCTTCGATGCCAGCACTCAACGAAGCGCGACGGTCCAGGACATGATGGCGTTATTACGTCACAAATATAGGACCCTTCCATACCATCGGTGTGGAGTTACAAAACCAACACAAACCGCCAAAACCAACTTTTCGAGATCTCTTTTCTCCCGAGATCCACTCAAGTACAAATGTGTGTTGGTGCTTGGAAGATGAAGATGATGTTTTGAGTTTCATACAATCTGCATCTCGTGATCTTAAGCACCAAATTATTTGACTGTCAATTTTACTTTGCAGGTAACTTTTGTCCATACCCGCAGAACATGCAAAACATGGAGAGCGTTCGCATCCAGCGAACACTCTTTGGGGCTTTCAACATCACAGTCACCAATCCACCTTATTTATACAACGATCGTGCCATCTACAAATGCAAGCCTGGATACGTAATATCAACATCATCACTTCGTATGTGCCATGGGAGGAAAAACTGGACCAATCAGAACGCAACTTGCGCACGTGGGTTTTCGTTGTATTTAGTTTTGCGCAAAAATGTCGGCCCTGAAACATGTTATGTTTCCCTGCGACACACAGCAAAAGACACATCTACGAAGTAATATTTGCACGTTTGATGTTTTAAAATTGGCAACTGCAGAGGCCGACATATTTTTTAGGCTACAGATCCGTTAGGTCGGAATAAAAACAAATTCTCCGATTTGCTGGTGAATTTTGACGCGGTTAAAAGAATGCTGCCGATTTTTCACTAAACTTGTTTTGATGAACGAATTCCTGACATTGTAACTGCGATTTTGTAGCAACTTCGCCTCAGTAGATCTATCTGTAACACTGTCCAAACATTTCCAGATGCATGCCAGCCTGCAGATGTTGAGTCCATCAGACGATACAGCTTGAGGTGCGGAAAGGCGTGTTCAGCTGATACTGAATGCAATGAAATAGAGCATTGCATCTGTGATGGAGCGTGTGGGAGGACGTGCGTGAGGAAAGGTGAATTTGCTTGGCTTCTGACCGTCATTCGATGCTATGTTTTTGTAATTTTCTGAATGGCAGTTTTTTGTGTGGTTATACCGCTTTGCCATGGACCAATAGCAACGCTCATGGAAAACGTGTGCAAGTGTGTACTATGTAATAGATCAGGCCTTGGCAGTTACACCAGCGCAGTATCGACCAGATCTGTCTACTGCAGCGTGGATGACCTTTCAATATTTCCTGGAAAGAATCATCTCCACGTTTTTTTCATCAACACAAACTCTATTCAAAGGAACCTTGCTTTTATGCAAAAGTTAGAAATCAGTGATTTTCTTCATTTTATTGATGTACAGGTATTCATTGAGAAAGCACCGGATGGTTGTATTACTCGCACCTACAAGAAATCCACACACACAGGTCTTTATTCAACACGGTCAAGTTTCGTCCCTTTCCACAGAAAAGGAAATACGTCGCTGCTCTGTGCAGTTTTCATTTTTTTATTTAGTGAGATGCTGTTTTCAAAAGTAGCATCTTGGGTGTGCACTTGGTAACACGGGCTTAGTCGCACTGGTAGACTGGGTTTAATTTTCGTTTGGGTCACATTTGTGAATTGAAAAATGCTACTTGTCGTCTGCCGTGCCTCGTGTGTCTCTTTGGTGAATGATGTTAAAAATGTCACAAGCTGCCAGTGACATGCCATCATCGCAGCACGAGATCAACCGCGTAATAACACCCGGAAAATTTAACAGAGATGGGCGCTTACAGACCACTGATGGCACTGCAAGGTAGCGCAAAGATCAAACAATCAACTCCTCTACGTTTCCATGTTATTAACAATCGTGACTCTGCTCTTGCATCTAGGGTTTTAATGATCACTTGATTTTACAGACGTTACCTGTGGTCACGCTCCAACAACTATTCATGCTTCCATAAAATACACCGGTCAGGGGATTTCCCGGAAGGCACATTATATTTGCAACGAAGGCTATTATTTGCATTCCGGCTCTGATACGAGGAAATGCACGGGAGGAGGCACATACGATGGCATATTGCCACTTTGCAGACGTATGACATGCAAAATGTTTGAATTGTTTGAATTTTCGATTTTGAATGAAGTCAACATATTCAGGCTTTGTTTTGTGCTTAAATTATTTTGGCCGCACAACAGATATTATCTTCAAAATTCTATGACATGACATCACTAGGGCTTGATTTCTGTCATGTCAAAATAACCGTTGTTGAGATTTCAAGGTAATCCATTGCTCAGAAATAAGCTACATGAGAATTGAACTTGTATCTCATGCAGAAAAAATACATAGGAAGGATCAATGCGTTTTATTACGATTCAAAACAGCCCAAAGGTAGTCAAAAAGTTTTCCATGCGAGCTGAGTGTACACGAACGTCTGATACTTTGAAAAAGTCAAACTGAGTGCCTCTGCTCAGTGCCTTTGTGTTAAACATGATCTAAAAACCGGCTCTGCTGTCCAAAGCAATGTTTTGTTATGTGAAATGACTTCCTGATTTTCTCTGCAATAGCACTGTGACGGAGCTGACTCCACATAAAACAGATATGTGAATTCTCACGAAAATGTTAAGAGCTTTGAATCCGTTTCTGAAAGATGCATTTTTCCACCAATAACTTGAACTCAATATATCAAGAAAAGGGGAAGAATCAAAAATAGAATATTTTACGCAAGTTGACTTACCGTCTGTTTATTGACTTTTTAGATGAGTTTGAAAGGGAATTTCGTATCGTAAATATGTATAAGGCGCATTCGAAATAATGTCAAAAACTGTGTTTGTGACAAACCGACGTGCAAACCTACTTGGATCTTTCCAGTACAATGAGTCATTAATTTCCACAAAGTCCTATGGTGTAGCATAGGTAAGGTCGGTGTTATATTTACCGGACGTTAAGCCAACATATCTTCTACCTGTCGCTCCAGGGAAACGAGTCTATCTTGACACAGCACAACTGATAAAGCAATTGTCAAAAACCTTTACAACGTTCTGCACGTAAAATTACGCAAGTCCAACCGCCCCGGGCGGCATTAGTCAGTTCATAGCAGCGTGCTTCTTTACATGTTATCCACTGGAAATAAACCATTAGCGTGACTGAAGATCCTCACAAACCTTACCTGGTACAGTTCCATGGCAATTGTTAAGCGTTTCCAAAACCAAAATAGATTTTCAGTATAACAAGAAAACTACGAGAAGCACATAAAAATGATTTCGGCGATTGCGTTTCGACAAAAAGCAACTTGATTTTTCTTCAGGGGTTCAATGCGGGAACCCCCTTCCATCCATACGAGCTACGAACGGTTCAGCAACCAGCAGACAAAACCCACCTTTCTTTGTTGGACACCAAGTGACCGTTCAGTGTCCTCGATCCCATCGATTGCTGGGATCTGTCAAAAGAACTTGTTTAAATGATGGGAGATGGAGCGGAATTGACAGTGTTTGCGATGTTGTTGGTAAGATGGCACGAGTTTGCTAACAGTGTAAAACGTTTTGATTTAATGACGGATTTCATCTAATGCTTACACTATTTGAATAAGGTTTGCGCAAATTGCTAGGTTTTCTGTATGGCTACATCGTGAAAAGACACTTTTATAAACTTATAAAGACACTTTCATAACCTTTTTATAAACTTATCTTTACCCATGGCACGTACGTACCGACAATCCAAGATACCGATGTCCTCTGCACATACACAATTTTTACAAGTGAACGTCACTAATAAAACATGTATTTTTGTGGGACCAAAAACGCCTTCAAAGAAAAAAATTCTAGACAAACAATAAGAAAAACGCATCTCCGTAAAAAAGATATCAGTCGTTTCATTGCAATTCAAATAGAAGATCTACTTATATTATATAGATAAAATATGCTATGAACTACGCTTCGTGAGACTGAACTATTGTTTATGATGCTGTCGTTTCTATTTCATTGCACTGTGGTATGACAACAGTTGGCTTTTCCAATTTAACAAAATGGTTGCAAATATTCAGTGGAAATCAAGAATATAATTTCGCTTCTCGTTGATGCATAAAACATGTAGGTTAACTTTGTTAACAGTTAATTCCTTTAACAACTGAAGAAGCTAATGCAAACCGTTAACCTAAAATGTCAATAAAACAGCATCAGGAGAGCAGTTACGCATATATCACGTGAACTAACTTCAGCCAATTGCAAAACCACTCATTGTCCTGAAGAAATTCCACAGTTACGTCGACCAAACGTCGGCATGGTTCTTGCGTTTTGCCCTCACCAATTGCGTCAAAGAAACAAAGTAGCTGATATAAGACAACTATCCACCGTCTTCATAAACATGATTGCAGTTTTAACTGGAACGTTACAAGAATTTGTGACACGTCACACGTAGTTTACATGCAAAATACATGCACTGCTTTCACAAGCACAAAACAACAGAAATTACCACCTTCATGACATTCCAATAAAGTTTTAAAGGTGTCCGCCAATATTTTATCATCATGGCTTTTTTATGATCGTCTGCGATCGCGTGCAATGTGACAGATTTGGTTTTTGGCGATTGGCGGCAGGCCGAAGTCTGATCGATGTTTTTGTCGGGACGGTTGAGGTGAACGCTCTTGCCCAAGGAGGGCTTAGGCAATTCACCCAGTGTTGGTGAATCGAACAACCAACCTTCCAACTGAGAGGCGGACACATAACCACCACTGAGTTAATCGCCACCGATCTTCATGGTTATCTGAATTTTTAATAAATGTGTAACACAAGAGGATAATTTCCCATTGCCATGCCCGCCACCAGAGGGGGTAACCGAACAGTAAATCGCCACTTCTCAGCAACGGGTTATTGTCCCTCGAAACAATCGGCAGGTTGCGGCCCTGCCCACCCTTTCAGAAATTGCTAAAGTCAAACCTATCTCTGAAATAACCATATCGAAACATCCTTATCACTACAAAGCAATATCCATTCTCAAATTGTGAGCACCCGTATTGGCTATTCGCAAGCAGCAAAAGACGCGTAGGTTTTTGGAATCTCTTTGGCCAACCGAAACTGAGATTGGAGGCCGTAGAACTTGCTGAATATACTTTTGCACACATTGTACACTATATAGCTTTTGAATTCAGAAAGCAGCACTATTGGGGTCACTGGAAATAGTTTAAAATCGCTTTGACCTCCTTACATCTTCAGACTGGGAAATGCATTTCGAAACAAGCATCACCTTTCTCTGATGCCTTCTTCAAAAAATGTAAACTCATGAAATGTCGTATTGAACACTTTCAGCCATAAAGTTAAACTTTAGTGACTTTATCCTACATTGCAAGCTACCTAAGAATACTATCTTATACAAAAGTATGGGAACGGGTCACCTCTAAATTCACTAGACGTCCATAAGTGTTTGTGTATGGTAAAGTTATGGCATGGTTTCCTATTATGAAAAATATTTTGAATGTCTTTGTGCAGAACCTTGTATCCTATAACTGCTTCGTCATTTTCAAGTCAGTGACTTCTTCATTCAGGTTCTTCCTTAAACACCTGTTCACTTTTCCACGCATTGAATAGTTCACGCTCTTGTGATACTTTCTTCATTTTTTATAAAACGGCAGCAATTATCATCAAACATCACATAACCTAGCCCAAGCTCGAAACCATAGAAAATGATTTTCCCTTCCGCAGCTAATTATAGTCATAATTATCAGACATCATCACACCAATAAAAAATCTGCTTCAGAAATAAAAATGGTTGTGGTGAAACATGTGTCTTTGTTTTGTTCTGCTAATGTATCAACCCAAGGATAAAAGTTGTGATGTGAAGACATATGCAGTATGATGTTGATAATAGAACGTACTCTTTAGCAAGAGACTTACCAAAGGCGAAATATATTTCATTTTTACAAAAATCTTGATTTCAAAGGAAGTGCTTCGCGAGTCGTAGGCGATGTGTTTACCATTTGCAATGACAACTCCTGCTTAGGAACAACGAAGTCAACGCTGACATCGCAGTTCAAATCTGTTATTTCAGCATGAAGTTTTCACTAAGTTAACCGCAAAACATTATTTTAAGTAACATAGCCAAAATCTATTCATGATGAAGAAAGTCTGCTTTTACGAATTTTGTAAAATTACATTATGTAAAGTTATGTACAAATTCTGGAAAGGAGCCAGTAACGATGTGTAGCTAAACATTCGACTGGATGCTCTTCGCCTATGCGATCATATGTTTTGCAACTTCGCAGCAAGAACTCAGGTCTTTCAAAACCACTCGCAAATCCATGGGCAGAGTCGCAACCAGCTGATATTTTAGGGAAAGGCAAACGAATTTAGCGAATTTACCGAACAACTAACCATGACTTTAAAAATTTCTGTAGCGCAATTGTCCCATAGCCCCTTCCCCCGGTTGCGGGTCTGCATGTGGCAGTCATTTCATTATCTCAGAGTTATTAAAGCACTCAAACGCTGGGATTCTGTAGCTTTCATCATGGCAGCGTCTTTCGTCTTCATTTCGAAGCCTGAACGTTTATGTAAGCAGAATGTGAAACCCGTAAACTCGATGCTATCAGGTTTATTGATGCTTTCTCGCTGAAATTCAAAAGGTATTTGCTGCAACGCTACATGCTCGTGTAAGCATTCTTTCCTTTCCCAATTTATCGTCTCTTTCGCACTTACTGTAATTGATGTCTTAGGCCAGTGGTCGGAAAATTGTGGGCCTCGGCCCAATTGTGGGCCTTTTAACACTTTTATTGGTCCGCGCAACACTGTTTTGAGCCGGGTTTTATGAAGGAACTAAAGTGCTGTGCCGGTTGCGTGAGATAAAACATAAGCTACTATAACAACTATAGAACGTTGATTGTTTGGCGTTCACAAAACATTGTTTTTTTCATTATGCAGTTTATAACATCAAAATACCAGCGCGCGTCTGAAATTGGGTCTTCAAAATTAACCGTGGGCTTTTTATTACGACTTAAAGGCCGGTTTGGGCCATCGTAACCAAGTTTGCCAATCACTGACTTAGGCTTACAACCCTGCTGGTGAAACAGAAATCCGAAACAATCCACGAGACTGCTGCTGACAAACGCAGAAATTGGAACTACATTCAATGCAGCAACCGCCTTGAACACGTCACACAAAAATGCCGCTACAGTGTTGACTGAGCCACTGACTGTTGGTTTCCTGAAAAGCTAATCACTTTATTTGCATATTGCAAAGGATGTTTCCGTCAACTAAACACAAACAGATGGAATTCCGCAAGAATATAATCAGCGCGAAGTAAATTGAACACCGCACTTACAGACTATTTTGAGCCTTTCCACGTTTATATTTTTCATGTGCAACGTCACATGGGCTTAGTCATCAAAAAGCAACAACAGTGGAAAAGAACGACAACGCGCACTTTCCGTGGACATACATAGTACTTGTTGATAGGGCCGGTTTCAGATTTCAAGCCATATAAATTACAAACGTACTCTTCGCGCTCAGTGAAATTGACATTGGGTCAATGAAAACACAGAAAAATAGCGAAAAGGTCACCGATAACTAACTTCACCAGCTGATGTCATTAAACAAAGGTTCAACCAAATGCAAACTTTGCAACCACTGTGAAAACCAACATTTTTGTCATCCACGATTTAAATCATTTGTTTTTGCATTATTTGCATGAGCTTTTTTAATATTCCGGTGGTGCGTGTTTTCACCTTTTCCCGCCTTGAAACGTAAACGTCATTTTCCTTCTCCATCTATCACCTTGGCATGGAATTCATTTGCCATTGTTTTGTTTGACATGTTTATGATTCTATCTTTGAACAAAATTTCTCAACGCAATCCAAATAAATTTCCTGCTTGTTTCAAGACAAAATCAAACGTTGTCCCCATCCTGGAGTTCCAATCAACGGAAGATTGACATCAGCTTCGAACTTCAGTATCGGAGGAGTTGTGGAGTTCGAATGTGACTCAGGATATTTGATGATTGGAGACGAAAAACAAACATGTCTCTACGCTTTGCAATGGAGCGATGGAGGGGCACCACAATGTTTGGGTAAGTTGCTTATTGAAATGATTGGAAAGAGAAAACTAACTGGATTTTGTTCCAATTGAAAATAATTTTCATCAATGACCTTCGCAGTAGTGCTATGCACTTATGAAATAGCGTATATTTTGACCTGAATATGCAATCCTAAGATCTAAGCCTTATCTGAATATTTATCACCGACACCGATTTTACAAAAAAGCCTTGAGACCAAAAAAATTTTTATCCCTGTCACGTTCCAGCTCCTGCCATCAAGTCCTAGCAAGTGAATGCAACTAAGTATCCCGGCGGATCTTGTTCGTGAACCAGATGCATGGACAATCTGCGAACACACATAATATTTTGCACATGGCATTAAACGCCTTTATAGACGATTCCACAGAGATTACTACTAGGTGAGGAGTCAACCTAGTTGTTGCAGGAGCACTGGTCCGTCTCCCAACTAAGTAACCTGACGCCTTGAAGATGTCAAACCAAAGCAAGGCGGAAGGGGCAAAAGGCTCTCACCACTTTTGTCCGTTAATAACTATTCAGCAGCACTTTGAGTTGATTGCTTCCTTCGATTTTGTTCAGATGTACAAAAAACTCTTCAACACACTTGAATGTGAAGCCAGAACAACGTAATGTTGAACGGTTCGGTGTAAACTCACGGATACGGTGAACAAAAGCGTTGAGCATTCACATGCGCAACCGGAAACAGCGACCAACTGCAGCAGTGCAGGTTTGCAGGCTGTCATGTCAACTTTTGGAGCATTCGCAAACAAATACATTGCATCGAATTACGAATATAATATTGCCTGAAATCACGCAGTAAGAATGCACAAACCATTAAAGCACAAATGTAATCACCATAAGGTCAACATAATGTGCCCCACCTGGGCTGATATCAGTCGTTCAACTTCCACCTTTTAATAAATACTTTTGGGATCTCGAGACATAACTTCCGCAACCGTCACTTCAGAAGCGAACGTGTCTGAGATGTCAGGAAACTCAAAGCACCAAAACACTTTTAACGCAAATGAAAATATTTCAAACTTATCCGTGGTATTACTTCCAATTTCGAAGATAAGAAACCAAAACGCAAAACCCAATTATTTCAATAAAATGATATTGTTCGTTTTGAAAAACAACTGCTTTCACCACCAGGAGAGAAGATTGGTTGGATTGATTTATAATTGTATTAAAATTTTCGGCGAAAACGTCTCAAAATGATCAGTGAAAGAAGCCATGAAGGCAGGTCAGGAGCAGCGGCTTCTTTTCACACGTTATCCATTTTAAGGAAAATATCACCCGAAAAAATAGAGCATTTAGTAACCCAAGCTCTCTAAGCACTCACTTTGCCAGCACTTTTAAGCATATCTATATCAGTTAAGCAACTGCAATTAACAGTAAATCAGCCATGTTGGTAACTGAAGTCGGTCAAGTTTGGCAAAAACCATGACGTTCTCAGAGTTTACAAATCCGTAGAAGCTACAGTGCAGTCATCACACGATTTTGTGCCGAGCAGCAAGTGCAATGCCTGTTCTATAGATTTCTGTTTGAGTAACTAAGCAGTAGTTGAAACTTGAACAGCAGTTGACATTTGAGAAAAAAATTCGAGGAAGCGATTAATTTTTCCTCCCACATTCAATCGTGGTCGTGGCCAGTGGTGTAGGTGGCAGGGGTGTAGGGGTGCAACAGTATCCCCAAAACTTTTGCTTTGTTGAAAATTCGCGAAAAATTCCTTAAAATCCCGGCAAAATCTGTGGAAATTTGGGCAAAATCTGTGAAAACCTTTGCAAAATCCTGCGTGTGCTTTCATTTTACAAAAGTGGCACCTAAAACCAACGTGCAGACGTTTTTCCTTTTTTTGGAGGTCATCTTTTTATTTAATTCCTTTCGGGCAGATCAAGAAAAATTTGGGCAACTTCGGGTTACATTTGGGCAAAAATGTTGGTTTGAAGTGCTGTGGATTGAAAAAATGCGCCGAAGATGAAATGAATTGCGGTCGTTTTTTTTGTTTTTTTTCTTTTGGAGGTCATTTTCTCTGGAGTTGTTTTCGGGCAAGTATGCGAAAGTTTGGACAAACAACCTTCGCACCCCAAAATTTGCCTGCTCCTACACCTATGCTCGTGGCGCTGATTGAACGTGTTTTCCCAGATCCTCGACAATCCTTCAGCCATTCCCGAATGATAAACAGCAGAAATGACTCAATTCTTGTTAGATTTGAATATCCGGATCAAAGCGGATTGTTTGGACGAAACGTGCCGTCGCTGACGCGCTACGAATATTATTTTCTCATCGATATTTCTCCATCACTTCATGGGGATCTTTTCACCCGGGCCCAACAACTTATTGCGAAGCTTATTCGACAGGTAAGTACTTTCAAATGTTTTATAAATGAAAGAAATGTAAGCAAGATATACAAAGTCAAAGTGCGAATGTCATTGCATTCATGCGAAAGTTGAGCGTCTTCACCTCCTGTAAATATTCGAAAATTTAACTCCAATAAGATGAAACGTTGCTAAACTAATAGCACAGAATTCTACACTGAGGCCTCTATTAATATTTCTCTACTGTATCTTTTCTCAACTTTAAAGCTTTTGATGTTATGGATTTTATTATGCTTTTAATCAAAACGTCAAAAATTTTGTTTTGTCTGTTTTTTGAAGCAAAGCAATGTGGGATATTCAGCGCAAAGGATCACGTGTTTTTTGCCCTCTTACTGGGCCAATTAAACTTTTGTTTCATGTTTATCATGTTAAGAAAACCAGTGAGCAATTTTTGTTTTTTCTTAATATTCGAAAATTCGTGAATCGTGCGTTCATTTCAGAACTGCTGAATTGCTCTGAACTACCGTTGAATGAACGTGTCTGTCATAAGTGTCTGTTTTACAGAAAATATCAAATTGTATCATCAACTTCAGTGCGTGAGATCTTTTGTGTGTTAGATTCTGATTTACAAAGACAATATGCATACCAAAAACTGGAGCCTATTCAGATGGTCAAAATAGTCTGTTTGTCTTTCTCATACCTGTCCTTAACTCCCTCAACTCATTCGAAGACATGATGATAACACCTTCCAGCAATTTTTTTCTCTGGAATTCTGTTTTTCATCTGAACGTTCGAATGCTTCATTTAATTTCTAGTTCTACGATTTATATGCTTATTAGGTAGCCGTAATTTTAAACAACCTGACCAAACAAGATTGAAAAAGTTTGTAAACCCGATCCGGCTCTTTGTATTTCTATATTTTACTCAATGGTGTTTAACGTTTGGCCAGCTGTGTATTTTTTATTTGTTGAATGGTTTTCTCCAGCACAAAGCTGCTTTATTCTACAACTTGTACAGAACTGCTTTGGTAGCAGTCATTTTTCTATACCTTTGACCACAGCAGGGTTCAGAAAAGCTAAAGAGCTACAGTTATGGATCGAGATATGATTGGGAAGAGCAGGTTAATCAAACGAAACCATAATATGGAGAAAACAAAGTGATATACAATAAGTCAAGGGTGTGCAACATTTTTTGTCGGTGGGCCATATAACCAACTTCAGACATCTCGCTGGGCCACACGAAAAATTTAGTTTTTTGATGTACACTTTAGTTTCTTCATGTACATTAGGGTTTTCATGCATGATGGGGAAAAATCAGAGTGTTGGCAAGGGCCACGCTAAATGGCTTGGCGGGCCGGGTTGTGGCCCGCGGGCCGCCTGTTGCACGCCTCTGCAATAAGTGATCGATCATTTTATAAAAGAGGCCTCACTTCAAAAGTGATAACGGCTGCTGGAACGTAAGCAATTGCACTACATCCACCACTGACTATATTAACACCCTGTGTATGGTTGACTTGCCTCGAGAGCGTTGGTTTCCGGCTCTTGATTTCCAACCTAAGAAACTTCCGAAACCAACAGATGTACAGGAGTATCAGCGGTTGCCAATTTAATGTGGAAGCTGTTGAAAGCTATTCATCTTTTTCCGTGGCACAAGTCTATGCTATATTGTGACAATGCACACAGCAGCAATGTCTCTATTGATTCTTGAGGGAAGATTAGTCATGCCGAAAATTTTCTGACGCTTCAAAACAGTGCATGTTTCACATACAAAACATTTCCAAAGAGGAAAGAGGCAAAGCTGGTAAAATTGCGTATTGTGATGCAATAGAGAGTACATCCACCCGTGATGCTATCAATGGACGACACCACAAAAGACAAATGGAATCGACTACGCAGAAGCTTTGTGAAGAAGCAATACTACAGGCAAAATAAAAGTTAACGTGATTTCAATAAGTACCATGATGAAAGATGTTTGAAATACAGTCATACGACCAATCCACATGTCTAATTTATGACCAGGCTCTGTGAGTGGCACCATATACACTGGGCGTCTAAACCCATTTGTCAAACTATGTTGAACGCGATCCACACAGTCCTGTCCCCACGGGGGGCTTTGGTGGGCTTAGCCCCCCCAAACACAGCTCCAATACCCCCTAAATTGAAATATGAAACACTATAAATTAGTGGAACTTTTGTCAAATTTGAATGTCTAGCCCCCCTACACGAACGCAAAGTCCCCCCGCACAAACGTAAAGCCACCCTATTGACAACTGTCTGGCAACGGTTCCGAATCCACGAGCTTGCATTCTCCGAATCGCCCGACATTCAATTTTGTTTTGTTTTCTTGTTTTTCCTTAAACCAACTCCTTTTTCCCAGATTTATTCTACAAGTCAAATTCGCCAATACGTGGCCATCATTCTTTATGCTGGCAAGGCTGAAACGCTCCTGACTATCCCAGCTACTCCTGATGGCAGCAACCAGGAAGCGATCTTGAACCTGATAAACAAGACTGCCGTAGACAAAGGTCAGTTTACCGACAGTATATTGACAGGTTTTGCAAGCAACTGTTGTTGCTGAAATATTCAAATACATTTAGAAAATCTATAAGACGCAAGGACATGAAGTGCAAACCAACAAACTGCAAAGCATCATAATCAGAATAATGGGAGTTGAACAAAAGTGTTAAACAATGAAATCTAAACACTATGATTTTCATTCAACATGTCTGATTCAGTGTGGGTTTTCAGACCTTTTGTACGAAGGCAAAGTGCAAATTGAGAGCAGTGCAAAACACTTGCAATACTTTCAAACAAATGTTTGGTGCAAATACTGTAATTAAAGTGATTTTGGTCTCATGTCATGAGCATGATATTACAGCTGATCTGTAAACATGAGTAAAAACAAACATGGAATTACACCCATCTTCAATTGGTAAAAAATTGTAAAAGGTGTGTGACTGTTCTAGAAAATCACTTTGCATGAACAAAGCGAAACTACGCAAATTGTTAAACCTTCTCAGTAAGTACAGTTAGTTTGTCATTCTGCTCAAGATCTTGTGACTTGCTCTAGTTTTGAAGCAAAACAGTCGAAGGGAAATATTTCAGCCTGTACGTGGAATGGAATTGAACAGGTTTATGAACTTCGGCAGTAAATGTAAACACACTTCTCTGCAGCAAGTGTTCGAAAAAGCATTGATGAAATCAAACCTAATCACCGTCTTGAGTAAAATATAAAAAACTTTGATCATTTCAGCACCGATGCTTGACGGTTATGGCGACGTCTTAGAGCAGTGATTCCCAAAGTATGAGTAGTGACCCAAACAAGGGTCACAAAATGCAAAAAAATAGGTAGCGCTGAGGCCATACAAATCTGGGTCGTATATTTGCCGCGTTACCATTGCTTGCAAGTGTGTCTGCAACATAGATACTTGAGAAAAAGTAGATTCCTGTGATTGAAAACGAATTTAGCAATGTACTGCCAAAATTCGCCCATACAATCATTATTTGTTCGCACGGTGTTTTAGGATTGGGTCGCGAATTGTGGGCCCCGCTCAAAAACGTTTGGGAACCGTTGTTTTAAAGCAGTGCTGTTCAACAAAACATGTGGTGGCGTTTCGTGAGCTTTAAGAGTTCCGTGAGGCTTTCTCGTTTTTTAGGGGAAATGAATTCTTGCTTCAGTATGTTGATGGGTCATTATGAAATGTTTAAACCACCGTTCCGCATTCAGACTCCAAGTAGGCCAGTTAGTTATACAGGCGGTTGAGTGCAGATAGTGGAACAAGAAACATTGAGAGTTGTTGCGTCACTTTTTGTTCATTGTTGTGCAGTTAAGAACGTTATTGTTGCATCATGATTATACGATGTTGCTGACGTACAGTCCACAGTACACTTAGCAGAACACGGTTGCCAGGTTGGCCCTTTTACGACCAAATGTCAGAAATTTGGTCGTAAAATGGTCAAAAATAACACTTGCTCACCCCAAACATTTCGTTTGGCCCTTTGGCTCTTTTGGCCCTTGTTCAGGATAGACTGGTCTCTTGTTAGAATTGGATCTGACTGTTGCGGCAGAACTTCCGTTTCTGCCCTCTACTGAACATTGATAATTCGAAACGAGCAATAACACATTGTCTGGTTTGTTCGATGTTCCAACAGTCTGCGTTCACAATTAACAGTTGCATTTCAAGGCAGATCGAGGCCCGTTCGTGCTGATGCAGCTTTCAGAACAAAATGAACACAGTATTAACGTATGACAAACAAGGCTTGAATAACGTAAAAAACAACTCACCAAACGTTTACTTTACTGGCAGAAACGATGCGACTTGCTAATGCTACTACACTACTTCATATGCACTTTAAAAGCATACAACACCAAGGTCTCTTACGCAGTCACTCAGCAAATTTGATTCATATGGTGTTTTGTTGATGGCGCTCAACAACTATAGTGGTCTTGTAGTGCCACGACTGAGTTGGTACAATGTCTGCTTTCATTTGAATGGCTTTTGTTTTGTATTCTGGATGTGCTCTCTGCAGCTCTTCTGCACACCGTGCGCCTGGAAAGAAGGCTGCAGTATCACTTTTTAAGGTCTTGGTAAGACCCAGGCGAGAGAACGTTCGACCTTCCAGCACCGAGGCGGACGCACTTACCACTAGACCACCGGATGGTCCTTCACTCAGTAAAAGAAAGGCGAAATGCTACCGATGTTCCTTCGGCTTCTACCCTCTGGTATGCGCCTCCACGAGGTCACGAAACAATTAAAGAAATCAATAATTGATCAACGCATCGCCGCAACCCAGACTTGCTGCTACACTGACAACGTTTGGTTCTGTCTGAGACAACATATTTTTTCATTTTTTTGACTAAATGATTGCAGATTTTAACCAAATTCCTATATTGTGAACGTTTTTCATTACAAAATTTTGTTAGGATCCTTAGAGATTCTGAGTTAACGTGAAAGTAAGTTCATCAGAATACCTGTTACTTGCTGCAGTTGTTGAGGTGGCAGTGAGAACTGTTACGTTACCTAACTTATTGCTATTCAGATGGTGCACGTGTTTGTTGGTTTTGTTGAGATTGTTGTTGATCCCTTTAGCACTAAGCAGGATAGTAAATTTATCTCAGTTTATGGCTACACATGGAAGTTAAGTTTTTCTCTTACGATCTTTCAACACGTACTTGTTTTGCTGTTGCCCTACAATTTTGATTGAGGAACATTGCCATTGAATAAATTGCTAGGTATGGGTTCATATGGCTCTGCTGCTGATATATTTGGAAAAAATGGTTGGCCCTCTTTTGGCCCCTTGTCTTAAAATTTGACTCTTTTCTGGACTAAATTTGGCCACTTGGAAAAATTAGATCTGAAAACCCTGGAGTAGAAAGTAGGCTCAGCCTGAGTTTAGTAGAGAGTACAATATCCCGGTAAGAGTACAATGCCCGGTTAAGTTCGTAATATCCTGGTTAAGTTCGCAAAAAGTTTTGAAAAAAACTGGATTCAACGTTTTCAGCAATTCATTGGTGTTTGCAGCAAATCAAACATGACAACTTGTCATGAACATTTTAAACACACAACATTATGGTGCCAAAGTCACGGTTTAGACAAGTCATAAAGCGCAAGCTGGTGCGTGTTACTCTCTTTTACGTTTTGCTTCCAAACTCACTTGCCTTGTTTTTCGCTGAAAGTGTTAGAAGGAATAATTTTAGTTAATTATAATCATTTTCTGCTTGCGACTGCACATCAGGACACAACAACTGATCCTTTCCCTCAAGGACTTTATTGCACATAGTTTATGCTCAAACTCACCGAAAATGACATCGTTATCTCCTTTTCCTGAACTATGTCCACAAGCTTCGCCAACCTTATATTTCCAGCACCTCACTGAAATCATTCAAAAACAAACAAAGAATCAAGGTCTTCTCTGCTCTCTTGCCGTCAAGAAAATGTTGTTTCAATTCTCGCCGTTCTTTAAATCAGCTAAACCACAGCAATGAGGATTCACAATCATCCTGTGATAGTAATAATTGTGCAGCAATTTGTTTTGTTTTCAAAATGGTAAGTGAAGGTGGAACAGGTATTTTGCTCGATACATACCACCAATCCAAAGATATACCTTAAGTTCCGCTCTGCAAATCTGCGGACAGACGCACTAACGTTTTATTTTTTGTATCTTCAGACAATAGAGCAGAACGTTCACGCATAACTTCCCGTTTCACACAGACTTTGCTAACAGCAGCCTCAATCCGTACTGTCGCCCTATACTTCGTCAACTTGGATCAATTGGATGATTTGGCTGTCTCAACTTAAGTCTCATCCCAATCTCTGCGACTGATTTAAAAGCTTGACTTTGTCTAACATAGTTCGTGAAGTGAATAGCGTAATGTAAAGTGAATACTACATGCCTTGCCAAAAAGAACAGTTAGCTTCAGTCATTGCATCAATCAGACTCCAAACATTAGCCCTAATGATCAGTATCTTTTGCTGATGCAGTAAAAAGCACAATTGTTACGTTCGTACCTACAACATAAGTTAAACGAACAGCTCAGATGCAAGTTGCGAACTTAACCGGCAGATTACCGTAGAGTGAGTAACAAACTAGAGCTGCTGTTCAACCTATGTGGGAATTAAGTAAACACAGTGTGAAACACAACTTTTGACTATTTATAGTCAAGCCAGATGAAGCAAAATAGCCTATTTTCTTTTATAAAGCGAATTAATAACAACAGTGAAGGTGTGGACGGTAATGACGAGCAATATAGTTCAAATGTAAAAGAGGTACTTCCTCCGAAGCAGACCAAATGTAATTCAATTGTCAAATTCAATTGTCAGCTGTCCAAAGAGCAGCTTGCCGCCCTAAAGGCCAGGTTAAGCGACTTGGCTCACGCTTACTGTGGTAGCCACATAGATTGGGGTGACTTCTTAATGACAAAAGAATGTTTTCTGG
>Ga0210059_1003254_pt1 | contig 25898 bp, 14 predicted proteins | sample Ectturendosymbi2_FD_188042 | JGI IMG/M metagenome (GOLD analysis project Ga0210059, IMG submission 188042) | Ecteinascidia turbinata endosymbiont from Florida, USA - Sample 2 (SPAdes) (version 2) | ecosystem: Host-associated > Tunicates > Ascidians > Unclassified | place: Key West, Florida... | reverse complement strand
CAACTGTTTTCATAACTTTAATGCAAAAAGTTCAAGCTTATCTGAAAATGATTATTATCACATTTAAGGAGCAACCTTTACGAAACATCCGATATTTTTTCACCACTGAAACCTGCTGTGAGCACACCAAACATACAGGTACCCATTCGCCCCCGTAAAAAAGCAGCAAAATGGCCAAATGTCTTGAAAACCTCTGCATATTCTTTGTCAACTTTTCTCTTCGATAAAGACATTTTGGGTAACGAGGCTGCCACGGAATAGAGAATAAAGGCTTAACTGTGCAACTTAGGGAAAGGCAAAAGCCCAAGTCTGAGCATGGAGTAGTTCTACATACGTCCTTATTACGCCACAATACAATTTGCTTCGCTCTTGCTGCATTTTCACGAAAAACTGCAAAGATGTCCTGCGCGTTTTCACTGCATACATATTTGAAACAGGAAGTTGAGTCAGTGGGTTTAGTTAACATTTCTGTGTGTTTTTAACACAGAACTCCGGCGATGTCGATTTCAACATTTTAAAAAATCAATGCGCAATTTTTTACAGTTACTGCTTTTTACCGGTTCTCAAATTTTACCCGGTCGAATAGATTTCAGTGCAGTTTATTTTTCGGTCAGTAATTGGAATAGAAGCTTTATGTAGCAAATTTTAGTTAGAGTTGTACCTAGAACTTCGAAGGTTTCGAAATCGACATCGCTGGAGCTCAAGGTATACTGTTTTCCCGGATTTCTAGTGTTGAACCTTATCAACAGTAGTTGAATTTTTGCATGTTCATACCTGTTTGAAAGTTCAAACCGGTGTGGCCATGCAAAAGGAAAGATGCAGAAAAAGAGAAAATTTTCACGTGAGAAAAACAATAAAATATAAACAATTGCGTTAAGGTTTCAAGTGATTGAAATCTAGTCGCCAATTATCGAAGCATAACTGGACAAACTTCTCAAGCAAACAAAAAAGTTTTTACTTTACAAAATCACCCCGCGGGCCAGATTCAACCTCGCAACGGGCCGTTTTGACTCGCGGGCCCTATGTTTGACACCCCTGGTATATAGTGTTATTGAAATATTGCTTTTAAGGCTGAGTAGGAAAGTAGAACATTTATTCTGTAAACGTTCATGTTGAAAAGTCTACCACCAACTTGAATAAGTTTCCTTTGAAGGCTTGTGTTATCAACGTACAATAAAATACAGTAAACCCAACAGTAACCATACAATTAAGCTGATAATCTACAGTACTTCCAACTATCACTTTCCCTGTTAACGTCCTTGCCCTTCCTTAACCCGGACAGCGTGCCTTATCGCCAAGACAACGCAATTTCCTTTGGTGCTTTTGTGGTTTTAGCGAGATGCTTTGCAGATTTCAGTCATTTTTCTGCGCCAACCCAGTAATTCCAAGTTGTTTTTACTGACTTACTCAGTCGGAACCCTGAAGCTTTGTCAAAGCCAATCAATAGGTTGCCAGAAACAGGAAGATTTATAAATCTAAAAAATGAAGCAATATCTCAAGATCAGCGTTAAACATTGCATAATTTGAGCATCCGCTACATGCAAAACTATTCTTGGACAGTTGATCACATTCATTGCAATTTATCTTTTGTACTTCAGCTTAAAGCCGAGTAAGTAGAGAAGTATTCTCATAAACAGACTGACCACCAGGTCGTTTTGACCGGGACAGTCTTTCTTAAGGTGTTTCGACAGACCGAAACCGTGTCTCAAGGTTTTCCAACAGTCTCTCAAAACACAGTGGAAATTCGTTTTATAGTTTGTACTACCTCCACCAAAATACACTCAAATCTCGCTTTACGACCATCTCAGTATTCATATAAAATAGTTGCGTCCTCTCAAAATGTCTTTGCCCTCAGCAAGGTCAAACATTAGAAAAAAATCCTGGACCGGGAACATCGCAGTTTTCACCAGGGTCACCAGGGGCCGATGCGCCGGATTCCTCTTTGCAATTTGTTGCTTTTCCTGTTGGCAGTGAGTAATGACTTTTTGTTTTTGCGACGGCACCGAAAACAACAGTCTTTTATGCCCATTTACCTAAACTTGACGACACGATTTTTTAGGATTCGTGCTCCCTAATTGAGGTCAGTCAGTCGCCCGTTTGTTTTGGAAATCACATCGACTGCAGGAAGCATAAGATGTCATAGATGTGTCATAAAATGTGAAAAAACAAGCGGAGATTCCCAATTCCATTTCAGGAAAATTCCGATGACTTTTATACGTTGCTCTTCGTTTTATTAGGCGTTAAATAAATGCGTAGACCTTGCTTTATGTCCAGATGCACAACTATGACCTATTACTTTAAAGTTTTTCAACCTAAAAAATGCAGCAATGTCTCTGTTTGAAAGATCAAAATTATGTGATCACCGTATTGTTGTACCGAAAAAATGTAAAAGAAACCCTCTGGGATCAAAATGATCTTTAGAGAAAAATTTTCAGGCTAGTGTAAGAAATTTGGCAAAACCTTCAGTTTCCTCTGCTGTAAAGTGTGGAACAATCTCCTCTAACTTGGTAGCGTCATTATCCGTTCTTGCTGTTTTGTTAAGAGCGCATCACCTGCTGCACGGAAAACAGCACAGTGATAATCTCGATTATCCAATTTTTTCGTCTAAATCGGCATTTTCCGCACGCCAATCCCAGGGACTTTGACAGCGCTATTAGACACAGAAAGTTCTTCCGGCTCATTAACGGCTCAACGACGTCGCGCACTCTGGGATGAACTGTCCACGACCCGTTGTTTCCAACACAAACAGTCTCAGAGAACCGACGTAAGTTCACGCAGCACGTAACCTAAGAACCAACGCAGGTTCACGCAACCTTGTGAGTTGCTGTGTTTCGTGCATGCAGTCGCCAACAAAAAATAAGGATTGATTTTTTACTTTCACCGGGCAGGTTCACAATCAAAAGCAGTCTTTCTCCTGAGGTGAGGTAGCCAACTCCGGGAAAAGCCTGTTTTGCACACTTCAGATTAGATCTCCAGCTTTTTAAATTGCGCTGATAACTAAAACTAAATTCCTGTGCTTTTAATCCATACGAAAGTAGGCATTTTTTCTAGAAAAACAAGTTCGACTGCACACAGAAAGAAGATTTGACAGAGTGCAAAATTCTTCAGATTACCTTAAATCATGGGTGCAAATTTCTCTGTGAATTAGTAGCGCGTAGAAATTTTTAGTAGCGCACACATATAAGCTTAATCATACTAATGCACATAAAGTTATAAACTAGGCACTTCTATGTAGCTGCAAATCCCGTTCGCGCACTTCAAGTTTTTGGTCGCGCGGCGCGAATGTGCGACCGCATTTTTGCACTCCTACCTTAAATAAAGCAATTGTGGCAGCCGATCGTGTTGCTTTTAGATATAAATCACGGATTTACATTCTATTAATTTTGGTTTAAATTTCACCCAGACTTGAGCTAAGCTATAAACTTAGCCGCAGTCACACTAACAGGGCCTTATACTAACACAATAGCGGATTTAGGGAGTGTGGGGCGATTGGGACGATCGCCCCCCTCTAAAACCTACGAAAGTAACTTTTTTCAATACGATTTTGTACAATTCGGAAAACAACATTCGTGCAGTGTTAGGCCATTTTGTTGTCCATTGTTTTGTCACAGCAGTGTTGTAAATTATACTTCATCTCTCTTACAGCAGCGAAGCTGTTTAGAGACGTGACTTTGACTAACAAGTTTTACTGAAATCGCCCCCCTCCCGCAACCTCACTGCCTGGATCCGCCCCTGTACTGACACGTTAAATCTGATGAAGATGGTAAAGTTAAAATAGAATGTGTATACAGACTCTACGCGCGTTAGATAAGTTTCAGCTCAGCAAAACTGACAATTCGAATGCTTTAAAGTTTTAATCCAAACATCTCCAGCTGAAGCAAAACAACTGACATCGTGTTTTCAAGCAATACCACCAAAAAATCTTCCACACTGATCCCCTGGCACACAGTTCATAAATTCGTAACTGGCTGAGTTCCCTGCTTTCTAGTGATTTCGACGAATGTACAGTATAGCACCAACGCACTATCCTTTCCACCTGCACAAAACCAAGCAGCATAGTTATGTGCATCAGCTCGCCTGACCTTAAGCTCATTGATGAGGTGCAAAGGACGCAGTGATTTCCGTAGAGCAGTAAACCTGCTTTTAATGTGGACTTTGCCTAATATTTTCAAATTTCACATGCTAAATGTACAAACTTCGCGCAAATTGTGTTGCTTTGAACAGAAAAGCCTGAGAAGAATATATATTTTTGTACACTACTTAATATGCTTCATCCAAATTCAAGTGATCAAACACTTATTCATCAAAATTTAGTTAGGTTGCTTGCGCTGAAGCGAAGCCACCATGATAGACAGGTGGCCTTGGCTGAAGCTAGATGACCCAAACACGCCCCATAATGGCACGTTAGTGGCGAGCGCAAAGTTTACGTTTCCGCTTTACAATCTACTTATTCTCTTTCGTTCCATCTCACGGGATAAATGAGCCTATTTCCAACGCAGAGAGCAACCTCACCAATGCTTCCCAAACGTTTTACGTAGCGCTGTTTGTAAAAGAGCACCTTCTGTAATGCGTTCACTTTTCAATTCAGGGCAAACAATCATATCTTCAGTCACGCTTATTAAAAAAAATATAAGGCACTTAGGCCAGTTTCTTTCAGTCGTCCCTGCACTGTGGGCACTTTTTCCATTCCATGGGTTGAGGATTTACTGGTTTGCAATTTTTCGTCGTTTCGTAAAATTTGTTTCGTAACTTTGCTATTTTCGCGTACGACAGGAATGTTTTTTTGATGTTTACTCTTCGCACAGCCATTTCCTCAGACAGGAAGAGTGCATGAAGCCCAGCAATGGTCATTAACCTCCAACACAGCTTTTTTGTTTCGGAGAGACCTTTTAATCCCTGCCGACCGACAAGCAAAGAACCAAACGCACGCTTTTAAAGGATGGCAGAGATTTTTTGTGCCACGTCATATTTTAGGCCACATCACATATTTCGACGTAGGGCTCTCAGTTTATTTTAGAAAGACCTACTACAGGTGTCTTTTTCAGCAAATTTGTTTGGTTCGAACGAGCATCGCACGACAAAGTCTCTTTGCAGATCATGGCATTAGCATTGGCAAAAGTTTCTTACAAAATTACATGATTCAAACTTTGTTGCACTTTTGAAATGAAGCACCAGACAACGTCATATTTTTTGAAGACTTTTGATCTACTCAACATAAGTTGCAAGCTTCTTGGTACTTCTGTCCTACATTGTTTGTTGTGCAGCAGTAGTCACAAAATTATTTACTGCGAATAAGAAATCCACGCTTTATTCCATCGAAACTTTACATGATCTGCAACTGATCCAACGAAAACTTGCACTGCAGCTGGAGGTGGTCTTATCAGCCAAGTCAGTGACTTATTTATTTGTTTATCTCAGGTTCAAGATCCACATTAATACAAAAGTTGAAGTTCACATGAAATCGGAAAAGTCTTTGCGTTGCAAGAAAAATGCTGTCAACACTGGACGACGTGAAAGAAGCACACGCCTGTGCAACTTTCTCGTTAACGATAATGGGCGAAAACGAATGCTTCAGAGCAGGGGTTCCCAACCTTTCTCTGACCATGTACCCCTTTAGAGTTTCGACAGATAAGTGTGTACCCCTAAAATTTCTTGTTACAACAAGGCTGAGTGAAATAATAACAATCAACTGAATTTTTAATATGACTTTTACACTTTTAGAAATATAAAGGTAGACTCCGTTTCTATGTCTCAAAGTTAATTTGTTACAGCTGTACAATAAATGTACTCCATCAGCTAGGCAAATGTACCCTTAGGGGTACATGTAAGCCAGGTTGGGAAACCCTGCTTTATTGAAAGCAAAGCCAGTGATTACATGATCTTCTTACTATTATTTGAAAATATGCAAAATTGGCAAAATTGAAGACTGAAAAATTGTGAATGGACAAAATTAAGTTGATAGATGAAGATGCACATCATTAGCAAGTGTGTATACTCAGCTGTTGTATACCAAAGATTCAAATGTCTTGACGAGTTAAGTATGTACAACATGCTGACAAAAACGCAAAATTTTTGGATTTGAATGCAACATTCGGTGTGATACGTACATTGTAGGTCACTTGTAGATGCTCTGGAAAAGGTAGTATGTAACGACAGTGTCTCTGTTCCAGAGTTGATTGGCATGTAGTAAAAGGGTGGAAAGAAGTATGTTTTTAACACGTTTGCACCTGACCCAAGGTAACGCACACTTGTGCATATTGCAAACTGGGCTTACTTGAATATAACTTGAACAAATCATTTTTTTCTAATGATCTACTTCCAGTTTCAGAAGCTCCACAGGCGTAGTCATTTTTCTCTATAAAGTTTTCATGTCAATAACAGAATCCGAAAAACACGTACAGAATTGCAACCATATTATCACAACCGTTTAACAAAGTTCTAAAGCTCTTGTAGCATTCTATGAATCATTTTTCCATCAGTCTTTGTGCGTCTGTTTCGTACACCTGTTGCATTTTTCAGTGAAAAGTGACCAATTTAATCTTTATTCTTTGGTGGTTTGCTTGTGATTTGCATTTACAAATTGATTTACCTTGTTTGTTCAGTTCGCCATCGGTCGCCAGGAGCTAATTGTAAAATCAGTAAACTTCATTCAGACATTCATTCTTCATTCATTCACAGTCTTTTGCAATGTATTGGCGACGTATTTGGCGAAACTACCCTGATTAACGTCATGTTGCGCAACGTCTAAATTCTGACCTCGCGGAAAGCTTTTAAGAAATTCTTTTCCAATTCAAGTTTTCTTTCTAATTGCGAGAACGTCTGGTGAGGTATAGACTAGCGTTGGTCACATTACGTAGGCATGATTCTTTTTTATTGCTACAGTGCGAAACAGCCTGTTTTAAGGAAATTTACTTCTGCATATTTTGCAGCTGTTGAAGTAACTCTTCCAGTTTAGATGTGCCTTTGCTATTTAAACGGTAGTTCTACAAAAACGCGATTCCACTGCTGGATAACACGATATCCTAGTATTACCCCGATACAGCCAATCGTCTTCACAAAATGAGTAAAACGTGCAAGTCGTGGCATGTTTCCATGTTCCGCAATTAATTGCAGTGTTGTTTTCTTCGTCAGCACAGGGTGGCAAGGGCCATTGTTTGCAATCGCCAGTGTATCGCACAGTACTTACCTTGACATTTATTTTGAATGTCCAGCTTTGATATTAGTCACACAGCTGTGCGTTGCTTTGATAAAGCTCGAGCAGAACAAGTAGTGAAGCTATATTGGGGAGCGATGGTAGCTGCGAAGGACCGCAGGGCTCATTTTCGCAGCGGTCCTCGACAATGCGAAGTCACTTGCACTGTAGTTGAGAGGGGAAAATTGGTTAACAGTACGCAAAAGTTGTTTGCTCTGAGCGTTGCGTTTTACTGTACTCGTGCAACGCATTTATGCGATAAATGTAGCAATGGCAAAATGTGACACACGCAAATTTATGCAGGCAGAAGCACTGACTTCAATATACCACAAAACGTGTTTGCGGTTCTCGCGTATTAAATAAATACTTGGTGGAGCATGAGATCGGATTGCGTCACTACAGTTGTGAATTAAACAGAATGTTGCAATGTGCATCACATAAATGAACTAGCTGAGAACCCGACCTGCAATCTCCCGTACGGGAAACGGATTTTCAGTCAATGTGGTGACTTAGGCATGGGAACGGAAATTCGTATAAACCTACTGTTCTGTAGATACACCATTTGTAATGTTCGCAATGTGATCGGAGGTCAAAGGTATACCTCAGAGCATGATAAAAAACAAAGTCTAACAAATAAAATACGTCCAATATGTAGCGACAAACAAAAGGAAATAAGTAATGACAGCAATAAAAATTCACAGCAATATCGTGAAAAAACAATCAAGTCGAACAACAAGTGCGCACAAATATGAAAAAACAGAAGAAATAACGGCGATTACGATAATAACGGCTTTTTCTTAGTACCCAAGTAATACACTGTCTATCGAAAGAAATCCTTTCCCAGCAAAGAATCAGACACTAAGATCTTACAGAATATATATTTCGCCTACGAAGTATGCATCATCAGCTCTTATTCAAATAGAATAATACCTTTTTTATACCCGAGTAATACCTTTTTCATACCAAGCTGTAAAAAATTCCAACCATGGTTTACTTTTTAAATCTGAGCAAGTTCCAATTCTAAAAGAGTTTCTGTAGCATTGAATGTGCTTTCGGTAACGCAAATTGCTGTTTTTTAATTTACCTGATATCGTACGGATGAACGTCTCTGATCAGTTTGAATTAATTATTGACTGTACATAGCCGGTAGCTGTGATTTTTTGTCTATACGTGGATGTAGCCGGGCCACGGCTGCAAATTTTATAAGTCACATATCAAGAAGTGTTCAAACAACTCTTCGCGCAATTTAAACAACTGGTGTTGGCTATAGATGACATGAAGCTGCTGTTTCCCAGACAATAAGTCTGTATTGCACTCAAAATTTATTAGGTTTTGATATAATGTGCGTTTCTGGTCTAAAATTCCACCAAGACAATTTGTAACTAAAGACCCCTTCAATACGGTGACCGTTTACATTCATCTTAAAGGAATTTGTGTTAGCATGTTTATTTGTGATTAACTATAAATTTTGTTTTGGACCAGAGTTGTAAACGGGCCTCATTTTGAAGCCCGAACCCGAAATCACAAGCCCCAATCCTGCCCGAGACCGACATTTATTTTTGAAGCCCGATTTAGGCCCAAAAAAACAAATTTATTGAGTGAGTCAAGATGTGCACAATTGCGGTGTATCAAAAAACGTAGCGTACGAGTGTAGCTTCAGGTATATGGTTTTGTCACACCCAAAATAGCAATCAACTTAACCAAAACATTGGCCTAAACAACCACAAACTTAGCTTGTTAGTCAACGATAATACTGTGGAATGTAATGTTTCTCAAGAGAAAAGAAACTATCACGAAACTATCCACGATGGCGCTATAGGCATGAAAAGCCGGTTTGTAGGCCATCGTTTCTTAAAACAAGCCAGGAATCCCGTAAGTGATTGATCTTTTCGAAGCAACGCCATCGCGTGCCAATTTCCTCATCGCTGTCGCCTTCTCAAAAAGAGTATGAGACTAATCCCAGCAGAGAACAAAAGAACGCAGCTGTGTTTGCAAAAAAAATTAGCTGAAGAAAAATCGCAATCACTTCACTCACAAAAGTCACCACCATGAGCACAACGAATGTACGTCACGAAAGAAAAATCGTTACTCTGAATGTTGTAAAAACGTTGTGTGCAGGCCCGAAATTGGCCCAAAACATTTTGACAAACTTACGCCCGAACCCAGCCCGACCTGAAAAGCCCGGCCCGACTTACAACTCTGTGTTAGACGTATTTAGTACAAACTTGTTTGCAATTAGCCATATCAATTACCTCGACCATTTCGCGTGCAACTAAATTTTGAAGTTTTTCCACATTACTGACGCTCGGTACAAAAAATGGATCATCAACAAAAAGTATAGTTTTCATGAGATTAGAGTTGTGGGTAAGCAATAACAGAAAAAATGGGGATAAAACTGAGTCTTGAGCGACTCCGGAAACAATTGTTTTCGAAGTTGAATTTGTGTTTTTCACCCAGACATATTACGTTCTTTTGGATAGGTTTGAATGACTCTGGCGGCTTGAAAGCATTTCCTGGTGTTACGCGGTGCTCAAGCTTTGTCAGCAATATAGAGTGGGCTCCGGAGCAGGGGCGTGCAGAGGTCTGATGATGTCCTGGGCAAATTTTATGCTCCCTACTAGATTCGAGTTTTCGAGTATTGAGGTTTTCGAGTATCGAGTATTGAGTTTTCGAGTATCGAGTATTGAGTACTAGATTCGAGTATTGAGGAATGTGAAACATACAGGTACAGCAAAACTGCCTGTCCGGCTGTTGCCATGTGAAAAAGGATTACGCGACATGAACTTCACCTCAAGTGAAAATTAAGAAGAGAAAAAAGCTGTACGAGTCTCGTACCACGTTACGCAACAGTAGCAAGGGACGTGAACGTTGTGAAACGTACGTGCAAGGGCACGAGTTTTGCATGGAAATTTTAGTGAGAAAAAGGTGTGGTACGTTTCAGAAAGAACGCTGGTACTTTGCTCAAAAAAACAGTACGTTTTTAACATATCATACATATAGCGCCGAAAGTGCTTTAACAGCTTCGAACGATGTTCTTTTTGAAAAATTTACTATATTATTTTGATCCTTTTTGCAAAAATTGAAAGCAATGAATCTATCGCCAAATCGTCTTTATGGATGATATAGTCCTGTGACAAAATTCGCATTGCCACTAAAAATGAAACCAAGCAGACAACACCATCGAAAGCTAAAGACAATCAATGCATTTAATACTTTTCAACAATATGCCACTGCCATACCGCACCCCCTTGCGAGCCTTCCACCCCCAGTTTAAGAACCTAGGCTCTAGAGCAGTGGTTCTTAACCTTTTTTCTATCACGCATCCCTTAGGTAATTGCCCTTTGTTTCATGAGTCCCTAACTTTAAATAAGCTGCAAAAGCAAAAGTGTTCTTTGGTAGATTTATTGATCAAACTTTCCATGTTGTAAAGCGCTTAAAGGCTCGCGCCTCCTGGAAATTTATTGACGCCCCCCACTGGGGAGGCGCGCCTTCCCGTTAAGAACCACTGTTCCAGAGAGACACGAGATACATTTTGAAGACTACAAGTCGCAGATTAAATATAGGTTATCACAGTGGCTCTCAAAGTTTTTGTCATATTCCCCTTTGCAAACCCAAACACTGTCAATTCCACCCCAACAAAAATCACAAAAGAGATGATTGCAAAAATTTCACACTACCTACTGTGAAGAAAAAACTGACAATTATGAACCACACAGACTCTTTTATAACAACGGTCACGGCAGGTAAGGCAGCTTGTCCTTGTGTACTGTAGATATTCCCATCTAAACCAGACCTCGTTGTACAGTTTTGATGTGTTTACTGAAATAATTTTGAAACCTTAAGTTTTTTTCATCCACAGCTTTTCCTCCCCAATTCCTCCCTGGAACAAATTTCCTCCCAGGAATTAAAAATTCCTCCCTTATAGTGAGCCAAGTGGCACCCGTTGGAGAACCACTGGGCTACCAGAATTGTCCAGCCTACAAAGAGGGGAAGAGAGGATGTAAGGCCTTAAGATAACGATGGAAGCAGAGGTGTAGTGCTAAAAAAAGAGGTTTGGGAACGCCGTTCCCACCCAACTACACCCCTAATTTAGGTGAAAGCCAAACTCTACCATCAAATATCACTCAGATGCCCTCATACTCTACAAGCTCCTTTAGTTCTCCCAATCCACTCAGGCAAGCTGTAATCTATCTCTGCAACGGCCTGAAAACTTCAAGACTAATCACTCCTCTGAAACGAAGATAGCAGAGTTACGATAAATTCAAACAATCAGACGAAGCGTGGAGTACGCAAATACCGTTGTTGATGTCACAAACAGTAATTACACAACCACGATGCTACAGTGACTTGCCATTTGTTCTTTTATGCTGCTCCAGGCGCTACACGTAGAAATTGAAATGAAAAGTCTAAATCTTTAATTAACGTTGCTAGTGGAAAAAGGTGTGGGAACGCGTTCCCAAAAAATGAAGGTGTGTGAACACCATAAAAGGTGTGGGAACGCCGTTCCCACCCCACTTCACGCCTGGACGGAAGTGCTTCATTCCTCTATCGGGTCACTCAACGTAGATTTGCATGCCCCCCTCAGGCAAGTCTATCAGATCATGCAGTATCTCTTAGTAACCTTACAGTACAATACCAAGAAGCATCTAGTTACAGCATTTTAGTAAAATTTAATTTGCGTATTTTCACTCTTTGGATGCCACCCTGGCCTGGATGTCCAGGGCCGTAGCCCCGTCCGCCCCTCCCCTCTGCACGCCTCTGCTCCGGAGTCGAAAGCTTTTCTTAGATCTAATTAAACCGTACAAGAAACAAGTTTTCTATCAAAGTATTGCAGGTTTTCATCCTAATCTGCGATAGCCAGGTTGTGGAATGATTTTTACGAAAACCGTTTTGTTGGTGACTCAACAAATTGTTTTTGGTAAAATGATTATATCAATTGACATTTAGCATATCCAACAAACACCACATGACTTGAAATTTGTGATGCCATAAGGAAGTCACAAAGTAAGACCAAGCCAGCCATAACGCCCACGAAAAAAAACAAAATTTAAAATGACTCAAAAAGTTCACTTGATGGAAAACAATGAGTATGATTTTTGGAAGCAGCACCCCAAATTTAGTCTGAAAAGCTCTATAATCTAGAGCACAAAAATCGTGTTGGCCAGTGGCAATCGCTTGATCTTTATCCACAGGAATTTCAAAAAATGTGGAGAGCTCATTATACCTCAAGAAAATTATCATTATTGAAGGCCCTGTTTATATGCTTCGAAACAGATGTCTTGCTTTTCGTTTATTTAAGAAGTTCACGTTTTAGGAACTAACTGCGAAGTTTGGAAATTTTAACAGTTGATTTCGCTCCGGCGGGGAGGCAGGGGGCTATGTCCCCAAATTTTTAGCATAACTACTCTTTTGTGCTTTGAAAGGCGGTATATCAAACAAAATACTGTTGCTCGCCTAAAATCAAAAATTTCCGCCCACCTTTTTCAGCCGAGCCAACTATGCAGAAGTAGCACGAATATTAAAGTCTCTTTACGTCCAACAGAAAAACAATGTTTATGCGAAGCACGTTTGCGTAAGTAGACACCAGTCACAAGTTGAAACTATATGCGAGTATTTACAAGTTCTCAAATCTCCTGCAAAGAATCGTACATCTGATGTAAGCGCCGCTAAGAATCATGAAGAATTGACTCAGGATGCTTTTATAAACGACTTATCGTCGCGTCCATACGCCAGAGATTTCTCGAGAAAACAGTGATTACTTTGCAAGTTTTTGGTCGTTTTGGCGACTGGTCCACATAATTTTGAAGGGGGAAAGTGTGACGATCTTGGTGCTCGCGGTCACCTTCACTGACCACTAATTCATTGACTTACTGTGTCGCATTCCTTTGTCTGCTCGTTTGTATCGCACTTGAGTCCCAGTATCAGATCGCATTTTTACCCACCGGGCAGCTGTCGGGTGTATTGTCTCACGCTGCAGATGTTTGTGCGCTACTGATGTTCTTATTTGATCAAAGCCTTGTGAAAAGCTTTGTTTGTCGATAGGTTCTGTCGTAACAGTTTAATGTTCCGACAGTTTGTAATACTTCGTTCGCAATGATGTTAACTTTTGTGTGTCTGATGGTATAAGACTGATTGGGTTCAAAAGAGTTTTGAAATGCTTTCTCCATCTGCTAAACAAGGTTATCACCTTTAGAGCTGAATAGGACTACGTTTTCCTCTTTTATGCATCTAGCAGTATTTAATCTTCTGTGGTGGTGACGCCGGATTGATGGCCAAAACACTTCGTTGGCTTGCCAGTACTTGGAAACTAGTTTGTTCCCGATATTCTCACAAGGTTGTATTTTGCACCTTTAGCTCCTCATAGTATCGGAAATTGAACAAAGGTTCGACTTTCTTCAGAAAATCTAAAGCCAGGACGTGCAGGCTACTTTCTTTGCTCGAAAGTCGAATTGCATCTTTCACCTCTTGGTCCCGGTTACTTTTTTGCCATCAGTTGTCATGCCGAGACGTTTCATTCGCAAACACCCGAGCAGCCGATGAAACGACAGCTGCTGACAGGCGCCTTGCATCTTATGAGACCGCTGTGTATTCCGAGAGCTCTTGGAACAAGACGATAAGGTCCTCATATCTTAGTCCATTGGGGTCTCCAGCTTGCAACCATCCCAAAACAGTGAAGGTTCACCAGCCGTGGTGGTTGTCGCCAACCACAAGCCATTCGAACACTTGAACAGATTGGCAGTTGATCATAATAATCAAACCACGCGCAGCACGTAGGGGAGGGTGGGGCTAGATGTCACAAAAATTACAAATTGCATCACCTACACATCCTCCTTGCTAATTTTAAAAACCCTTCCAGACAAAATTTCCAACAATGTTTTAAGTAATAATAGAACATGTTATAACTGACGTTAACTACGTTCTTTATCAAAATTTTTCAATATTTTGTGTTCACTATCAAGTGAGACTTTTTGCCCCCACCATGGGGCTACTTGTCACAATCCTTGGGGTAAATTGTCACATGCCATTTATACTTCAGGAACTTTAATTACAATGAAAATAATAAGATATTCTATGTACACATAAATGCCAATATTTAAAACCATTCATTTTGCGAAGTTTGGATTGTTATTTTGGTTCTTCTGTGTGGATCTACAAGCTACTGCACGTTGTAGGCAGACAGCTGAGAGTAGTGAAAGTTAACAATTTTGCAGATCGTTTTGTTTGGCCACAAAGTGGAACTGGCAACTTGAAGACAACATCCTCTAGAGTGGGTGAAGGCAAATATCAGGGTTTTCAGAAAAATAAAACTGCACATTTCCAAATTTATCACAACATTTTTTCCGCATGAATGTAGATCTTATCTTCTTTTCTGTGACTTCCAAAACTCTCCCAACGTAATACTGTTTGGTTCGCTCACTTTCACATTCCACAAAAATGTGGTCATCTGCTTCACTATTATCAAGACTGAGTGATGTTTGTACGTAACTTTCATCATCTGAGAGTTCATCGCTGCTATCATCACATAGCTTTGTTTCATCAAAGCCTACTTCATACTCACTTGATGAGTCTGGTTCTGGGATCTTATTTTTCTTTTTAAACTGTTTCAGTCTTATAGTGGCTGGTTTCTTCCTCTTTCTTGTACTGTGCTTTTCGACTGGAAGTAGAGGTAGCGAGAGGGGTATCTGATTGTTGCACTTCTTCAAGTGATGTGTCTGATGGATCATCAGCAACAAAAGGGGCGTCATGTTGTCGAACTTCTTGAATTGGTCGATCTGTCGCATATGTTGACATGAACTCGCCTGCGTTTATGGTCTCGCATCTGCAAAGGAATGCTATTTTAAGAAATAAAATAAAAATCATTGATAATACAGTAGGTCTAACTTACGTATGACAGAATTATTATCATTATTTCAGTAAAATGATTAAATGAAACATTGTATAGGCCTACTCCGGAACCTTGGGGTAAGTTGTCATACATACAACATACCCCAAGACAGCTTTTGCTTAAAAATTCCACATACAGGTCAACTCATTTCTGACTTTTAATCAAGAAGTTAATCCATCTATTACTAATATTTTTCCCTATTAACAGCAGCAAAAGCATTCCGTTGATGTTTATAAATGTTGGTGTTACATCAAAAACCTACCTTGTGCAATTCGTCTTCGTAGGAAGGTGAAATTCAGATCAGGTTGTTTTCTTGGTTCTTCTGCTAGAAACAAAAGGGCCATCTTCCAAGCCCAATTAGAAGTGAAGTACCCGGATGTTATGGCCTCAGTGAGTAGTTACCTCCACCGGTTGTGCTGAATATAGGCTTGTGACAACTCACCCTTGTGACTTTTAGCCCCACCTTCCCCTACGCTAGAACGTCGACAACATCGGACACAAACAAGAATTAATTTATTTCATTTCTGGTGACAAAATCTTTTCAATTGAACTCACTGATAAGAAATAAATAGCATTTTCGACATAGAATCATCAAATTAATCTACTGGCTTACGTACTAGGAAGCATCCGTTTTTCGACTGCTATCAACATTCAACATTCCACACTTCAGCGTTAGGCTACTTTGCACGTGAGCCTAGCTAGGCTCACCAACATTAAAGCCAGTAATATTCAGCTTCGTACATTCTCATTTTAAAAGTCGTCCCAACTCTTACAGTAATCATCACATCATCACACAGACAAACCACACCACCTACCTAGCCAAAGTAGGCTATTTCAACCTGAAGCAAAACTCATCTGTGCAAGTCCAATACAATGAATCCAGCCTATTGCACAGCTTGCTTCTACCCAGGGTTGTTGCCAGATGTCTTGAACCTGAAGTAGCCATTAAATATTTTTTGCCTTTCGATCATGACGTCGGCAATGATGTAGTCGAGACCGTAACCTTCGAGATCCAGATTTCATCAAAAATTCCAAGAGTCGAGACTTTGAATGTGAGTCCGAGACTCGAGATTTCAAAATTTGTACATATTACCGAATTTTGTTTCAAATGTCGTCAACACTTCTGAGTTTAATTCAAATTTCTGGCATTTTTTCCGGCATATTTTAGTTGTTTCTTCTCTGCAAATATCTATTTATTCATGGGCTATCTGCTGGGGATTTTCAACAGTAATGTAGCCAGAAAATTTGTACAACTACATTATTTTTCACCACTAGTGTTTGATTTGAAAATTAAAAAATATACCCGACAACCACAAACCACACTTTTGCACTATGCTATGGCAGACTAACTTGGCTACAGTAGTACAAGCAAAACATAACCAATCTCACAAATCTTTACAACCTAAACACAAGAAACCATGCAACAATGCTTCCCAAGCTTTTTCTGATGGTGAACCATTTGTGGGTCCCGTGCTGTTACCGCGCACACAGCATGAACGAAATGGATGTTATTCAAGCTCGAACAATCCTAATGTGGTTTCAAACCCAATTAGGGCTATTCAAATTTGAAATGGAACGCAAAGATTTTGAATGTTTCTCCAGCTTGGTGCAAATGTTTCGATTAAAAAAAGCCCTGTGCGTTGAAAAACATCCAGAATCGGAAAATCTGTCAAAAAACAGTGCGAAAGCATCCAGAATTTCAAAATCTTTGAAAAAGCAAAATTCGTAACCCTGATCCTGGAGCACACTACTCTGGATGCAGTGTACCAAGTGTTACGAGTAAGCGAACAACTGTGTTAAGAAAGTGTCTGTAATCTTGTGGCCTCACACCAACGCCGTTACAAAACATTCTGTGTCTGTTATTATCAATCTGCGTTGTGGAAACACTGTGCTTGTGCTCTATGGACTTCGTTTCTGGTTCAAACATTGAAAGCAGAAAATGCAGTGCACAGCAGGAACAGATTCACTGAGCACTGCTATCTGGTGGCCAGCTTCTCGTTTTGTGGTGGCGGGAACAAGCTACATGTGCCACTCGCAACTCTTTTCCAAGAAACATTTGTGGAACGAAAAAGTTGCAAGAGACAAAAAGTAGCCAAACAGTCAAATAAAAATTCTGGAGCCAAGTGCTTCTCAAAATAGCTAAATGTCTGGATTTTGGCTCCAAAAGAGCCAATCTGGCAAGGTTATTTTTCAGAATTTTTGTTACTCAAGTAAGAGTGCAACATCGCGTCAAAACGAAGCTCTATGATACGCAGGTACTTAGATAGTAAGTCAAGAGAAGCCGCTCTTCCTCATAGTTGGATAAAGGTAGAATTTGAGGACAAAATTAATTGATTTTGCGGCCCGCCAGCGATAATGCACAATTCATGCGGCCCGTGACAGTAAATAGGTTCTCCACCCACGGTGTAAGAGGTCTTCACTCCCACACGCAACGCGCTAGACTTCAAACATCCATCGCAGTAACAAAGAAACGCACAAATACATGAAAGTACACGAGGATATCTACGTATAGGGTTGCCAGATGCGTTTTGCAAAAATTCCGGCCATTTTGTCAAAGTGAAAGATCTAGGCTGCATTCGTAAGCGCATATTCAATAGCATGGGATTCTCGAATAACATTTTTTAAAAATAACGCTTTTTCGACAGTGCATTTATTTTTCATGTTATTTTATTTACAATTTCATGAAGCTTTCACAATGGTTTGTTTGTGTAAACATGCTTGAAAATGTTCCTACTTGATACCCCTGTTTGACGCTGCTCATACAACGACTGGGTCAACTAACTACCAAACTAATCATTGCAACAGTTTCTCCATTATTTCATCTTATTTTAAACATTACGCTTAACAACATAGCTGGAAATTCGTGAGAACCGCAGTGTTTGGCTCCCAACCATTAGCACTCTCCGTGGTTTTGGATAATTAGTGCAGTGAAGCGTTACTCAGAGCAATGTTATTTTGATTGCTACATCACAGAGTTGAGCGTGGATCAGGACTGGATCGGATTGGATCAGGACTGAAGCCAATTTTGGCCGGACCAAGACTGCATCGGACTGCAATTTTTTTGAAAATTGGCGTATCAGGACTGGATCGGACTGAGAAAATTTTTGTTTTAATGTGATTATTCTAACCATATCAAAAATTTTGGTTTTAATCCGATTTTGCATATTTGTTAAATGGTAGTGTCCATTTTGCCTTCAATGGCAAAAGTTTTGCTGGGGCTATCTTTCTATTCGAACTGCAGCGATGCAGTCGAGACCGTAACTTCCGAGACCGAGACCTGGTTCAAACTTCGAGACCGAGACTTTGTCATAAAAGCCGAGACAGACCGAGACCTAGAAGTTCGAGACCGAGACCCGAGACCTCACATTTCTCTGATGGAAATTTTAGCTAATTACTTGAATATTGCTGCAACAAAATATCTGGCACATTGCCAAATGCCAAGATAATAGAAATCATCCGAAATTTGTGCAAACGGCCAAATACTGCAACATTCATTGTCACTTTCCTGTTAGGAATTTACAAACCGAAACCAGTGGCCTAATTTGCTTATTCATTGAAGGAATGCATGAACATTGAAAATGTTGGCAGAGTTAAGATGGTCTACGCATTTTTCACTCAAAAATTGTCGGCGAACCAATTGAATACTGTAGGTGTTTGCTGTTGCCATGCTCAATAAATTTGTTTTGACTCTGAAAAATTGTAATTATTTTGTTCATTACGAAACACTACCAATCCTTCTGTATAAGGACAGGAGGTGATGCCCTGCTGAAGCTCCTATGTTCTGGCCTGCTACCTAATATTGCAATATGTTATTTGAGAACGTGGAGAAGAGGCGAATCATTACTTTTTTATTTCAAACAAGCACAGTCGATGTAGACGAGTGTATACAGCCCCAGCACCACCAGTCAACAGCACAATAAAGTGGTAACTCCACAGGAAAGATTGCTTTCCATCCTTCAATTTTTTGCCAAGGTGTTTCGTCGTTTGAAGCATTTGCCAATGAAGTAACAAACATTTAAAGTTTTTTATTGTGTACCATTCACCTGTTTCACTACATTCTTTTTATTTTAACGCTGGGCATCTGCACTGACATTCAAATTTCTTCGCCACATATTTCGCGTATTTCGGCTGACAAAGCTTTGCCGTGTTTGTAACGTTACCTACACCTTTCCTAGTTTCTTTTCTCCTCACACGACAAGAAATTGATTAGCAATTCTCTTGAAATTTAGAGGTGATAAATTTAGAGATGATACGAAAGCACTCTTTCGACTTTTGAAAAGCAAAATTGTAACTTGTTTCTCCGATCCAAACTTGCTCATTATGTCCACAACAAGTTTTTTAAATTTTGCTCGTGATTCTCCTGTTGACGGAACGAAAAATATATTTAGGCGTATTATAGTAATAGACTTTTTTGGCACAAATTAGGCTTACATTTTGAACCAGCGAGGTAATATCCCACCGCATGTACTGCAGTGGCGTAGCGATGTTAACTGTCGCCCGGGGCCGACCATAAAAATGCTTCCTCTTTCCAATCCTCACATTTGCTTACAACAATTTAAAATGAGAGAAAATCATGTATCATGCTCATTATAACTATAAAGAATAATTAAAGCATCATGAACATCACAATCAAATACTCACAAACTGAAAGGGATCTTGTTTTTAATTCTCGATTATTGCTCTTGCTTTCTCTGCTTGTTCGCCACCCGTCTCGTTATACTTTTCCTATTTTTTCTGCCTTCTTTACACATGCATATATATGTGGCTACATAAATAGCATAGCTGGCACATGCTAGACTATGGTTCAACGGGAAAGTTTTACTTTTTGTCATCACTGTGAATCAGTTGGGACCGTGGATTCGATGTGTTTTCCATGGCAACCACTAAGTGCACAAGACTAATAAAGCCCTGAAGAAACTTGGGTTTGCTTTTTTGTCTTACTTAGAGAAAGGTGTTCGTAGTTTGTCAGTTTTTTTACGACTGCGGCAGGCCTTTAGCAGGTAACCATTGCCTTCGTATTAAATTTTTTTTTTCTCTGATAAAAAGAAAATTAGATGTTTTCAACAAGCACTGTTGGGATGCAGCATGTTGTAGCTGAATAAGCGAAGGTCGAGATTGGCGATGTAGTTGACTAGCAGTGAAATGGTGCAGCGCCTTCCCGCTGATTTTATGGCTATATATATATTTCCTAGATTTGCTATTATTTTATTGTCAAGTTTTTATATTTTTAAGTTTTTCATAATTTGCATATTTTTACGTAAAGCCGATATTCACAACCATTCAGAATTTCCGTTTTTTCTGTCACACTTAGAGTTTTCGCAGCACCGCATGTCGGTTAGAAAATGCAAAAAGGCCGTAAAGCCTAGCAGCACGTCAAAGTAACTGATCAGCCTTGACGCATTACTTGCTCTCTGTGCAGAACTCTTATGAGCAAAACCTTTCAAGACAGTTCCGAGGCATTTTTTGAACTTTACAAAGTCGGCATTACACAGAACAAAAAAATCTCACCAGCGTGTTTTAACAACGTGTTTAAAAAATCACCTTGAAAAAAACACGTCATTCTTTTGGCTTCTCAAAAAAGAAACTTTTTGGCACTCTCCCACCTCTTTTCAAAATGGATTTTTATAACAAAACTGCTTGGAAAAACAGTTCAAAGATAGTCCTTAGCAAAGTACTCCCAACATCTCATTGCAGAAATTATGCGCTGCGGTTTCACTGGCACATGCACATTTTTATTGAACTCAGTAAAAATTTGAAACGGGTTAGAGGGCTAATCGTTTTCTCCATCTCGCAAGTAGCCTAGCAACAGAGAAAGCTTAGCCACTGACCGCTTTGAACGGCTGAATTTTGAACAATCATTTTTTGAAACCTTAAGGAGCTATTTGCAAGACTTCATAAAAAAATAACTCATGCAAAGTCTCGAGACTAAGAGCTCGAGAGCAAGACCGAGACGAGAACTTCGAGACCGAGACTCCATCACTGGAAAATACAACCTACAGGCTTTAATTAATAAATTTGTTCGCATTATTTATCCAACATTTGAACGGTTTACCACTCAAGCAGATGGAACATTTTTTATTTTCATCATTTTTCAGGCATTGCTGACATTTCAAAGTTACGCTGAACATGTACATCATCGAAAATTGTCAAGTGAAGTGGAATGGAGCTGTTAACCACAGGAAAGAAAAGTATCGTCTTATCCAGCACATGCTCTTTCTAAACAGGTATGGCTAACAAATGTATAGCTGACATTTCGGCCTCATCGAAACTTACCGAGCAATAACCTGCTTCATTTACATTCAGTTTCAAAGTTATTGTTCAAGAGAGTGTCAACAATGCCTGAACCAATTTTCTCATACACTTTTTAACAATGGCACTCCTTGTGTGGGTGTATATGACCTGTCATTAAATAACCGCAGCTAGGTTACGCTTGGTATATGAATATCAAAAATGCCCGATTTTCCTGTTTTGATCAATGTTATTAAAACTTTACTGAAATTTTAATGGCACCATTCCTTCACATGTTTCTTATTCCCTACGATACCTACCTATTGTTACTCAGCCACCTTCCGTTGTGGCGTAGAAAACTCAAAGGTTTTTCGTATAGCGTTACGCAAATTTCAAACTTTAACAAGTAAAAGGAAGAAGAGTTATTCGTTTTTGACAAAGGAACAACATTAATTGATTCTGTTTCTTTGCTATTCTGAACAAACCATTCTTCTTTTATATTCCTTGAATGTGTTGGTTGTTTCTCTCATAAAGCCTGTGGTGACTCAAGCAATTAGATTTTTCTGGCTGTCAAACAAAATAGACCTTTGCGAAGTTTGGTTTTTCAATTGGTGGTTTTCTGAGTTTAAAAACAGTGCAGAGGCGATATTGTTTCTGACTCTTCAAGAGGCGCGTTTTTTGCATCTGGGGTTGTTTATTGCATGAACTGATTTATTTGCGGACCTGCAAAGATACATTTTTTAGGTAAGAAAAGCAACTACGTTTTTGTACTAACAGTTTGCGTTTATCTAATTCTCCGAGTGGAGACGCATGTATGTGGCCTAGGGCGCGTCATGTACAATCATCAAGATTCCAGTCGCGATCGAACTTCGGGGACGTTCTGTGATTCTGCGCGCATACACTTTTCACGTTGCGCCCGTGTCAGCTGCTGCTGCATGGTCAGTGTTTGTCTTGTCGTTCTGTCAAGCTTGTACCGTACCTACCTTTACTTAATATTTATTTGCAGTTACGCGCCCATTTTTGTGTTCAGTGAAGCTACTTGTTATAGATTTATTTAGTACAGTTTTATTGTTTACTATCCTGTTGATGAATTCTCAATCCAGCTGGCCTCAGCAAAAGTGGGGTGCACTGTGGGAAATATGGTTGTGAATGACCTAATGTTTACTGAGGATATATGTGTTTGGCCCTAGCATTAGTGGACTTCAAATGTCTTCTCAATATTTGTGATGATTATGCTGCTGGACACAAAATTGCTTTCAATTGCAACGAAAGAATTGGCGTATCTTTTTCCCCAAAAAGTATGAACAACCTTCAGGATCCATCCAATGTTTTTCTAAATGGTGCGCGTGTACAATAATCCGACCAAATCAAATATCTTGGCGCATTATTAAATGCCTCTCTGAATGATGACAATGACATCCAGAGACACGAGGAATCGCTGGACTCTGCAGCAAACAAACTAAGAGAAACCTTTGCTCAGTGCACAACTCAACTGCAGAAAATAACATTCTAATCTGTGCCTATTGCATGGCAAAGATAGTTCTAACCGTGCGACACTGCAAACATTTCGGGTTTATTCAGCGGAGGCTTTTTTAATTGAGAAACCCCTAAACCAGGTGTGGGCAATTAGCGGCCCGCGGGTCAAATGTGGCCCACCACAGCGATTTCAGTGGCCCGCGGAAGCATTCAGGAAAAATCTTCAAATCTGAAATTTCCTTCAACATATCACAGTAAGTGTTACTGCTGAGGCAAACTTCAACCGAGTCATACTTCTATTGCCATGGCAATCGCTTTGTCCATCTCTACGCAAACCTTTTCTGTGTAGCATTATTGTTTATGATTTATTTATTTGTTTTACGATCAAATAGAGGTAGGCCCTCCCCTACAACACGGCACTCTCCATGTGGTCCCTGAGCCAAATTAAGTGCCCACCCCTGCCCTAAACCATTGCAGCTTACAACGAATACGTGACGTCATAAGTGGAGTCAAGACGCAAGCTTTTGAAAGGGGAACCGAAAATGAAGATCCCCGTCTGGGTGGCGTGCTTTAAATTCCCGGTGCATCGCATTGTTCCGTCAGAGGTTTTACTGCTGATCGACATTTTGCAAAGTAGTAAACTTTGGCAATTTCGGTCTATTGGTTGATTCGCGTTTCACCGTCATAAAACATATCTCCTTTCCTGTGTAAATATTATTAGCAGTCGTAACTTCAAGTCTTGTTTAGTTGATTTTTTCTCTCTTTCTGCACGACGTCAATGGAGTAGTGAACGGAGAGGGACAGGGTGGCCATTGTGCGGTAGTAGAAGACTTTTGTTCATTTTGCCCCACTTTGCCAGGCCACCCCTGTTACCATGCCAGGCCGCCCCTGTAGCCACCCCTGTCACTTTGCCAGGTCTCCCCTGCCACCCTGTCGCCCTGTCGGTTCCCCTATTGTTTTCCCATGTCAGCCTGTCCTGTATCCATGAGCTAAGGTATTTATTTTGTCAGGCCTTATGATACGTTTGTTGTCAGAACTTGAGAGGGCGACCTTATTTACTTGCTCAGTAAACAGTTTGTGACGCGTTTCACACTTCAGTGACTCTCCCAACCTTTGTGTGCGAAGCCAAGGTATGTGGTTTTGCATTGTCAAAGGCGTGACAGTTGAAGGCTGCCTGAGTGCACAACGGTGTTTTATTTCACCTCAGAGTTTCGTGCAGTTGGTATCAGTCTGTAGAATTTGTCAGGGGCAGGCTTTTAAGTTTGTGTGATTAGGTTTGCATGTTTCTAACTTAATTGTTTGAAATATTGTGTTCAGTTTCGGTATAGGCTAATAATGGTTCATGCTGCTTGTGTCTTAATATGTTAAAAGGTGTTGAATTAATATATTTTATTTGTATTGTGCATTCAGAGTTATTCATTGCTTAGTTATAGAGACTGAGTATTCATTAGTTGTAGTTAACCTGTTTTTTTCCAAATCTGATCGCAAAAAAGATCACACAGAGCTTCTCTAGTTCAGTGTTTTATAAATTGCCAGGCAATAGGTTTAAGACTGTGTAACCTTTGCTTCTATTTTAAGGTACGGCTGTAGCATAATCGCTTTTCTTTTTGATTGTAATGGTTTGGTTGTTATTGTTTTGTTTGGATTTTGATTGGTATTTGTAACATAATCAATGTTTAAGAAATTTCTAAGCAATGTGCTCTGTGTAAACCCTTTTCACCACCAAATGGTTACATTTGTTTCAATCAGTGTGAAAAGTGGTCCTGCCTGGACCGCTTGAGCTTTGTTCAAAGAGGTGCTTTGTGTAAACCTTTATTGCCACCAAATGGTAAATTTTTTTGAGGCTGCTTCAATCTGCGTGAAAAGTGATCCTGCCTGGACAGCCTGAGCTTTGTCCAAAGATGTGCAGTTTATGCCCTGAGCGTTTGCAAAAAAAGCAAGCTTTCATGGTGTGATGCTCATTTGTGACAAAGCACTTTCTTCAAGCCTGCCTCAGATTATGGAAGGATTGATTACTTTTGTATTATTAATTGATGTAATCAATTTGCAAGTATTCCAAAATGATTTCTTTTACCTGTGAGCAAAAGAAATCCTATCACTCCCCAACTGCAACGAAAAGTCATGGCTAACCATGTGCGCTTTCAACCCCAAAATTCTCAGCCACAAATTCAGCCATGATTCATGTGTGCTAATTTTTTCAAGAGATTTTCAAATGATTCTTCAGAAATATCTGAACTTTCACTGAAGTGCTTTGGTTTTAAAGTGTGAATTATTTTAACCATTTTTGTCTTTGAGTCCTTTTTCATATTTTTAACAAACTTTTGCTTTGTTAGAGTTAAAAATTGCGGTAACAATTACATGTTTTGCTGCGCCATACATTTCTTGTACTGTTTTAATGTCAGATTCAGAAAGTATTTTGTTCTTGTTTTCGACACTGAATCCAGGCTTATAAATTGGCTGTATTATGCTGTCTTCATCTTCAGTATTGTGAAACAGACCAATGCAATGACCAATTTCGTGAACAGCAGCTGAAAAGGAGTTGTATTTCCCATCCCCTGAAACTGTTCTCTGGTCTGACCATCTCTCATTGTCAAAATGCAAATCGCCCAACAATGTAGAATTATCTGGGTAAAATCCATGTGTCAAAGTGCCAGATTTTTTATTATTCAGTTTATAAAGACAGTTAATTTCTGCATTTTTCTTTTCATCATCTGTCAAAAATGCAATATTCATAAGTTGGCTCCCATCAAAAACTCTTTCAAATTTCAAATTGCAAACATTTTACCAAACACTAAAAGCATTTTCGATTTCGTTCAATGTTTTTTCTGTTCCAAGCAAAGAGTAATTTTGAAAGTCATAAGTCAAAACGTTTTGCTTCCAAGGGGTGCAATACTTATCTCCAATATTATCAGGCATAGCACAATACATTTAATATAACACTGAATTTTTTCCTCATTAAAAGGCAACTGGTTCAGCTGGTTCGGCTGCCTTGGTTGCCTCAACTGGTTCAGTTGATTCCCTTAGCGACAATCTTTCGAGTCGGACGACACGGGTTTGCAGATCGTCAACCTGGCTTGTGAGGTTGGTTATCAGACCCTGAAGATATTCATCGTGAGA
>Ga0210059_1003253_pt1 | contig 25899 bp, 12 predicted proteins | sample Ectturendosymbi2_FD_188042 | JGI IMG/M metagenome (GOLD analysis project Ga0210059, IMG submission 188042) | Ecteinascidia turbinata endosymbiont from Florida, USA - Sample 2 (SPAdes) (version 2) | ecosystem: Host-associated > Tunicates > Ascidians > Unclassified | place: Key West, Florida... | reverse complement strand
CGAAAATAAAGAAGTGGGGGCGATGCCAGTTTGCTATTGCCTAACTTTTATGTTCCCAGTCTTGTCTTCCCAACTTTCAAAGTTGTGTATCATGTGTTTTCAAAGTTGTGTATCATGAACACCCCTTTGCATTTTCTCCTTCTGCTATGTTAGTATTGCTGAAGTCTTGGGTGGCCGTATCTTAGTCTTGATCAAAAGTGATTATCACGGTTGGCTGAGCATGATGACGTCATCAGAGGGCCCCCTTTTTAGTCTTGCCTCGGGGCCCCCCCAACCCTAAACACACCACTGCTCATGATTACAGTAAAGGAGCACTTGATAGACATGATATTGGCCAAACGATACATCGCTAAAAATGTGAAAACACTGGACTAGAAAACATGTCCACTCAAATCTTTTGAAACAATCAAAAGGCAGTTTACGGCATGGCCACTATTTCTGACCCATAACAGACAGTTGCAGACTTCACCGACTTCTTTAAATGACTCGCTATCTGTGACGGGACTGAACGCAAATGGCCATGGCGTCCCTTCCCAAATCCCGCCCCCCGAACAAACAGATGTTTTTTTTTGCTCTGCACATCTTCTCGTGATTTTGGCACTTTCTTCTTTTCCGACTGCCCTGCCCCCGCTCAGCACCAAGTCCAGACCAGCCACTGTCCGAGGCAAGCACACTGAAGCACGGAAACACCCGCCATTGCAAGCCCAAGGCTTTGTAGCAACCTTCGACCCAGCAAGGAAAGGCAATGCGCGCAGCTAGACAGCAACAACATACCTTTCTGTAAGAGCGGACGGCACAGCGGTCTTGGCAACGTCGGATTTCTTTGACTTCAGGTCACCGGATCGCACGCTTTCACCCTCGGAAATAAGTTTGTCAACGAACGAGTCGACGTTCTTTGACTTGGCTCCGAGCTTCATGGCCTTTCCGTGAGATCTGAGAAATGTGAAACAGATCTGTTTTCAAGGGCTGTTCAGAAGTTGACAGGGATGCGAAGCTTATTTAACACCATTATGTTCTTCGGCCAGTTACACTAAAGCAAAACGAGGAGCTTAACGCCATTTTGTTTTTACACGGCTCGCTATTGAGCTCAGCAAGAAAAAGTAAACGGATTTGTAAAAGCACAACACTTTTCTGGTACTAACGACTCAAATGTACTTTGCTCAGCTAATCTCACACGAAAGGAGCATAGGCATTTCGAACATTGGCATTATTGACAGGTGAAACAAGGCAGTGGTTTGTGAGCGTTTGTTATTTTTTTCTGCATACGCGAGCGTTTCTACACGACGTTTCACGCCACTGTCGCTTACGAAGACGTGAAGCATTCACCTAATCCTCGGTCATGGGATTCGGCATGCAGTCAATTCAATCAACTTTCAATGCCTACTTGCAGGTAAAAACAGCGTGTACAAAAAGTGGGTATTGGCTGAATCGAAACACCAAGTTCTGAACAACATTTCGTGACTTTTACGAAAGGATTAGTTACCAACTGCAGCTTGCAAAGATCTGCAAAGAAATGCTTAATTAAGACCTTGATGTAGATTTCAAGTTGGCATGGCAACATTGTTTCAGAGTAGCTGGTTTTCAACGTATGACGCCAAAAACAAAATCGAACAGTGCGAGTCAGAAGAGCAAGACAACATCTACTCAGCTTTGTTTTTTAACAGAAACGACAACTTGTACCTGGCGACAGGTGCTTTTGGTTTGGAAGGCTCTGGAGCTATAGTCTGTGCAGTGACATCGGACCCTTTCATGCTCCCCATGCTGCTGCCGTAGCCACCTGTTACCAAAGGCACGATACCATCGCAGGACATTCACGAAAATATAAGATAGGCAACAGCAACACGTAGAATGTTCGAGTAGTCGAAGACATCACTGCCATTATTCCACAAACTCAGGTCATTAAAACAAAGCTAAGAACTGAAAAGTCGTCGAAAATGAAACAAAGGTTAGAACGTTAGCCTTGGCTTAATGACGACAGCGATGTACGTATCCCTTTGCCTGTAAAGCTCATTGACTTAGTTGCATTGAGCAATGATTTTGAGTTGATTTTGCAAGTGAAAAAACTTCTGCAATGTGCATGGCAAACAACGGGCAACACAAAAGCAAGGAATATCTAGAACTCCTAGATATCCCTGCACAAAAGTTTGACCAGCACTTCATCGCTCAGATCCAGATTTATTTTCGTGCCGCAGTAGTCCCTGACATTGAGCAGGAAAAGGTATAAGTGAGTTTTCTTGGGTGACAGAGAGCCCGAAACTAGTTTTAAAACCGTCAGCGCACTTAGTGGAACTTTTAACCAACCTGAAGAAAAAATATCTACGAATTGCAGCTTCAGCACGTTGGGAAAAAATGTCGCAGCATTCGCCACGTAAGAAAAAGATTCATACAATCCGCGCGTATGCTTCGGTTAAATAAGAATCTGTCTTATCGTTCACCTTCCAGCGATTAGAAAAACAAACACTATTTCACTGCTTGTGACAATAACATCAGAAAAATACAAACGATGTTCTACCGCTCCTAGAAATGCCGCGCATATTGTCCCGTCGCATTTGCTGTAGTTCTTTAGCTTTTCTACGCATGGTTGCTTTCGTTTCGTCTTCTTGGCTCTGCGCGAAAATATTAAAGTCGCATCAGATGTTTGACACAGGCCTGCAATTACAGTAAAAAAGCTTATCAGCACGCGACAGTGACGTTAACCTGTAAACGCTAAATGCAAAAACACCATTGAAGTTTAAAAAACGAACCATTTAACCGTGTGCAAACACCAACCAAAAAGTGCCTTAGCGTACTTAAATCAGCTGACAACGGTGCGGCTGCGAGCATCATGACAGCAACTACTTCAGGATCTTCATTACCTCGACAAAACAGACGTTGGCCGACTCTACAAATAGTCTAAATCAGCCGTTACCTTTCGCACAGCTTTGAATACTTTTTCTTCGTGTGAATCCATTTCGGTGAAAGTTCGGATTTGAGCCAAGTTGACGCATTCGCGATAGCCCAGCGCGACGATCTCATCGAAAGCGAAAATTAATTCGAACGCATGATCCTGAATGTCGGTCTCGTCGATGACGCGACAGTATTCGGGGATCTTGAATGAACACATCAGACAAACATTTTAAATCTGGTTAGACAAGCAATGATAACTGAAAAACTGCTACATCACTGAAGAAATTCACAAGGGTATTTTCAGCTCGCTGGTAAGTTTTATTATCATTTCAAAACCAGTACTTCGAAACCTTTGGCGGCTTGATAAGCACTCAATACGATGAGTTCGGTCTTACGTACAACATGTCTGTGCGTGGGTGTCGAAAAGGGGGGGCAGGGGGCCTTGTCCCCCCTGGATTTTGAACATTTCAGCAAAAAAGTTGTTTCCTTTCTTTCGAATGGGAAAAAACAAATTTCACCACTTTTGGCCTCCCCTTAGAAAAATTTGGAAAAAATCCCCGAGTGGTCCTCTCTTGGAAATATCCTTCCGACGTCCATGTCTCTGTGCACTTGATAAATTTAGCAGATGCAGCAAACCCCATGAAGGTATTTACTGCTTCAGTCTTTAACTAACTTTTTTGTTTCGTAGCAGTTGGACCGCACCAAAACGTTTTATCATCCACTACTGGTTCCTGTTTTTGACTAGCGTCGAGCATTTCTGATTGGTTTAAAACAATGCGACTTAAATTTAAAGCAAGGTGTCCTTAGGACTGCACATGAAATGTTGGAAAATAACAGGCTTCAAAAAAACATCAAACAAGCTTTAGACCTCTTGTATTTAACAGAAATGTCACACGTTACATTTTGTAAACAGGTTCTTGCGTCGCGGCCGCTGCGACAAGATGCTGTATTAGAACACGCGACTGGATGAAACAGTTCTCACAATTAAATAAGACTGCAAAACTAATTGGATGAATAAAATATGACGTGCTTTTAAGTCACGTAAGATGCACTTAACTAAACTCTCGTGTATGAAATGGCATGTGCTTCATATAAAGGAGCTTTACCTAAAAAAAGTTAACTTTGCACCTGGGGAAGTACCAGAATAAATATTTTCGTTTCGGACCGGAACCGAAATTAATTCAATCCCTTGTTTCAAAGCGGTGATTTTGTTCCAGTGCACTGAAAGCCTAAACAGGAATAAATTTTCGCATGTAGAACGTTGACGAAATTGTGCACAAGTATTTAAATTTTAATGTGGAAGTCTTCTATTACGTGCTTTCATCGGTTCGTCCAAAAAACGTTTTGAATATCGGGCCTAATCGGATTACAAAATTTGGCAGAGGGTCGAATTCGGAGAAGGATAGTTTGTAATCTAGCATTAAATGAGTTGCAACGACCAAGCATAAAGGTTGTGTTCGTTGACAGGTAACAAAACTGATGTTTAGGTTTATTTCGTGGTTCATTTCATAAATGCACTCATTTTACAACGCAGCCAAGAAAGTCACTTTCAATTTTCGTGGGAATGGTGTTGATGGTCTCCTTAATAAGTCAGTAGATTAAGCTTTGTTTAAACGTAACCAGCGGACACGAGAGTGCTAATTTCCTAGTGAACAATATTGCTTACTCCCGAAATGTAAACAACTGACGAGGCTGACGTCCCTTTGCTCATATACAGTTGATAAGTTTGAATGGCTTGACGATACGATATAACTGCAATAAACACACACTGATTCCTGGTGAACGATGCAGTGAAAGGAAATAACACCCCGGTGATGGTTTTCATCTATCACATTGTTCTGGATTTTTTCAGCAGTCCGACAATTTTCTTGTCAAATTTGAAGATCTACCCTTTGTGACATTGACTACTTCATTTTCTTCATGAAACTAATAGACACCAGGCCGTTTAAGCCCTTGCCACAATTTTCCGTTTCAGAAACTCCATACCCAAAAGCTTTTGTGTTTCCTCAAACCTGTTGGTACACCTTCCGATAAAAATTAAAAACTCAGCAGTATTTTTTACGTCGGTACCTTTATCCAACACTATCGATTATCATAAAGGACGCTGCCTCTCTGCAACGCTCTGGCTGTATCTTTGAATATCTTAACTGTTCGGCATTCTAAACTGAGCGAAACTTGCATTCTTTAAAACCTTGTCTCGTGCAGAGGCTTACAAACCTTTACCAATAACAATGCCAGCATACAACCCACTTTATTCTAATTAAAAACCCACCATATATATTTTCTTTTCTTCAGTTAACTCATCTGCAGAGACAGGCTCACACTTTCCTTGCTTTGTTAAGATTTTAGAAGTTTTGCAATTCAATTTACAGCAAACTGCTCTTCATTGTTGCGATTTTGCAATTATCACTCCAGACAGCTGATTCCCATCATGTTTGTTGCTAAAGTTTACCATGGTGAACATGTTTTAAAGAGCTAAGCAAAAAAACTTTGAACGGGGTAATACGCTAAACTTCAACGAAGGTCTCAACTAGTTTGGAGTGCGCCTTGTCGCGGAGAAACGTAGAAATTGCAAGAAACATAAAAAATGAATTGGCTTTATTAATGCAACTGGGACCAGTTCAGCGGGGAAAGCAAAGAACTCGACGTGTCGTAGTTTGGCAGTGTCTGCTTTACTTTCATCATCTTGTTATGTTCCGAAAAAATATCCGGTAAACCTTTACGTTACATTACCAAACAGAATCTGCTATCAGGAAAATAGTAAAACAGCAGAAGATCAATTTTAGGATCTGCCAGAATTAACTCAACTCCAGCCGTAACTGGAAGGAAACGATTTCCAGTCCGAATTACCGTACTTAACATCCCTATTTCTGGCAATCACAGAAAAACACTTTTAAATAAGAGTGCTGAGCGCAGACAAGGTTCAACTGTGGTTTGGATCATCTTGATTAAGTGAAAAAACGGTGCTTTTCAGCTATGTGCTCAACATTTGTAGATTGGAACAAAGCGAAGCTCTGCATGCAGTTTTGCTAACGAAATGCCTCGTTGAAGCATTGATGACATAAGCACTCACACATGAATTATAGCACAGACAAGGAAATACATGCAACACCTGACTGGTACATGGAGAGAATAATAAAAACTTCTTAGAAGTAAATTAACTAAAAAGTCTTGAAAACAATAGAAATAAGACGAAGCATTAGCAATTTTAAATATCGTTAGGATTGCAAATAATAAATCAGAACTGCTGCTCTATTACTCCGCTACAGTGAATAATAATAATAATAATAATAATAATAATAATAATGTAGAGTTTACTTACCACTCTGGAAAATAACCGTAGTGTTTCCAAATCTTCAAGGATGTTGCTATTTTTGGTTGTGATCAGAACCATATACATTTTTTCGAGTGGCTGATAAACATAACGTACAGACTCAGTTTCCACAAAAGTGTGCTGTTTTCCTGAAAGATAGATATCAGCATTAATGAACAGCAAATTGTTCCTTGCAGTTAGGAGGTCATATTAGTAGCGCTTTGCTTTGCACTTTAGAGCTATTCTGGAACACTTGGTAGCTGTAAATCATCTTGGCTGATCAGTGAGGACCAGACCTCCGGGCCATAACACCAAAGCAAGAGGTTAATGGTACAATACCTTGTTTGATAGAACAAGCAAAGGAGGACTTGCCGTATTTGGCGAAAGAAAAAATGATGACATCTTCAAATTTGAATGTCTGCCCTTCATCGATGTAGCTGCAGCACTGACATTTTTATTGCAAACTGCCGTCTACACGTTCACCCTGGATTGCTCCATTACTTTTCATTCAGTGTTTCCAGTTTGTTTTTTAGGCCAAATTTGTAATTTTTGATTTTTTGTTACATCTTTAGGATTATCTTGGAAAATGTAAAATGAAGGTTGGCTTTTCAAGGCCTTTTTTGAACAATTCAATTATAATGTCGGCTTGGCAGATTTACAGATGAGTTTGGCAGAATGTCAAATATTTGATCTGACAACGCTGCATTACAATTTTATAACTCAGTGTGGTCCAACTACAGGCCCACTGCCTGCATGTGGCTTGCCACAGCATTTTCATTGACCCATGGAAGCATTCAGGAAAAATCGTCAAATCTGAAATTTGTTGAAAAATATGTAAGTTTACATTTGTTTCATTAAATTGCTTGCACTTGATAATGTGCATTTGCACAAGAACAATACCTTTTCCATGTCCCATTATTGTTTTGCTTTTATTTATTTATTTTATGATCAAATTAGAAGGTACAACTCTCCATTAACCCGCCACTCAGACACCTGACTGGATAACCTCTGTTTTTTTGGTGCCCCGGCGTTCGTTGTCATAAAAAGTACATCTGGTGCAATGAACTCAATACCGCCAAATAAATCTGTCTCTCTGTCTGCTAAACACAGTCTTGTTCAAGTGGCCCACTGAGCCAAATTAATTGTCCACCCCTGCAATAGAAAATTTTAATTGGAATGAGGATAAGATCTTTTAATAAGTGTACAATACTAATGGTATTGGAGACTGTAAAGAGCTTCTGGAAATTAGTCAGCAAAGGTAGGCTTCCCAAACTGAAAGATTTCACACTAAAAAAGCACACAGTGTTTGGAAACACATATGCATGTGAGAGTACATACATTTTCTACAATGAAGCAAGTAAAATCTAAAAACAGAAATAGAATGGCAGATAAAACACTGGACGATAGTTTCCATCTTGCTTCAACTAACACTGGTATTTCTAAAGGAACAATATAGAGAAATCTCAACTACAGGCGTCCTACTGATAGATTTTTGTAATAAATTGCCATTTGCTGTTGTGTAATAATTTCAATGAAGCTCTCACTTATCTTCCCATTTTTACTTTTAAATCTAGTGAATCTGTTATTTCATACATTATTTTATGGAAAGTGGCTCGCAAGTTGTCACGTTTTTGTTAAATGACCCATACGTAAAAAGTAGTTGGCCCACGCTGTTATAACTTTTAAGATTTGCGGTTTCAGGTCACTCTTTAGCAAGAGCAGAATTTGAGACGTTTTTCAAATGAGTGAGCTTTACCATGTTTGCTTGAATGTAAACTGCATGAAATGGTGTTAAAATTATTGTAAGCTGCACTAGAACAAACGTTACCTATGCCTCTGAGATACTATCATGTACAGTACCAGCACATTTCGCATTTATTCGTAACCCTGGTAATGATGCCTCACCACAACTGCCTTCTGTTCATCATAATCCCTCCTGTGATGGTTGTGCATGTAATGCTGAAGAGAATAGAATGCGAAAAGAGAATTTGTTTGACAAAACTTAGCCAAGGAAAGACTGAGCTTCATCTATACCTTTCAATATGGTTAAGAAATAAAAAATATAAACCACCCTTGATTATAAGCTGCATGATGTGAACACAAGCTTTGTAGTCCATGGCGTACAATAGAATAAATACACTATTCTGTATATCAGGCCTGTCCAACCTTTTTAGTGCAGCGGGCCACTTTTACATGATCAAATTTATTGCGAGCCACAAACGTTTTTTCTGACATAACAATAAGCTGTTGTGACGTAACAAATCCCTTGATTTTGATAAGTTTTACGCTATAACTCGAGGTGATAAAGAGTCCTTAAGTTGCACGCAGTGTTCCCAGCTTGTATTGATGTAAACCAAATCTAAAAAATTGACATATTTTCGAAGCTTTGCTATAGGCTACAAGTTTTTGGGTGGAAGGCCCATAACATAAACAAAAGGTATAATTTTGGTGTGTTTTGATGGCAAATATACTTGAGCCTATAAAAAAATACTAAAAATTAAAAAAGTCTCCTTACGAACTTTTTACATTGCGGACCATTGAACTCTTCGATGTCTGTTAGGATTCGGGGAGTTTCGGATAAAACCTGCCTAAACGCACGTGGCTTTGCATGGGAATTTCTCCGGTCCGGTATGCTCTACAGACCCGGTAAAAGTCTCAAAAGATACAGCAAGTCTTCTAGTGTGCACTCGAAATAAAATTTTTTGCTTGGGGTTGCAGGTTTTTTTGTGAGTGACGTCATAAGTGGAGGACTTTTAGGCCACCTTGGCCCACTTTGCCTCGCCCTGGGCGTCAACCGTTAGGTGGTAGTATTTCGCTGAAGTTTTTACTGGAAACTAGGCTACAATCTGAGTCTGTTGATACTTTGGATGACCTGCTAGGGTTTCGGGTTCAAAAGTTGTGATGTAAGTTAGTAAAAATATTTGACTAATTAGCTGATTAGCTAATTAGTCAATTAATTAATTTGTTTATTTTAGATCATAACTTTTGAACCAGAAACGCTAGAAAGTCGATCAAAGGCTCGAAAGACTCAGACTCGAGCCTAGTTTCCAATGAAAACTTCAGCGAAACACTTTGGCCTAGTGGTTGGCCTAGGCCAGGCAACATGACCCAAAATGACCCCAAAACTACTTCACTTATGACGTGCTAATGCCATGCAAATGCTTTTGGTCATATAAGTGTATTCTGTTTTGGTGGGGGTTGTTCTGGAGGTGACGTCACAAACAGGACATGTTTCGGAAAAACAGGCCACCTTTGGCCAGCCCTGGTCCCCAACCCATTGACCCATTCTTTTGGCTCAAAGTTTTGTTGAAAACTAAGTGAAAATCTGCGTCAATAGAGCCCTTGATTTACTTGCTAGCGCATCTGTGGCCAAAATTATGGGCCAAAAACCCAGTTTTGGGCCTAATTCTTAACTTTTCAGAAAAGGATTAATTTGCCCTTTCAGGCCAAACTTTGGCCAGCCATAACTCGGCAGCAGATAGAGCTAGAGAGCTGTTCAAACCCTGTAATGACTAGTGGCTTCGTGTAGTTAGAATAAAAAACACATTTTTTCAATTTGGATGGGGGGTTTTGGGCCAATGGGCTCATGATGGGGGTCTGTTTTTTGGTTAATTATATGACGTCATCATCCAATCCTACGCGCCGATATTGTGACTAGTAGTATTTTTGGATTCTAGGCTAAAATACGCATTTTTAGAACCCTTGATCAAGTTTCTAGCGTTTCTGGTTCAAAAGTTATACCAAAAATATTCCAAATATGTCAGGAATTCCCTAAGGACGTTCAGGGGATTTCCCATATTAATATTCTGCCATTTTTTCCATAACTCATCAACCAGAAATGCTAAAAAGTCCATCAAACCCTCTAAAACCTCGTATTATAGCCTAGAATGCATTTAAATCTCGCGCGGTTTCGCACCGCTGATTCTGCTCGATTCATGCACTCCCACGGGCCGTTGACATCATGGATTACTTATAGAAATCTGTCAAATCAACCTGTGGTTTTGTAAACATAGCCAAAAAGGCCGAAATCGCACGGCGAAAAGTTTTTTTTTTCAGCCTAAACTACAAGTCTTTTCCCATTCAGACCGGATTTGAATAGCTTTCTAGCTCGATCCGTTGGCGAGTGATGGCCATTTAGAAAAGGGATGTTTTCCAGCCCAGACTAGGGTTTGTGGGTGCTGAAATTTTCACCAATTTTTGGTGTTTTGTCCATAATTTCGGCTACAGATATGCTAGAAAGTCATTCAAGGGCTCTAAAGACGCGGATTGACCTAGTTTCCGAAAAAATCTTGAGCCATATTAATGGCCCAATGGGTTGGATCCCAGAGCCAGGTAAAGGTAGCCAAAAACCCCCCACTCGTGGCGTTCCCCCCCGAAAAACCCCCACCGAAAACGAAAAAAATTTTTTTTCGATTTCGACTACAAGACTTGCTGAATCCGTAGAGGGTTTGAACAGCTCTCTAGCTCAATCGCCTGGCAAGTTATAGGATTGCAAAGCTCAGCATGAAATGTGGTTTTCGCATGACTTAAAGGGTTAGGCGGATTTTTTTCCGAAAATCCCCGAAAGCGCCCAGACACCAAAGAGTTAACAAGATATGGACAATATGTTGTGAACACAATGTTTTATTTACAGTGACATACATAACAAAAAGTTGCAATCTTGTGCCCAGTTACGAGCTATTGCAGGAAATTGTGTCTTTAACACCTTCAACGCTGATTGACGCTTATATGCGTCATACGTTCAAATGCACAGGGTGCAGAATGACGCATATATGCGTCATTCAATCAAATACGCCAGGTGCAGATTGACGTATACAAACGCCAAGGTGATAACTTTTCACGTACTTGTTTGTTTGCAATGAAATTTTCCACAAATGTTCTTCATATCAAGACACGCTAATCCTGAAAATTTCATACAAATTGACCAAAAACTTTGAGTTATGAAGTTTGGTAGAAAACTATCTTGCTAGGCCTAGGCTACAAGACGTTTTCAAAAAAGTTAGGTGCGAACAGTTGTTTGGTAACAAGATTTTTTTTCTCATTCGGTTGCAATGAAACTTTACAACAATGTTCTCCATACCTACTCGCATAGTCCCTGAAAATTTCAAGTGATATCAGCAAGAACTTTTTTAGTTATGCAGTTTGGTAGCCAGCAACAGTTTGCTAGGCCTAGGCTACAACACTTTTTGCAAAACACTTAGGTTGTTGCGTGTATAAGGATAACTTTTTTTTAGTTGTGTTGGTGCACAGAAAACTTCCACATATAACATTCATACCTATTCTCATCATCTCTGAAAATTTGAAGTAATTCTAACGAAAAGCTTTAGAGTTAGGTACTTTCGTTTCGTAACTACAGACATGTGTAGGCTACTAAACTTTATCCTATACAGCAGGGTTGAGCAGTTGTTGTGTAAAGCACCATAACTTTCTTAGAACTAAAGTTTGTGCAGCCAAAATTTACAAGAATTATCTTCAGATTGTTATGCATTTTGCCTGAAAATTTGAATTGAATACATCAAGAACTTTGCAAGTTAATATTTGTTGAATCGAGCAACAGGACTCTGTTCCGGCGCATCAGAGCAATTGTTTGTGCGCATGGCTGGCAACACGCTAATTTGGGTTCAGTGGTTGTTGAGTAGGGTGCAAAAACTTTTAACATGTTTGGTCTTTTGCAACCAAATTTTGGATGAATGATCCTTTTGTGAAAATGCATCTTACCTGCATATTTGAGGTCAGTTGGGCAAGTACTTTGAGTAATTCAATTTCGAGTACAGCTGTTGGATGAAAACAACCTAAAAACCGTCCCGCGCCTGCTAAATAATTGCGTGGAATTCACACCGCACCAAAGGTGTTAACTACATTCCACGCTAGCAAAGTAAAGGGAAAACAAAACACTTAAGAGGGAAAACAAAAACTTAAGGGAAAACAAAACATTCCAACCTGTGTTCATTAGTTTTGGAAATGCTGCTAGTAATCCTTCAATTCTTGATCTTGTCATCTCAACAAACTGACGAGAAATAGTCGCACGACCATTTTTTGTACACACAGCAGCAGCAAGAAGCACCTAAAAACATTGTGCACCATGCACAACACAAATGATGAATTACAACTTTAAATAAGCTAAATGAGCAATATATCCACTAAAGATGTGAATGGGTGATTTCAAAAATGTTGTGTCCACACACTCACATTTGTGGATTAGATACAAAAAACTTAATACACAAATGGCAGTGGGTGTGAGCTTTTACTGGCAGATCCAGGCATCTGGGAAGAGGCGGTCGCATAGGCGAATGCCAAAAGGGTCAGGCCTTTATATTCTATTGTTTAAAGTTTAAAATACCACAGATTCACTAGTAGCCACTGATCACATTAACAACTTGCTCAAAATACAGTAACAACTTGCTCAAAAGAAGATGAAACTGGTCACACTCGTTGGGTATCAGACAAATTGTCATACACAAAGATGGTGGATTGTTTTGTTTATCAAACTATGTGGTCTTTCAGGAAATCGCCAGTTTAAAAGCACCTTTCATCATAAATCTTACAAAACTCCTTTAAGTGGGGCCAAAACAATTGGACACCATTTTTCACACATTGCACAGTCAAAAAGAGTGCTATTGGTGATCCCAACAATCTGTTGTATCTACAAAAAGTGTACGTAACACATTCAGTGCCCAAGTGGTTTTTGGAACATACTTGAAATCTGTTCTTTGAGTATGCCCGTACTTTCCAGAAAGTACTTCACTTGTTTCACTTGCCAAAAGTGCTATGCTAATGCTTTTGGTCATATAAGTGTATTCTGGAGCACCTCGCTGTTGTTGTGCAATATGGTATGTGTCTGGGAGTCTTTTTTTCTTCTCCTATCTCGACTTGATGTGACGTTTCTGTGGAGCGCTCTTTTTGCTAGGCATGGTGATACGCAGTTATTTTTGCTGTGAAGAGTTTTTTTTACTTGAGCAGGTTTTTGTTGCAAGACAATATTAGTGTTTTGTACAGGTCATTGGATAGAATAGCTGTGTTTTGTGAAATAACGTATTGAAATTAATGCAAATGATTCATTTTATGACTTTTGAGGCTAGGTTTACAGGTGAGGTGGTTGGTCATAAGCAGGTTTAGTCAGAGCATCTTTTTATGAATATAGTTTTTAGTTGTTTGAGATCTAATATGCATGAATGGATAAAATTTATAAAAATATGTTACCACTTCATTGTAATCGCTGTTTTTGCTTGCGTTATGATCGATCATAATTGATCACTCACGCTTCCAATGGTTTCACTTTATTGTCTTTTATTTATGATGTCACAATTTAAAGTTTCATGAAATTCATCCTTCCTCGGACCACTATGGTGGCTATATTGGTCTTTGGGCCAAATTTAAGTCATAACACCACACTTGATTGCATTAGTCACCTAAGGGCTCAAAAGAAGTGCATTTTTGTCTAGTCTCATTAAAAAAAATAACTTATGAATTAGTGCTTGTTTTTTACAAGCCCCCAATATGTCAGTGGGACCACCTTGTGACATCACACTGCCCTTCCAAACTGCAAATTAGAATGCCACCAATTTTTTTTTTAAATAATACAAGACTTTCTGCATGTTTTGATGCTTTTATTAGCTTCTAACACTATTGCCTGGGGAGTTATGGCTGAAACTGCACAAGCCACTAAATTGGTTTTGGTGGTTTTCAGCAAATATACTAAGATAAGGCCAAAACAAAAAGTTGATATTAATTAATTAATTAGGGATTAATCAAATATTTTGATGTTTTCAGGCCATAACTTTTGAACCAGAAACACTAGAAAGCTAATCAAGGGCTGTAAAGACTCAAATTATAGCTTAACTTCCAACAAAAACTTGCGTCAAAAAAATTCCCATCGGTTGGTGCCAAGGGACAGGTAACCTGAGCCAAAATCGCCTAAAACATACCCAGTTATGACGTCACCCACAAAAAAAAATATATTCACAACTTCCCAATTTATAAAAATCCCAACTAGATGGGGATGCTGCGTAGCCTAGTTTCTAATAAAAACTTCAGCAAAATACTACCATCTAACGGTTTGCACCTAGGGTCAGGTAAATTGAGCCAAGGTGGCCTAAAAGTTCTTGACTTATGACGTCACTCATAAAAAATCCGCTTCCCCAACCAAAAAAATTTTTTTCGAGTGCAAGCTACAAGACTTGCCACATCTTTTGACCAGGTCAGACAAATTCCCTCACAAATCCACGTGAGTTTCAGTGGTGTTTTTGCGAAAATCCCTGAAAGCGGCTGGACGCCAAAGTGTTAAGGTGTTTCAGGGACCCGATTCGGGTTCCTAGAATTTAAAATCATGTCCCTAGAATCAGAGAAAATTATTATCGGGTTCCTAGCATCAGAGAAATCGGGTCTCTAGAATCAGAGAAATCAGGTCCCTATCAGCCACCTAACATTTTCCTTTAAAAAAAACTGCTTTAGATCATAACTTCTAAACTCGAAATCCCAGCAGGTCATCCAAAGTATCAAAAGACTCAGATTGTAGTCTATTTTCCAATGAAAACTTCAGCAAAATGCTACTATCTAATGATTTGGGCCCAGGGCTAGGTGAAGTGGCCAAGGTGGCCTAAAAGTCCTCCACTTATGACGTCACTCACAAAAAATCCGCTTCCCCAACCAAAAATTTTTTTTCATTGCAAACTACAAGATGTGCTAAGTCTTTTGAGCCTTTGAACAGCTCTCTACCACATTCAACACCAGAATTACACTCTCGCAAAGCCACGTGCAATCCGTGTTTTTGGCATGAAATACTCGAAACTTACCAGACGCGAAACTATTAAAAGTAAAACCAACACAGTGCCGAAGGTGTTGAAGATACAGCATTAACTACACCCTTCTTTACACTTCTTCAAAGAAGTTGTAGTCAACGTTGTTCTTGGGATATTGAAATCTCTTGCAAGTTTTGCCCTATTTGCACCATTTTTGCTATTGAACTACACTACGGGTTTCCAAACTTGACCGGTGGGCCAAATGCGGCCCACGAAGCCATTTCATCCAGCCCGCGAAGCCATTTTGTCAAGATGATGAAAAAAATTACCAAAATTTTACGTAAGACATCTGGCCCACGATATGTTCTGTAATAGCTTATGCGGCCCTGTGACAAAAAAGTTTGGAGACCCCTGAACGACACAAGGTCATACTTTTTCCATAATGGGATGCTGGTTCTTCGTTTGACAATTTACGCACTGTTCCACCAAGACTATCAATCAAACTGACTACAGTCACAACAATTCCTAATACGTACAATAGAACTCATACAAGGATTTGCCTCCATTGCTGCTGATGGCGCAGTCAAACAGGTTTGTCACAGCTAGACGATTAGCCGCTTTACCCAAATGCATTCCTATTCCATCATAAAATATTTGTGCGGTGGCTCCACACATTGAATTATAAATAAAAACTTGCAACTGTCATTATAAACCAACAAAATATTCTGCTGAAACTGAAAAAAGCATCGCTATAGGCGAAATGATGATAATGCTGCAGTAATTATTGCCAAACTTGAATGTACGTAAAAGGAATTCTACAAGGACCAACAAAAAGCATCATTATAGCTGAAGTCGTATCACACAAATTCTACTGTACAAGTTAAGAAATTAGTTACATTAATACTTTTTGCACAAAAACAGCTGGATCACACGTGGCTTTGTGCAGGAATTTCTCCAGTCCGGTAAAAATTTTTTCGAGTGCAGACTAGAAGACTGGCCAATCCGTTTGAGCCCTTGAAAAGCTCTCTAGCGCAATCGGCGGAGGATCTATGGCATTGGTGAAGCAACCAAAAACTGCTGGCTTTAGGTCAAAATCTAGGTACGATATATTCGTAGGCCAGCTCTCAAAGTGTTAATATTATATTCTTGAAATTACATGTGGCTAACTGTGTTCAAAATCTGCAAATGATGCTCAATTAAAACTAAGATTATTAAGCCACAAACTGCATTTTTAATTAAATATCACGTGCGTCCTGTATTTTTTTCAGTCTTTACCAGAATTTTTTTGAAATGACCAAAAACACTGCAGTCAATTTGGTCATAATGATTTTTGCATTCATACAAAATATATCTGAAAACAAAACAATGACAGGTGTTTAGCTATTTCAAATAAAGGACTGAAATGTCTCAGTGAAAAAAAAGGGTGCTTCCACAATGAAAAAAAGTTTAATATTAATGAAAATTACTGATTTGAGATTAATTCACTATAAATAACAACAATGTGCAATCGGTATACTTACCATGTTGTATCAAATGTTGAAGGATAATTATAATGCAATGAGGTTAAACCACAAACTATAATAAAAGCAACCTGAAACACAAAAATAAGCAATGCATTTCAAGATCATGAATAAAGACAAACAAACTAAATACCTGAGTTTTTAAGCAGCAAAAAGTAACTCAATAGCTATGTTCAACTTTCAGCTGACATGATTTAGTTCAGGCCTTCTATAACTTTTTTGTTCTGCACCTCATTTTGAAATTGGTTTTTCTATGCGACCCCATTAGCAGATAGCCTTGAGCCCTAGATATTAATGATACGTGTTAATGTCCCATTACAAATCTACAAATCAAAGGGCAATTTTATCCATGGTGATATCATAAAAATGCACACAATCCATGAAAAGAACTGTGCAGTAACAAAACTAACATGTGATGGAAACAGTACAAAAAAATTAACAAAAAACAATCCAGTGTGCAGAAGTTACCAAGCACAACTAATGGAAGCACTTGATTTTACACAGATCATCCATTCATAGATTGATGCAAGACAATGCAGGATGAAGGACATTCTCAGCATTTTTCAAAAAGGATCAGTTTTTGTACTTGATGACTATCAATTTTGAGAATGTCGCTTCACACAAATATGTTGCGCAAAAGTCTAAGAGTTTATGAGTGGCTAGATCAGAAACGACTGGGCATTCATTTCTTGTTCTTATCCAAAAATGACATAAACTCTGTTTTGAAAATTCCAGTTGCAAACATGTGTCAATTATTACTCCACAAATTCATTCTGGACATGGCAGGCGTGTGGCCTCCTAAAATTTCAGTTGTGTATCATAGGCATAACCATGGTGGAAGTGAGGGGGCCATGCCCCCTAAATTTTTAGCATATCTTGTTTTATCGTGCGGTGACCCAAACCAAATACTATTGCTCACCTAAAGTCAAAATATTTGGCCTCTCCGAAATTTTGGCCTGGCTTCACTACTGTTCTGTATAGTTTATGGATCCAACTTTCCTGAATCAAAGTCCAAACTACTTCTGAAACTGTGCGTGAAGCTTTTAAGTTTAGTCTACATCTACTCAGTGTGCTCTCAAAGCTAGAGTTCCATGCACAAGCATGGTTTAGTGTCAGAATGAATGCAAAAAGGTCAATATTAGTCAGTACATTAGAACAATCATGACATTCGGTATTGCCCTTAATATGCAGTAGAAATAGATTCACTCCAAGCTTACTTTTACTTTCTTTTCTAAAGTTTACAAAATCTTGTATATCTGATTTGTTAAGACAATTTTTTTACAATCCCAAAATTACATTTTGTGACCTCATTTGGGGTCGCGACCCAGTTTCAGAAGCCCTGGTTTAGTTACATATAAACCCAACAACCAAAATGCCATTCTTACTATTACTACACATAAAGTTTAAAAGATCCATGTAAGTAAATCTCAGATGTGCTATAGTAACTGACACCATTAACAATGCTAGTTGATGCTGTCATACCACTATAAATGTCAGGTTTGTTGCTGGCCTTCAACTCACCTCACAGAAACTGCTTTTGAGCTTTGTTTGCATGGATGTGAAAGCGTTATGGTAAACTGGACAAAGTTTCATTTTGGCTGTGTTTACACTTTTTCCATCCAGCTCAGTTGCTTGCAGAACTGGTGCACCGAGCGAAACTGGTTGTGACCACGCCAGTTATAAATAATACCTTGCAATGGAAGCCCATATTAACGCTTCGATTATTCAATCCATTTATATATGTAATAATGTAGATGTAAGAAATTTCAGGAGAAAAAAGATTATAGCTCAAGGGTCGGCAACCTGTAGCACTCGAGCTGGATCTGGCTCACCAAGCAAATCATCCAGTCTGAAACCCTTTCAACATTACTTGGTGTGACATTAAAATAGGCCTAACTTAGTTAATCCTGTCATAATCTAGCAAGTGCAAACAGAAGACAAAACTTAGGGCTATTAAAGCGGGAGCCCAGAGGGTCTAAGTTAGCTGGAAAGGTAACCAGTTTCTACTGGTATCACATTATCTAGTATGGTTTCCTGTGCAAGGAACTAGTGGTCTGCCGTGTCACAGCTGGTGGGTGTGGTCGTGGGGGGTGTTTAACTGCACCCCAAAATTGAGCTAGATCAGCTGGAAAGGTAACCACTTATAACCTGTTGCAAGATGTCCTGCATAATCCCACGATTAACATATGACCAATGCCAGGAATTTTAGGTGTTGGGGCACCCCAGCCAGATCCCCAAATGATCCCCACAAGATTGAAGTAGATCAGCTGGAAAGGGAACCACTTGAAATCTATTGCAAAATTAGCTTAGGACCCCGAACAAAAGTTTGAACCCTTAAAAATAGAAATGGAAGCACAAGAACACAATGCTTTTTCCACCGATCCGTTTTCTGTTCTGTCATTTTTTTCAACCTGTTTCTGAAATTGCGTTATTGCGATACGGTCACAGTTTGCAGAAAAAAAATGGAGCAAGGCAGTAGCCTATAACATTTATTTACCAAGCTCTACACTTGGTGAATAAATCTCTGTGGCCAGAAACAACAACATTGCCTGATCATTTTTCTTTCGTTTGTGACATAATAATGAAACTAGGCTACAATCCGAGTCTTTTGATACTTTGGATGACCTGCTGGGGTTTCGGGTTCAAAAGTTGTGATGCAAGTTAGTAAAAATATTTGACTAATTAGCTAATTAGTTAATTAATTAATTTGTTTATTTTAGATCATAACTTTTGAACCAGAAATGTTAGAAAGTTGATCAAAGGCTCAAAAGACTCGGACTCGAGTCTAGTTTCCAATGAAAACTTCAGCGAAATACTTTGGCCTAGTGGTTGAGCCTTAGGCCAGGCAACATGAGTCAAAATGACCCTAAAACTACTTCACTTATGATGTCAGTCACAAAAAACCCGCACCCCCCAGTCAAAAAATTTTTTTTCTAGTGCAATCTACTAGACTGGCCGATCCGTTTGAGCCGTTGAACAGCTCTCTAGCGCAATCGGCGGAGGAGCTAGGGCGTTGGTAAAGCAACCGAAAACTGCTGTCTCTTAGGCCGAAATCGAAGTACGAATATAGCGTAGGCCGGCAGCCAACGAGTTAAAAACTTCAGCGAAATACTACCATCTAACGGTTAGCGCCCAAGGCCAGGTGAAGTTGGCCAAGGTGGCCAAAAAGTTCTCCACTTATGACGTCATTCGCAAAAAAACACCCCCCAACCAAAAAATTTTTTTTGAGCGCAAACTACAAGACTTGCCACGTCTTTTGACACTTCGACCAGGTCTGTAACCCACATAGGAGCGGAGATATTCCCGCGCAAAGCCATGTGCGATCCAGCTGGGTTTTTTTTTGCGAACCGCTTGAATTAACCCGGACATCAAAGTGCTAAGGTTTTTTAATTGTCCACATGTTAACCATGATCACAACTTGGTGGCAGTTAATTCTGCACTAGAAAATGGTTTTTTGAAAGAAACTGATGTGTCAAGTTATACAAATATCTTTAAGCCATTTGTGCAAGCAAAGGCAACTGCTCATTCGCAGTTTTTCTTTCTCCAAGCATTTTATCTAGGCAACACGTTAACAAAATGACTACAACTGATTTTAAAACATGCAGGAAACAATGCACTCAAAGTCTTACAAATGCATGTAGTCTGTTAAATACCGATAACTGCAGAAACCGCTATGTATGTTGGTGTCTCAAAAAAAGCTATGTGGTGAACTGCAAAATGCCGGTTCATGCTAAATAGTGGTGATAAGTTTCCACTTAGCCCACATGGGGCAAGAAAAAACGCAGGTAGCAGACTGAAAACATGTCTACGGCTCTGTGCATACGCACTTAGTGCTCGGTTTCCACATGGTGCAAAAGAAAAATGCACACAGTGAATGGACTGAAAAAATGTCTGTGCACGCGCAATAGTGCTCTGTGTATATGCAGTGTGTCCCTCTAAGCTGAAAAAAATGGCACTTTTTTAGAAACCAGCCAACAAAAATTTTTAAAATCGGCACTTGCAAATTTGGACGAAATTTCACCAAACACAATTTCATTATTTTTCCAAAATGTACGGGCCATATTTTCACAATTAAAGCCACCCTCAGGTCACAGCATGGAAAGTTCAGACACATTTTGGAAATACCCTGCTTGCAAAGTTTATAAAGAATTCTAGGCGCATTTTTACAGTTTTTGCGTCTAAAAACGAAGCAGTTAGCCGTGAAGTTCAGACACATTTTGGAAGTTCTCCGCTTTCAAGATTTACAAAAAAATTTCTGGGCGTGTTTTCTCAATTTTTGCGTCTAAAAATGAAGATTTTGCTCTTCAGTTCAGATGCATGTGGAAGTTTTCTCCGTGCAAACTTTATAAAAAAAGTTCTGGGCACATTTTGCTGATTTTTGCGTCCAAAAATAAAGCTGTTTGCTGTTGAGTTCAGATGCATTTTGGAAGTTTTCGTCTTGCAAGCTTGATAAAAAGTTCTCGTCGCATTATTACAATTTATGTGTCCAAAATCGAAGCGGTTTGCTGTGAAGTTCAGACGCATTTTGAAGGTTTTGGCCTTGCGAGGTTTATGAAAAAAGTTCTGGGCGCATTTTCTCGATTTTTGTGTTAAAAAATGAAGCTGTTTGTTGTGAAGTTCAGACGCATTCTGGATGTTCTACGCTTGCAAGATTTACAGAGAAAAGGTCTGGGCGCAATTTCATGATTCATGTGTCCATAAACGAAACGGTTTGCTGTTGAGTTCAGGCGCATTTTTGAGTTCAGGTGGTAGTATTTTGCTGAAGTTTTTACTGGAGACTAGGCTACAATCCGAGTCTTTTGATACTTTGGATGATCTGCTGGGGTTTCGGGTTCAAAAGTTGTGATGTAAGTTAGTAAAAATATTTGACTAATTAGTTAATTAGATAAATAATTAATTTTTTATTTTAGATCATAACTTTTGAACCAGAAACGCTTGAAAGTCGATCAAAGGCTCGAATGTTCTGCGCTTTCTGCAAGACCCCTACACCATTGGCACATCTGGCCTGGCAAAAGGGGTCTGTCATGGAAAGCAGCTTTTGATAATACTGAACAAAATAAAACTAGATTTTTTGTAGGTGTCCTAAAACCCAATCAAATTTGGCTAATGGCTTAGCGCAAGGGTCCGCAAATAGTGGGTTGCACCATACCTTCCACTCCAGGTTGCAAAATAATTTAAATTTACATTTTAAATTTGCCATGTTCATTAGACAGAATAAATGCAATCACTATTTGACATGCTAAGTTTCACACAGTTTTAGGCAAGAAAATTGCTACTGTCAATACTAGTCTTAAAAATATATGTATTTATTTATGAAGTTTTTTCCACAAAATTATACGCTAATCGATTGTTTGGGTCGTGAGAATTCAGAACTATTTTTAGGGTTACCCTAAAACTAAAAGTATTTGCAGACCCCTGGCCTGATGCAACTAGCTATTCAGATAGTGGTACCAGTAGAGCTCAACTAACAAGGCTTTTTTGGGCCGACACCAATGTTTTTCATTTTTCATTGTTAATAACTGATGCTGACATTTTTCATTACGCAAACCACTGTTGAAAAACCATTTACCATGCATGTTTTTTTAGAATGTAGGCGAGATAAACAAATAGAATAATTACAACAGTTTTAAATGAAAGCAGATACTGCAAGTTAGGAGCATATTACAAATAGGCAATAAAATATATAAATGACACAAGCATGAGAGCAAAGACAAATTATGAAGATGGCATGACACAATGCATGACTTATTACAAACAATGATGAAATCATTATTTCACTGTGATAGAACGGTTGGGGATGATTGCACAGCAGTCTAAATATTACACACTGCTTGTACTGTAGTCAAAGGGTAACGTACCATAAGGAACAGGACAGAGAATTTGCATTAGTCATAGACAAAGTAGCAACTTACATTTCCAAAAACTGTGAAAAACAATAGTTTAGTGGTTTTTATGAGCAAACATTCCCAATATACACTGGCAGAATTTTGACAATATGATATATCACTATGCTAATGCATCGGTTTGAGCTCTAGGTACCTGTAGCATCGTTGAAACACACAGGGAAATATTTCCAGGTTATCATCAGCCAGGCCGAAGGGTTAGGTTAGCGTTAGGTTTAGAGCTTGACCAATGTATCAGCACACCGATATATATCGGCCGATATGATGATGTTGCCAATACGTATCGGCAAAATTCCGCTGATATGTATCGGCAATATTTGCTCATGAAAGTGTTGCGCTGTTGCTCTGCATGGAGCGTTCAGAAACACAAGTTGCTACTTCGTCTCTGACCCTGATTAACATAAATGCTCTGTCTTGTTCCTAGCGCACAGAGCCTTCACGCATACAGACCGTTGTGCAACAGTCTCAACAAAACGCTCTGATGTAACATTCGCTCATAGGTTTTGGCACGGTAAGCAGATGATTGTCTGCGAACAAACTAGGTTACATGCTTTTGTGTTGTTTGGTTGTTTTATCAAGGTCTCTCTAGGCTAAACAGTCTTGCATTCAGCGTGCATTAAAAAAGTGCCTACATCACAGTGAGCAGTACCCAGGTTTCTGCAGAATTCAATGTTGTACGGTTCTTCATCGCAGTGAAGTGATGGTTTTAATGCATCGCACATTTTTTACTTATTATTACATCTGAGCGTAGGCACAGCTGTCTACACAAGGAGTAAGCCCATTTATAAGCAACCCATGTTTGCTATTTGTGCATTTTTTATTTTAGAGTTAGACTACTGTGTGTTGTGATCGTGTAATCCATTTAAAGTAATCATGTAATCCATTCAAGGTATTCATCTAATCGGCGTACTTCGTTGTGGAATGAGCATGCCTTACCTTTAATCTACATTCTTTCAAGTCCACTCACTAGCAATCGTACACAGTACATTAGATAATGCTCTGCTGCACCATTCTATGATTGAGTTCGAACCTTCTGCTGTTTGATTGTTACTTGCTCCACGATGTCATTCGTGTTTGTGTGGTATTAACGAGGAATACAGCACTGTGAGTCCTAGAAATTGCTATGGACTGCAAGAGGCACAACGGATTAAACCATACTTTTAGTCAAACACAGCTGGTTGAAATGGTCGTGTGACAAGTACAATGCCTAAAGAAACAAGAGTTTAGGTTTAGCCTACAGTTCACACAATGCAAAGAAGCTGCTAACAACTTGCCAGCACTAAAAGCATAACATTACTTGTCTATCAGACTGACCCATTTACAGATGTCACAGTGAACTGAGACAGTCAAGCTGTCCAAACCTGTTATGTGATCAGTTCAGTCAATCATGTTTGGCTAGTGGCAAAATAACTGCATAAGTGTATATTTTGTAACTTGTGAAATTATTTTCTTTGTTTATGTGGCCTGAAGAAAAATATCATGCACTGTAATGTCTTTCAGCTGTAGATTGAAAATGTTTGGCTGAAGGCAAAACAGCTCCAAGAGTGGTTATTTTGCCTCATGAAGCAAAATAGATACTGCTTGAGTATTACAAAAGTATTGGTATCGGCATCAGATGTCGGCAATGAAAATCGAAAAATATTGGTATCGGCCCCAAAAAACCTTGTCAGTCCATCTCTAGTTAGATTAGCATTAACTTAGGGTTAGTGTTAGCTTAAGGTTAGGTTAGGGTTAAGTTAGCCAGTGGCTTATCTAGCCCAAAAATTTAGGAGGGGCCGAAAAATTTGGGGTGCGAAAATGTTTTATTTTAGGCGAATAACACTATTTTTACATTTCTCAAAGCACATGATGACCATATTTTCTAAAAATGTGGGGGGCATGGCTCCTTTACCTTCCCGGCTACGCTTATGAGGTTAGCGTTAGTTTAGGGTTTATCTTTTACGTTTGGTGGTATCTATTTTACCGGCGATATTCTGGTGGCAACAGATCGGCTGGAGCTATTGTGCCATCAGTCGAAGGTTCAGTCTCGTGGCATGATGCAATAATACCAGGAAAAAGGTCACTTTGTCAGGAAAACGCTGTCCTGCTTGTGGTGTAACGGTTTGGTGTTATGGCTGCTACGCCTATGGTTTTCAGTTCGACTCTCACCTTGCCAACTTTCATTTTGTTTCTTTTTCTTTGCTTTTTTTCAGGATCCGCTTAGGTGTTACGTTTGGGGGTTAGTGTTGTTAGGTTAGGGTTAGGATTAGGTTAGCATTACCTTTCTTAGTGTTAGGTTAGGAATGGGTTAGTGTTAGCTTAGCATTATGTTAGCTTAGCGTTACTGTAGTGTTAGGTTTTAGGTTAGCGTTAGCTTAGTGTCAGGTCAGGGTTGGTGTTAGCTTAGCATTAGGTTAGCTTAGCGCTAGACAGGGTTAGGTTAGGGCTATGGTTAAGGTTAAGTTATAGGTTTATCTTTTGGTTATATTCACTTCGTTTCTGCCAACCAAGCCTTTTGCTGCTGTCATCTTGGCGGCAAAATAGACAAGCTGCCTTTACGTTTAGTTCGTTTCTGCCAAGCCTACCTACTGCACTCTCGTCGTGCGTTACTATCACATCACAGGTGGCGTATGAATAAGTTTTCAAATTTCATGATCCACAGGTGTACCTATAGCCACTGCTTTATTTATTGCTTATCCAAAGCAAAAACGCATGCCACCAACAGCAAGCACAAACTAGCAGCACACCAAAGTTTGTGTTTACACAAACAAGAAGTAGACAACATTTTGCCGGAACAAACTTTCCGAAAAAGTAGCACGAATTACCATTGATTATGAGTGCAGCACATACTGACAAAAACATTTTGATTTTTTACATGAGTGGGCCATAGGCTAGCCTACAGTACATACTTTCAGCTTAGCACAGAAAACATTCATTTGTGACAGAACTTGAATCACTCTCTGATCTGTCATGGAATTTTAGTTATAGAAATCAAACACATAAGCAGTGGTTCTCATATTGCTGCGCTGGCGTATCGGCAGGCAACGAGGTTGTAGTGTCAGTAACTACCCTTTTCTACTGTAGCCAATGCTCGTCCACTGGCAGGCAACAGTCAAGCTCACAAACTACAATTCGATGTCACCATTGCCATAGCCGAACAGACTCAGGGAGGAAGTTAACAACCCAATGCTCAAAATCTGCCAACCAAGCCTTTTGCTGGCCAAAAAAAACAGTCTAAAACAAAAGCATAATGTTCCGGGATGGAACAAGGATGTGAGAGAAAAGCACAAGGCTGCCCGACAAGCATACTTATACTGGATTGACAATCATAAACCAAAAAGTGGACCTCTATTTGATATCATGAAAGAAAGTAAAAAAGAGTTCAAATATGCATTAAGAGCTTGTCGGAAGACCCAACAAAAATGCAAAGCTGATGCCATGGCTGAGGCTTTAAGGAACAGATCTCCCAAAAAATTCTGGCAGAGCATCAGAAAAAGCAAGAAATCATGGCTTCCATCTACAGTGGGAGGAGAAACAGGAAATAAAGCAGTCACTGTCAT